>ENA-OQEB01000130-OQEB01000130.1-human-gut-metagenome-genome-assembly--contig:-NODE-130-length-30184-cov-6.035699_pt1 | contig 30184 bp, 31 predicted proteins | sample MGYA00242787_ERZ504619 | MGnify/ENA primary metagenome ERZ504619 (study PRJEB26092, sample SAMD00036317) | human gut metagenome | host: Homo sapiens | study: EMG produced TPA metagenomics assembly of... | reverse complement strand
CCGCTGCATTTGCCGGTGTCCAGATGTTTAAGTACAGACAATCCTCACTCTGGTTCATACCAAATTCCGGATCGAGATAAAATTCTTTTCCATAGAAGGAGTCCGGCTCATGCTCGGTCTGCGGGCAGACGCATCCGAAATGATCCGCCTTATAAACGCCCTCCCAGCACGCCGGCTCTTCCGGCGGGCAGAATCGTTTTTCGCCTACCGGCGGCTTTGCGTACGGAACGCCGCGGAATACCGTGTAGCCGTCTTTTTGCACACCATGAACCTGTCCATATTTTGTTTTTGTCTCTGTAATTGCCATAAGTAAAATCCCCTTTCCATTTCTTATAACTGTGCTAAAAACCCTCATACAGATTTAGTATAGCAAATCTTTTTCTCCCCTTCCATATGCACAATTCCGAAGAATACCGCCTGATTTTGTGACTATTGTTTACCCTTCACCCCTCAAGAAAACATCTGCTGCTTCGCCACGCTGGAAAACGATTTTTCTTCGGAAGTTTAGATTTTATTTTTCTATATTCCTATTGACTCACTATGTTTTGAATAGTATAATTCGCTGCTGGTGAGTCTGACAGTCTACACGGGTGCATTCCAGTTCGTCCTGATTACATTTCTTTCCAGCGGCGCATCTCTCATCACGATTGCCCTCACCGCACTTCTGATGAACAGCCGCCAGAGCTTTTACAGCCTTACCTTCCTGAAAGAATTTAAACAGATGGGACGGCGGAAACTGTACATGATTCACACCATGACCGACGAAACATACGCCGTAAACTGTACCTTAGATCTCCCCCAAAAAGAAAAGGAGGACACCATGTTCCTCGTTGCACTGTTCAGCCGCTGTTATTGGATGGTTGGTTCGATTCTTGGCGGCATCCTCGGTCAGATCATTCCGTTCGACCTGACGGGCATTGATTTCTGTATGACAGCACTTTTTCTCATCATCTTCATTGCCCAGTGGGAAAAAGCAAAGAAGCACACACCAGCACTCACCGGTCTTGGCATCGGCGTCATCTGCCTGCTGATCTTCGGCGAAAACCACTTCATGCTTCCGGCACTGCTGATCGTATCCGCCATTTTACTTCTGTTCCAGCGAAAGGAGAACCTCGCATGACAACTTCCTATTTCCTGACCGCCGTCAGCCATCATGCAGTTCTGATTGTCTACTGTATGAAAGATATCCCATCCGGCGGTATCTCTGCCGCAGTGCCAAAATTACTCGCCGCAACAGTCGTCTTCATCACCTACAAATGGAAACACCAGACACTGATCTTCATCCTGCTCGGAACGATTTCTTATATGATGCTTCTGCATCTCTTTTAACCATACTTCTGTTCGCCAAAAGGAACGCAGTCACAAACTCCTATCAAAATTCGTGACTGCGTTTTTCTTTTCCTGCTATGCTCCAATCAACACATTCTTCCCCGCAAATGCAAACCCATAATGCCGGATCCTTTCCTGCGGCACGCCAAGGGCCACCAGTTCTGCGTCGTATTTTTTATCCACGATCTGTTTTAAAGCCTCCTGCACCGCATCTTCCAGTGTCTCCTTTTTTACCCGGCTGCAGACTTTAAATTCAATAATAATCGCCGGATCTTTTTCTCTATTCTTCGGAATCATCATCACATCATACCGTCCAAATCCACTTTCCCGATTCGACCGGATCTGATAACACTCCGCACGCTCTGCCATCAGTCCCAGGACGAAGCCATGATAGAATCGTTCCGGCTCCAGACTTTCACTGTTCTCCCCGCCAACGTCAAAATGGCTGAAGGTCGCAAGGGACACTTTATTCATATAATAATTCATCGCTTCCAGATCGCCCTGCATCAGTGCTTTTACAAAACTGCTGTACCCCGCTTCCGATGCTTCAAACCATCCGCGGAACATATCATCAAACATGCTCACCGTTTCCAGATTGGTGATACGGAGCTGATACCACGGCTTCAAAGTAATTCCGCGATACTCCACCTCTTCCGCTTTCAGATAACCGCTCGCGAGCAGCAGACTCCAGATTGCATTTTCATTGTAATCCAGCTGTTCAAACACCATCTGCTCATCAAAGTTCACCGTGACTGCCTGTCCGTTCAGTAGATCTTCCATATACTCTTTGATTTCCGGCGAGGCGGTGCGGATCAGCTTTCCTGCCAGACCGTTCGAACTCGTATCTGCAGTACGGGCGCAGTTTCTTTTCTTTTAAATAATTGGTAATCGACCATGGATTGTAGATATCGCGGTGTCCGCCAAAGATAAATCCATCATACCACTGCTTCACAACGTCCTTTTTGTCTCCCATTCCGAACTCGTCCAGAGATGCAAAAACTTCCTTTTCGGTAAATCCAAAACAGTCCGCATACAGATCCGATGTCGTCGTCACCACACGCAGATTATTTAAGTCAGAAAAAATACTTTCTTTCGAAACCCTCGTGATTCCGGTCATCATCGCACGTTCCAGATAAGGATTCGTTTTAAACGTCGCATTAAACAGATCCGCACAAACGTTGTAAATTCCGCCCAGTAGCCATGGACATACGCTTCCTGCATCGGCGTGTCGTACTCATCCAACAGAATAATCACTCTTCTGCCGTAATACCGCGCCAGATACATACTCATATTATTGAGTGCCGCTGCGGCCTCCGCATCGCCCATATGCAGATTGACCTCGTTGTATGCTTTCTTCTCATTTCCGCTCAGCAGATCCCCATCCAGAAGATACCGGTTTTCTTCATATACTCTCGCAATCTGCTGTTTGATCTGGATTTTCGCTTCCGAAAGCTGATCTGCTTTCACGGCTGCAAAACTCAAAAAGATCACCGGATATGTTCCCTGAAGTTCCCGATATTTTCCTTCTTCCCAAACGCCAAGTCCTTCAAACAGATCGCCCCGGACGGCATATTTATTAGAGAAAAAGCAGTCCAGCATGCTCATATTCAGTGTCTTGCCAAAGCGGCGGGGGCGGGTGATCAAGGTGATTTCATCCCCGTTTTCCCACCAGTCCTTGATGAAGTGAGATTTATCCACAAAGAAATAATGGTTTTCCCTTAAGGATGCAAAATTCTGTTTTCCTATACTGATTACTTTTTCCATCCATCACACCTGCTTTCGGAATTTGTCCTTTTCTCGATTATACACTATCCTTTCCTGAATTCCAATCTTAAAACATCCTATTCGCCGCAAACGTAAAAAACAATAACGCCAGAAACAGCACTTCCAGCACCGCTCCCAGAATGGTAATGATCTTTCCCGTCTTCTCTTTCCAGATTTTTTTCATCCCCAGATACAATAGAATTCCGATCACCGCGCCAAGCGTATTATCGATCACATCCGTAATATCACTCGCGCCGATCGCAAAAATATACTGCGTCACCTCAAAAAACAGGCTCAGTCCCGATGCAAGGAGAATGCGGTTCTGGATTTCGCTGTCCGGATAGAAGGCTGAGATGCAGAGGCCGAACGGCAGAAAGACCAGCATATTTTCGATAATTTCACTAATCTGCACTTTCCCGTTCACCACAACCGACGCCGCATACGGAATCAGATTAATCCCCCGCAGGTGCGGAATTTCTTCCGGGCGCAGAGCGAATTTGAATAAAATGCACCAGACAAGTAGCGCCAGGTAAATGCCGAATACCACAAGTAATGCTTTTGATTTTTTCTCGTTTTTCCAGGTCATGTTCTTTCCTCTCTCATCTTCACTTGATAAGAGGATTCTACCAAAACATTCTTAGGATTCCGCTTCTTCTTTTCCAAAGAAATCCCTATAGATTTCCTAAGATTTTCTGATGCTCAGATTCTTTTACATTTCTTCATCATGCCAATTTATTATATCTTTCATATCAATTATATCTTTTACATATCGCAAAAAACTGTGTATAATACCCCGTGGGCAGAGAAAAGAAGCGGGATGAAAATCCCATATTCCCCTGGGACAGCAGTATTCTCCCCACTGCTGTCTCTCCTTTCAGTGAAGGCTGTCGCAGACAGTTTTCTGTGGTGTAGGTAAAAGAGGAGGCCGTGCACTGAGCACAGCCTCCTCTTTTCGTGTTTTTCATCTTTATTTTTTCATCTTTATTTCTTAATCTCATATCCGCAATACTGCATCACCAGCTCACAGAACATTGCGTTTGCCCAGGAGAACCACTCTCTGGTGTAAACGGTCGGATCATCTACGAAAACACCCTCGTGCATCAGTCCTGTACCGCCGTCGGTTGCCATCAGTTCGTGGATCATCTGATGTTTCTCCTCTTTTGTCGGTGCGGTCAGTCCCTCGATGGCTTTGGAGATGTGCCATACGTAGCGGACCGGTGTGTGCGGGCTTCCGATACCGGAAAGCTTCGTTCCTGCATAATAGAACGGGTTTGCCTCGCTTAAGATCAGCTTTCTTGTGTTGTCAGCCACTTCCTGGCTTTCCGGCTCGTAGCCGAGATAGCTCATAGCCAGAAGACTCGGTACATTGGCATCGTCCATCAGATTATACTGGCCAAAGCCGTCTACCTCGTAAGCATAAACATCGCCAAGTCCCCAGATATGGGTGGTACCGTAAGTCTCAATGGCCTGTTTTACGGTCTTTGCCATCTCTTCTGCTTTCTTCGCAATCTCCTCTTTTCCGCCGACGAAATCTGCGATCTCCTTCAGATAATTCAGAACGACAACCGCAAACATGTTGGACGGAATCAGATAACCGTAACGGCAGGAATCATCGCTTGGACGGAAGCCGGACCAGATCAGGCCGATGCCGGATTTTACCTGCGCACCTTTTCCATCGCGGGAAAGCGTATCGGTGTAGGAGCAGTTTTTACGGATGAAGCTGTACGGGGATTTCTCCTCGTGGTTCATTTCAGTCTCAAATACAGTCAGGATTTTGTCAACACCTTCCCAGAAAACCTCGTCAAACTGATCCGTTCTTCCGGTGTTCTTCCAGAACAGATAGGAGAACTGCAGCGGATAGCAGAGAGAATCGATCTCATACTTTCTCTCCCAGATCCACGGTCCCATATCGGTCTCGTCCTTCTCCCAGCAGTTGCCGTTCGGTCCTTCGTTGAATGCGTTTGCGTATGGATCAATGTTGATGCACATAAACTGGCGGCGGATCAGGCCTGCGATCAGGTCAGCCAGCTCCGGGTCGTTCTGCGCCGGAACAAGGTACGGGCGCAGCTGTGCTACCGAGTCACGCAGCCACATGGCCGGGATATCTCCGGTGATGACGTAGGTGCTGCCGTCCTCCATTTTCTTTACGGTTGTGTCGAGGGTATTGGAGTAGCATCGTTCAAACATATCAACGATTTCCGGCTCGTCTTTCAGTTTTTCTCTCAGGCTTAAAATCAGCTCCTGAATGGACTTTGGTAAGGTCTCTTTCATTCTTTTTTCATCCTTTCGCTCAATTTTTCTCATTTCCCGTTATTCTACAACAGGGCATCTCCGCAATCGAAAATGCCCTGTTGTAGTTCTTATAAAATTAATGTATCAGACTTATTTCTGTGCGTCAATCTGTTTCTGAGCTTCTTCGCGGATGGTCTCCCAGCCTGCGGTCTCAAGCTCTGCATCGATTGTTTTTACAAGCTCTCTCGGATCCTGTGCGCCGGTGAATAACTCAGAATAGTATTTCTCATATACGGCACGGCAGTTTGCAAGCTCTGTTTCGATGTTGGAGGTATCCAGGTTGAATCCAAGCATCTCAGACGGAGTTGCTTTCTCGTTCAGCTCTTCTACTTCATCCCACTGGTTGAAGTCAACATCGTCTGTCTGAGTTACGTTGAAGAAAGTACCCTGGGTATATCCGGCCATACCCCAGTCAGTGGTCAGGCGGTGTACCTTATTGTCATCGGTGTACTCGAAGTCTTTTCCTTCTGCTCCATAGTAGAACCAGTCACGTACTTTGGAATCCGTATTTACCAGGTTCAGAAGCTGAAGTGCTTTGTCCGGGTGCTTGCATCCGGAGTAAATACCATTGATGGAACCACGTACAGTTGTGTTGGAAACGACTGTGTTGCCATACTGTACTGCTGAACAATTGGCGATACCATTGTTCGGACCCCATGTTGTTTTTGCAGCGCCGCTCCATCCTGTGCAACAAAGAACATTGCGTATTTGCTGGAATCATCTGCTGTCGGAGCGTCTCCGTTGATGATGCCCTCCTGATACATTTTACGAACGATATCCAGGTTGGAAAGGATTTCTTCGTCATCCAGCGGATTGACAACGGTCTTGCTGTCATCGCCGTATTTAACGCCGATTGCCGGAAGTCCGGAGCTTAAATCATCGTAGTTCAGGTTCAGCAGGAAGTTTGCACCATTTTTGGACATGAAGTACGGAGATCCGCCTTCGCCCTCTTTTACTGTCTTCAGAGCATCGTACAGAGTATTGAAATCTGTTACAGAATTTACATCAATGTTATATTTGTCTGCAATATCCTGATCCCATACAAAGTACTCGGAAAGGGAGCTGTCTTTGTAGGTCGGTACGCCGTAGATTTTTCCATTTACTTCTACTGCTTTCCAGTAATCTTCCGGAATCATGTCATACAGCTCGGAAGCGTTGTCTTTGAGCAGATCTGTAATGTCCATCAGTGCGCCGGTGTTCACCTCAGAAGAGTAACGGTTCTGGTCGGTGAACAGGATATCGAAATACTCGCCGGAGTTTGTGATAACGCTTCTTCTGTTATCCCAGTCACCCCACGGAACGATTTCCATGTCTACATTAACGCCGATTTTCTCCTCCAGATATGGTTGATCTGTGCAAGCCACTCATCATAATCCTTCGGCATTCCGTTACCAACCTGAATCCATTTCAGTGTAACAACTTCATCTTTTGCATCACTCTTTGAAGAGCTGCTGCTTCCGTTGCTGCTTCCGCAGCCTGCCAGCATGCCACCGGCCATAACAGCAGAAAGTGCAAGAGCTAAAAACTGTTTCTTTTTCATTGTAGCATCCTCCTGATATAAAATATAGAATGTTGAAATTATCCTTAACCGAAGCCTTTTGCTTCAGTATGAGATCCATAAAGGTAAATGGTCGATCAGCCTTTTACCGCACCGACCGTCAGACCGGAAATGAAGTATTTCTGGAAGAACGGATAGCAGCATGCGATCGGGATGATGATGATGATTGCCATCGCCATACGGGCGCCCTCTTTTGGCATCGAGTTCATGTACTGTGCGTGGTAACGCCAAGAGACGGGTTGTTTGCCATCACCTCAATATTTCTCTGTACGTGATCCAGCAGAGCCTGCAGGGAATACAGCTTGGTATCGCTGATGTACAGGGAAGACTGGAACCAGTCGTTCCAGTAACCGAAGGTGAGGAACAGGGCGATCGTTGCCATCAGCGGTTTCGACAGCGGCAGGGCGATCTTTCCGAAAATCTGGAACTGGGTTGCTCCGTCGATCTGTGCCGACTCAATGATGGATTCCGGAATGTTGGTCTTGAAGAACGTTTTACAGATAACAACGTTGAACGAAGAAACACAAAGCGGAAGGATCAGCGCCCAGATACTGTTTTTCAGGTTGAGGAACTGTGTGTTAACTACATAAGAAGAAATCATACCACCATTGAAGATCATTGGAATAAAAACGACCATGGTGAAGAATCCGTTCAGTTTGTAGGTGCTTCTGGAAAGAACGTAACCCATCAGCATCGTAAGGGCAACTCCGATTACCGTACCGATAACCGTTACCGCAACGGAAACGCCAAGTGCAGTCACAATCATCTGTCCTTCCCGAAGAAGGAATTTGTAGGAATCCAGCGAGTATGCACTCGGGATAAACTGGTAGCCATTCATCTTGATCGAATGCTCGGAAGAAATCGAGATCATGAAGATGAATACCACCGGGATAATGCAGGCCAGGGCAAGGATCACAAAAATAACATTGAAAATTGCATTTGTAGATCCCTGGATCTGATTTAAATGTGAAGAGGAAGCCAGATCAAGATCTTTTTTCTTTTTTGCCATTTTTGTACCTCCTTAAATAATCGCGCTGTCTTCATCAATCTTCTTCACAATGGCATTGGCAAGAAGGATGGTGATGCAGCATGCAACAGACTGGAAGAATGTTGCCGCAGAAGTCATTCCGATCGGAGTGGAAGACTGCAGTGCGTTGTATACATATGTGTCGATAGTTGCTGTCGTTTTGAAGATCGAACCGCTTGCTCCCTGAGAAAGCTGGAAGAACAGTCCGAAGTCGGAGTAGAAGACCTTTCCGACATTCAGGATGAACATCATGATGATGACACTCTTTAAGCAAGGCAGGGTAATGTGCCATACCTGCTGTCTCTTATTGGCGCCGTCCATAACGGCTGCTCGTACAGTGTGGTATCAATACCGGAAATGCTGGACAGGTAGATAACCATGTTGTATCCGGTAGATTTCCACAGATACATGAAGATCAGGATAAATGGCCATACACCGGCACTCATGTACCACTGAATCGGTTCCTTGCCTGCGTTTCTCAGAATGCTGTTGATCAGACCGTTATCCTGGTTCAGGAATGCATCCAGGAAGTAGGAAGCTACAACCCATGACATGAAGTACGGGAAGAACATCATGGTCTGATATACCTTCGATGCTCTTTTGTTGTGCAGCAGGCTGATCATGATAGCCAGTCCTACGGAAAACACCATACCCAGGGCGATAAATGCCAGGTTATACAGGATTGTATTTCGCAGAATGACGAACAGATCATTGGATCTGATCAGGAACGAAAAGTTTTTAAATCCGGCCCAGTCACTGTGGAGCAGGTTGTAAATGAAACTCTTTCCACCGGTGATTTTGTAGTTCTTGAATGCAATAATCAGACCGAACATAGGCAGGAAGCTGAACAGAATGTACCAGACTGTGGTAGGCAGCGCCATGACGGTCAGCTCGGTGTCATTCTTGGTCCAGCGGTTTTTTTTCTTTTTGCTTGGTTTACTCAAGATTTTTTCCTCCTTCTCCCGATTGCTCGCTTATCACTTTATCCGTTTATCTTACAAACGGAATCCCGGTAAATAATCTTTCCGGGAATGCGGTATACCTCGCCGCCCTTTTTCTGCGGTTCATTCATATGTTTGATCATACGTTTTGCCGCAAGACGTGCAATCGCGTCGGTGTCAACCGCAACCGTGGTGAGCGGCGGACTGCACAGTTGTGCATAAATGGAATCATCAAAACCGGTCACGGAAACATCCTCCGGTACGCAGATTCCACGCTCTTTTAATGCCTGCACTAATTTGAATGCGGTGGCATCGCAGTTACAGACAAATGCGGTGGGCAGCTTCTCCGGCAGCAAAAGCGGAATGGCAATGCTTCATCGCTTCGGTCCGGGATTCTCCACTCATTTTTCGGGGAAATTCCCTCCTCCAGCATTCTCCGCAGATATCCGAGATATCGGTCGGAAATACTGGTTGTACTTCCTACGGTTCCGACAAATCCGATGTCTGTGTGGCCCTGCTGGATCAGGTAATTGGTCAGCTCATAGGAGCTGTAAATATTCTCGGTGATGACGGAATCGGATTTGTGGGTTCGATCGTAGATGTCCACATACACTTTCGGGAGATCAATCTGTGCAATCTGCTCCCGGACACCCTTATCGAGAATACCAAGAAAGATCAGGCCGTCGAACAGCCCTCTGGTCTGTATCGTGTTCATGTCCGACGGGAGTGTTGCTGTTGTCGGAGAAATCATGATACTCGAGCAGGATGCTCTCTGCAGCTCGTAGATGATCCGCTCGTACATTGCCATATAAAATTTTCCTTCGTCTCCGGAGCTGAACCGCGGACTCATGATGATACCGACTTTTTTGCTCTTCCGTTTTCCGTAGTCCGGAAGGACATAACCGGATTCTCTCGCAAGCGCAAAATCTTTTCTTTCAGTTCTTCTCCCACGCCGTCTTTTCCGTTCAGCGCCTTGGAAACTGTTACTTTACTGATGCCCAGCTTATCTGCCAGGTCCTGCATGGATACTGATTTTCTCTCTGCCATGTTACCAACAGCCCCTCTATTTGTTTCTTAACTTGTGTTTAGATGTTAACATCTTTTAGAAAGATTGTCAATAGCCTTTTCGTTATTTTGTATATTAAAATTCTTATTTTCCAGTCCTAATTTGTATAGATCGAGGAGTATTCTTCTGTTTCTTTTGATTTTTTAGACAGAAAATCTGTGTTCTTGTGTTAAGTCACATAACATCTTAATATTAACGCAGTACTTTTTCGCCTGTTTTCATTTTTAACGAAAAAGCAGCGGAAAGTCTGACTTTTTCGTCTAATTGTCATACTCCCCGCTGTCTTTTTTCATCTTCTGCTGTTTTTCATACTACCGCCAGACAGCCATGGCCTCATTGCCTGACACCGCCGTAAAACCGCGGAACAATGATTACCCGCAAATAAAGGTAACCACACCCTTGTCATTATCCGACAGGCTTTCCATATCTTTCTCTGCGGTTCCCTGCTCCACAATCTCCACTCCATAACGGAACTCACTGAATCCGGACAGGTCCATCTTGAAGTTTGTTTCCCATGTGTTATTCATAATCCAGCTGTAAACCGGCCGTTTATTATTCTCCTCTTTGTTATCGCACAGAAGGATTGGGTGGGATTCCATCTCCCCCATGTAAAGTAACGGTGTGTCAAAAGTATTAACCAGAATGGTCTGATCTTTTGTCCGGTAAACGAGCCCTTCATCCGCAATATAGTATTCCATATTGGTGCCAGGAAGCTGATCAATACCAGGGCGCATGGTAACACCTCCGTTCTGGATCATCACTTCCGCATCCGGAAGATTTAACGATAACGGAAGGTACAGGCTTTCGATATCCTCGCTTAATGTTTTTGCTACCCGGTAAGAAAACTCAATTTTCGGAAGATGACGGTACATTTTGATCACAACACTGCTGTGATACGTTCCCTCCAGCGTAAAGATCAGTTCTACTTTGGTAAACACCGGTCCGTGATCCAGAATTTTCACATCCGTAAGGTCACCCTGATACTGCTCTGCGTGAAGTCCGCGGATATTTCTTCCGATCAGACTGCGTTCCGCATAAACACCCTTCCGTATTTCGGTGCGTTCATAAACCGGCGTGAAGAACGTTTCCAGACCGGATTTGCACATTTCAACCTCTGCTTTTTTATTGTAGAAGGAGGTAATACCCTCTCCGACTTTCCATTTGATCTGAAAGAAATCGTTTTCCAGACCGTAAGGCAGTTTGTAACTTTCCGGATCGTACGTGTTCACAATATCGCGCACCCGCTCTGCGCCTACCCAGGCAGTTCTGGTGAACAGGGTCTGGGACGGAGCCGGCTGCTCTTCGTACGTGAACGTTTTCTCTTCCATTGGCTCAAATTCTGCCAGAAAACTTATCAGGACTCCGCGCGGATGAGCAGACAGCTGCACCTCCATCTCCTGTTTTGTTTTGTCATCGGTTACTTTAACTGCAGAAAGACTTAAGGTTTCTACGTAAAATTCTACCGGAAATACTCTCTTTTGATGGCTTGTGGAGACCGCCTTCACTTTACCGGACAGATTATAATAGCGCAGAATATCACCCAGTTTATGGCACTGCTCATTTTTACGCATCGCTGCTGCCTCATGTGCTTTGGATGCATAACTGTTTTTCCGCATATCCAGATTTGTCACCATGGTATCGTACGGATTCGTTACCGTAGCAGAATGACCCCAGGTGTGCTCTGCATATAAAAGAGAATTATCGCCATATGCCTGAATCAGTTCTTCGTTATGTACCTGTTTTTTCTTCCAGTCGGTCGCAGATATGGTTCAGTCGTACGGCCTCTTTGTAATGTTTCACCGCATATGGTGTACTTCCAACGCCATTGCCCCACCAGTCATTGATGGCACCTCGATACACCGGTGCATCCTGCACTTTATCCCGGATCTTGTCATACAATTCCTGAAGCGTCACCATATGCATGGTGACTTCTTCGCCATATTTTTCATTAAACAGCGCAACCGTATCTGCAATGGCCGGGTTGATCGGCGCATTATCCGAAAAAACGCCGGAAACACTGGTGATATAGAAATCGTACGGATAACCGTTTTCTTCATATTCCTTTATGCTCGCAGCCAGATTCGTGTGCAGATTTTCCAGAAGTCCTGTCACATCACCATTCTTTTTGCCGAAGTAATTTTCTGTCATAAAGTTAACATTTTTATTCAGGACGATGCCGAGGGCATTTCCCAGGTTATAATGCTCACCATTCCATACCAGCAGACGCTGTCCGTTCTCATTTTCCCAGAAATACGGTTTCTGGTTCTGATACAGCGGATACATGCCGTGATGGGTATGGATATTGGTATACAAAAATTCTACTCCGTTTTCGATCAGGGCATCGCGCTGTCCCATGGAGATACCATTAATATCTGCAATCATGGCTGTTTTGATCTGGATTCCTTTTTCGCCGCAGATTTCCTGCATCGTATGGATTTTTTCTTTCAGATATTTGCAGTCGGCAAGATCATTAAAGTTCAGATAATTGGCAGACAGACCGATGTTTCCTTTTTTTACCAGATCGAAAAACTTTTCTTTTTCTTCCTCCGTTGCCATTTTGAAAAACTGCTCCACGCAGTACCATGTCTCACAGTTCCATTTCAGATCTTTCTGGGTTGTGTTGTTTTTGATTCCATTTTCAATCAGTTCGACCGCCCTGCGGATGTTGTTTGCCTGATTGTAGATAACCTGCTCCTGCAGATCGGTGTATCCCACGTCGGTGTGGGAATGATGTACGATGTAGACTTCTCTGATTTTGTGTGTCATGATAATTTCTCCTTTTCCTGTTCTATGTTGTTCAAAATTTTTATCTCTCTTTACCCCACAGATGCTACCAGCATTTTAATCATTTCGCCCTCTTCCGGTACAATCCGGTATGTTCCGACCGCTGCAGGAACGATGGCGGTTTCTGCGTAATGTACCGTGAACGGTGCAAAGCTGCCATCCATGCTCTCGATGCGGACACTTCGTCCCTCCACGAGATTCATCACATGAACCGTGTCATCCATCGAGACGGTGTGCGGCCCGGAAAGTGTATAGCGGATTGTGTCGATAAACTCGCGGCTGTGCAGTCCGGTGCGCTCCACTTCACAGTTTTCTGTTTTTTCCAGTGTTTTCTGCTGGCCGACGATATTGTCGTACACCCATTTGGTATCGCGGTTCCACTGGATATTTTTCATACCGTGGTCGAGGTGGATCGGACGCGGCAGTCCATCCATGCCAAGGCGGCCCCAGTCCCAGAGTTTGAAGGTAAAGATATACGGTGTCGCACTGATCTCCAGCACCATCGTGTTTTTTCCTGAGCAGTGCACCGTTCCTGCCGGAATCAGCACATGATCGTGTTTTTTGACCGGGATTTTGTTGACATATTTTTCCGCAGGGAAAAGTTCTTCTCCTTTTTCTGCTGCACGGAGTTCCCGCTCCATCTCTTTTTTATCCACGCCTTCTTTGAGGCCGAGGTATACATACGTTTCCTCGTCTTCATCGGCATCCAGAAGATAGTAGCTCTCATCCTGCGTATATGGCATGCCGAATTTTTCATAGATATATTCGGTCAGCGGATGTACCTGCAGGGAAAGATTCTGACCGCCCATCGTATCCAGCAGGTCAAAACGGATCGGGAATTCTGCGCCGAACCGGCCGTGGACTCTTTCACCCAGCAGTTCATGCGGCGCATAGAAGACAAGATCCTGTGCCGGTACTTTTAAGACTTTTCCGCCGATTTCCAGATTCAGGCTGTTTTCCTCCGGAACTCCGTCAAAGCTCCACGCGAAATTTTCCTTCGATGCATCCAGACCAAAGTTTTCCTTCATCCACTGACCGCCCCATACGCCAGGGTCGAAATACGGTTCCATACGAAATGGCTTTCTGGCAAGCTGCTGCAGTGCGCCTCGGAAGGCATTTCCCGTTGTAAGAACCGGTGCATTTTCTTTCTCCGTATCCAGAAGATACGTGAATTTTTCATACCGCTCTTTTTTATAGCGATCCGCCAGACGCCATTCAATGAAAAATCCCCGTTTATATTTCGTCAGGATCGGATCATTATAATTGGTACTGTGCCAGTTTGGCATGCCGCTCCGATAGCGGAGCTGAACTTCCCAGCGGGTCAGATCGCAGTAAACAAGTAGATCTGCCTCGGTCAGAAGCTCTGCCGCTGTACCAACGATCACGATCAGACCACCGTTTGTATCTTTTTCTTCCGCACGTTCTGTCTCAATTGCTTTTTTCATGGTTTCCAGCTTTTCGCTCTCAAACCAGGTGTCTATGGTTTTATGACACATAATGCCGAAAACACGGTCATCGGTGATGTAATCGTTAAATTCTCTTAACAGCGTTTCTTCGTCTTTGGCACAGTCTTCGATATCAAAATCCGGTCCGGCTGCAGCGCATTGGCCAGTTCCATTATTTCTTCTTTTCGTACACCCGGGTACAGATCAAAGGAAAGAATACAGGTTTTCTTTTCTTTCTGTTTTTCCTGAACCGCCCGTTTTAATTCTTCGATGATCTCCTTTTTTTCATCCCAGATTTCATTTTCGTATCCTGTGATCTTCATTTGCGGATGTAATTCGTAGTTTCCATATTTCTTTTTTAAATTCATTTGGATTCTTTTCCTTTTCTTAATTTTTCTTCCATCCATTGGGTTGTTTCCTGCGCCGATCAGACCTATCATCTTTGTTTCAACGCTTTCGCATCTGGCGGATTTCGCACTTCTGTCCGGTTTCGTTTTTTTACATGTCATATGTTTACAGTTCCACCGTGTACTTATAACGATTTCCCGGATAATAGCAGATCGAATATTCAAAAACCTCGCCGCCCTTCCGAAATGTCTGCCGTGTCCGGATAAAAATAGGCATCTGCGCATCAATTTTCAGTGCTTTCTGCACCTCTTCCGATGGAAGTGCCGCCTCAAGCGTATCCCGGCCGGATTCAATATAGATTCCATGCTCCTCCCACAGATACTGATACAGCGATTCCATGTATGGCTCCGGCTCTGTTGGCAGTTCGCAGATTTTTTTCAGATACGTAATGGTATAGACCATGGGTTTTCCCACAGCATTCCTCACACGTTTCAGGCAATAACATGGCTCCGTCAATGGAATCTGCAGACTTCTTGCTACCGTTTCCCCGGGACTGATCAGTTCCATCTTGCAGTATGTTGTCTGCATTTCGATATGATGCTTTTTCATTTCTTCCGTGAAGCTGATGACACCTTCCATCTGCTCTTCGACTTTCTCGTAGACAACATCTGTTCCGATGCCGCGCCGTGCACGGGCGTAACCGCTCTGTACCAGATTCGTCATCGCCTGGCGTACTGTCACACGCGAAAGCTCGTACTTTTCCATCAGCTCTTTTTCTGTTGGCAGAAAATCTCCTTTTTTGTACGTGCCGCATTCGATCTGCTGTTTCAGAATCTGTTCCAGCTGCGCATACAGCGGCGGTGCTCCCGGATTTCTATCCATTTTTGCAGTTTCTCCTTCTTCTTTTCTCTCCATAGCATTGTATTTTTGTTTCTGAAAATATTTTTGCTCTATTGTGTTTTTTCAGGAAACTGTGACAACAGGCCTTCCATGGCACGGCCGGATGTTTCCGTTTCTATCTGAATCCGAATCTTTCTTTTCTCGCACGCTCTTTCCAGTTCTTTTCCAAACCAGGAAAAACTTTTTGCAATCTGTCCGCCCAGAAGCAGCAGATCCGGCTGATATTCCTCCAGCACAGGAAGAAGGCCAGCCGCCACATCTGCTCCAAATCTTCTCCAGACTTCTTCTGCCTCCATGTTTCCCGCTTTTACCAGACCATGCAATTCTTTTCCACTCCACACTTTTCCTGTCACAGCCAGGCTAATCTGCTCCAGCCCGCGCACAGAAAGATAATCGTCCAAAATGGAATCTCCAAACGGCTGTTGATAAATCCATCCATTTTCCGGCACACCTTTTCCTGTTTTCACCGTTTTCCCGTTTTCTACAAAAGCCGACCCGGCGCCGGTTCCGATGCAGACGCACAGAATTTTATCCGCATCACGACAGTTTCCGTACCAGCTTTCTCCCAGTGCAAATGCTTCAATGTCATGTAAAAACAAAAATCGTGCTGATCCAAGTTCCGGCACGCGCGCCTTGATTTCTCTTTCCAGTGAAATCCCGTAAATGGCATCGTACTTATTCAGTCCCTGCATCCGGCTGATTCCATTTTCATAATCAAACGGACCCGGAATCGCCATCCCGACTCCAACAACACTTCCGTCTGCTTCTATCATCAGTTCCCGGCAGATCTTTGCAAAATTGTCCAGAATCTTCTCTGTGCTCTTCTGCGCCCGTGCTGGAAATTTCCGGATTTTCGTTCTTACTCCATTTCTGTCCGACACACTTCCTTTGATTTCCGTTCCGCCAACATCCAGAAGGATATACTTTTTCTTCTCCATCCCGCTTCCGTCCCTTTTCATCTTTTCCCTGTATTCTTTCTGTTTATATGCCACTAGAATCTCATTTCTTTGTATTGGTTCTCCTGCCGCCTTGTTATAATGTTATAACCTATTCATTTTTCTGTTGCAAGCGCCTGTCTGCAATTTTGTCTGCTTTTGCAAAACTTTGTGAAAACGCGATAATACGTTTTATGCACTTGGCGCAGAACGCAAAAAATCCCCTGTTTCCGGGGTTTTTTATACACTCCGGACAGAGGATTTTTCTTATTTTCTACTTATTTCAATACATTTTCCAATTTAACAAAAAGGTTATTCATCTCCTGCACCACACTCTGCAGACTCTTTTCCCCGACATAGTTTCCAATCGCAAACAATGCCTTATACAAAAAATTAACCGCCCCCTGCAATTCTTCGTTTTGCTCTTTTGTTTCTTTCCGAAGCTGCTGCAGTTTTTCTGCCATCGGAAACAATTCCGCAAGAATCTGCTCTTTTCGTGCCCGGTCCGACGGTTCATCTGTCTCCATTTCTTCGAGATCATAGTTATCTGTTCTGCCGCATTTTCCCTTGCACACTGCGCAATCCGGATTCAGACGGTTCTTTTCTGCCTCCACGCGTACAATCCAGGATTTCCCCTCTTCTTCCCTCAGCTCTTTTTCCGGATTTGCCGCACAAATTCCGCCAAGCAGAATCTCATGCGTGGCTTTGTCCGGGCGGTGACCATTGCTGTCACCGCTGGAAAACTCCTGCGATTCACCTTTTGCTGCTTCTCCTCTTCCATCTACCGACCGGGCCAGACCGATCAGCGCACCAAGAAGCTCCTCTTGTATCTTCGTCATACTCATTTTTCTAATACCTCTTACCGAGCTTTTCATTTTTTTCGTCTTACATATTCCACAAAGCAGAATGTACCAATTGTAAAAATACTTTTAAGGGCACACGCTAATTACTATATCTGATTTTCTACAAAATTTCCCCCTCCGTAGAAATCACCACGGTTTTCACCGGAATCTTCTTTCCACTCTCTTTCAGCGCCATCTTCACGGCACGCTCCATTCCTGCGCAGCACGGAACCTCCATGCGTGCAACCGTGATACTCTTAATATCATTCCGCATGAAAATCCGCGCAAGTTTCTCGGAATAATCGATATCGTCAAGTTTTGTACAGCCTACGAGAACGACATGATCCCGAATAAAATCCTGGTGGAAGTTTCCATACGCATACGCTGTACAATCCGCCGCAACGAGAAGGTCTGCTCCTGCAAACATCGAAGCCCGCTCCTGCACCAGCTTGATCTGCACCGGCCACTGGCGGAGCCGGGACGGAACTGCTGCAGAATTTTCCTGCGCATCTGCACGGTCAATCGCCCAGCTGTTTTCACCTGCTTTTCCTGCTCCGGTATTCTCCTGTCCGGCCGCCTCTTTTGCCTTCCGCTGGTTCTCTTTTACCGCCTCCTCATCATACGGCAGCGCCTCCCGCTCCACAAACGAAATCGCATCTGCCGGACAGACCGGCAGGCAGTCACCGAATCCGTCGCAGTAGTCATCCCGGATCAGCTTTGCCTTCCCGTCAACCATCGCAATCGCACTTTCATGACAGGCATGCGCACAAAGCCCGCATCCTGTACATCTGTCTTCCTCTATCTGAACAATTTTTCGAATCATCGCTGAATCTCCTTTTTTCTCTTTATTTCTCAATACCTGTTTGTTTCTCAACTATGATATCATACTTTATCCCTGTTTTGACAGTTGTTTTTTCTAGTAGTTTTTTCCTACAATACCAACTCTTCATCCAGTGCCAGCGAATAAATAATTTTCTCTTTCACTTTCTTCCCTGTCGTCCGCTCCAGTGCCTGCTGGTAATAGGCGAGCTGTTTTTCATACCGCTTTTTCAGCTCCCCGACTTCTTTCACACGGTCCGTTTTGTAGTCCACAAGAACAATCTCATCCCCCTCCGGGAACCATGCGTCAATGATTCCCTGCACGAGAATGGTTTCATCTTCCGGATAGGACGGATCTGCCTCACTTGCCGGAACGGACATCACAAACGGCTGCTCCCGTTTCAGGGTTTCATTCAAAAAGGCATTCCGCATCCGCATTCCAACCGGACTTTTTGCGAAAGCGAGGATTGATTTGAAATAAATGCATTCCGCTGCTTCTTTCGTCATCTTTCCTTCTGCAATCAATTCCTCCGTCTGTGCCATCAGCTCTGTGATGCTGTACGCTCTGCGGTAATCGAGACATTCCAGCAGGCGGTGGTACGCCGTTCCGCGGTCAGAGCCCGTCAGAGCCGCAACATGATCCTTTTTCAGAAAGCCCGGCACAATTGGTACGAGTTCTTCCTGCGCGAACAGCTCTTTTCCGATCTCGGATTCCTCCATCCCGGCCTTCTTCAGCTGTGAAACGGTAACCTTTACCGGAATCTGTTTTTCCTTCTCATACGGATACTGGTAGGCAAACCGCTCCTCCACAAGTTCCTTCAGCGCCGCTTCTCTCGGCGGCTGCTTCGGAATTTCCATGATTTTCTGCTCATTCACCGCGCGCTCCATCTGATGCAGCACCTCTCCCTCAACAAGTCCTGCCGGTGATACAAGGCGGATCGTTACCGGAATTTTCTCTGCATACAGCGGATTGTCCGCATTCCCTGCCAGACCGAATTGTTCATACAGCCCGTCGAAACACCGGTTTCTCGAAAATGCCGGCAAAATCCAGTCGAGATACCCGGATGCACTGCTCAATGTCTGATATGACAGCAGCTCCTCCTGCCGCCCCGCATGTGCCGCGCACTGCTTCACGCGGCTCTCCAGCTTCGACGCCATGCCCGTCATAATCAGCTTCTCCTTCGGGCGCGTCATGGCAACGTAAAGCACCCGCAGCTCCTCCGCCAGATTTTCCAGCTTCATGCTCTGCCGGATGATCTGCCGCGGCAGTGTCGCCTGACGGACGCGGTGCTCCGGATCGATCGCATCCGCGCCGATGCCATCCGGGAATGGAGTACAAGCGCCGCACGGCTGTCCATCTGGTTAAACGATTTGCCCATGCCCGAGAGGAATACAACCGGGAATTCCAGTCCTTTACTCTTGTGAATACTCATGATACGCACCGTGTCTGCGCTCTCCCCGTAAATATTCACCTCGCCGAAATCGACTTCATACTTCTGAAGCTGCTCGATATAACGGATAAAGTTGAACAGTCCACGGTAACTCGTCGCCTCAAATTCCACCGCCTTTTCCACCAGCATCTCCAGATTTGCCCGCCGCTGCACACCACCCGGCATTGCAGATGCATAGCCGCCGTAGCCCGTCTCCTCGAGAATCTGTGTGATCAGCTCATGGATCGGCGTATACGGCACGCGGCTTCGCAGCGTTTCGAGCTGTGCAAGGAACCTCCTCAGCTTCTCCCGGAGTGCTTCATCATCCCCCATCGCCGCATATTTTCCACATGCCTCGTAAATTTTCACGTCTTTATCCACACAACGCACCGCTACAAGCTCCGTGTCTGTGCATCCGCAGATGGGGGAACGCAGAATGGCCGTAAATGGAATCTCCTGACATGGATTATCACACAGATGCAGATAATTCAGCACCGTAACAATTTCCTGCGTGGAAAAGTACCCTGTTTTTGATGTACTGTAAGCCGGAATTCCAGCCGCCTGGAGCACACGCGAAAACGTCTCCGACCAGCCGCTGACCGCACGGAGCAAAATGACGATATCCCGGTACTGGATTTTCCGGTATTCCCCGGTCTCCTTATCCACAACTTCCTCATTTCCAACCATTTCCCGGATGCGCGCCGCAACGGCAGCCGCCTCCGTTTCCATCTTCGTCTCGCGGGATTTATCATCTTCCAGCTCCGGCGCCTGGTCGTCCAGCAGCAGAAGCTCCGTTTCGTATGCCCTCTGCCACGGATCCGTATTTCCCTCTTCTTTCTTCGGGAACGCCGCACCCGCATGGAGCTCGCCGCCTCATCATACGCAATGCCGCCAAGCTCCGGACTCATGAGCTTACGGAACACATAGTTCGCCCCTGCAAGCACCTCCGGCCGGCTTCGAAAGTTTTTATCGAGATCAATCCTCTGCTGGCTTTCTCCGTCTTTTTGATACGTGCGATATTTTTCCAGAAACAGCTCCGGCCGCGCCAGACGAAATCCGTAGATACTCTGCTTGATATCGCCGACCATAAACCGGTTCCACCTGCCGTCCTCCTCACCGGACACCGCAGAGAGCAGTGCCTCCTGGATAAAGTTGCTGTCCTGGTACTCATCGATCATAATTTCCCGGAATTGCTCCGACAGCTCCCGCGCCGCATCGGTCCGCACCAGGCAGCCGTCTTTTTGCTGCACGAGAATTTCAAGCGCAAAGTGTTCCAGATCGGCATAATCGAGAATATTTTTGCTCCGTTTTTTCTCCGCAAACGCTTTTGCAAACTGCTCCGTCAGATCAATCAGCACCCCGATGGCTCCCGGCAGTCGGCAATCTCCTCCGCAATCGCAGCGCTGTCCTTCTCAAAGAACTGCTCTTTTAACTTCTGCAGCTCCTTTTTGCATGCATCGCGCTCCGCCTTTACCTGATCTTTCAGCGTTTCACTCACATCGTCTGCCTTTTTCCGCGAAAGTGCTTTAAACTTCATTCCGGCCATCGCGCGCACCAGTTCATCAAACGATTCTGTTTCCAGCAGTTCTTCCACCATCTGCTGGTCAGAAGCCAGCGCCTCATCATATAAATACGGTCCTCCAGAGCTTACTGCTGTTTTCCGGTTTTCCTGAATCCCTTCCAGAATACTCGAGAGCCGCTTTTTCGCCTCGCTCATCAGCTCCTGTACCCAGATACTCTCCTGCACTGCTTCCGGTGAATCCATCTGGTACGCCGCCCGGCACTCTTCGAGCCACTGCTCCGGCCACGGATAGCTCATGGAAAACTCATACAGTTTCAGCACAAGTGCATCGAGCCCGTCATCCTGCTTTCCCGCCGCGTAGCTCTCCACAAACCGTGTAAATGCAGACTCCTTTTCCGTAAAGCGTTCTTCCATGACCTTCTGGATCACATCGCTTTTCATCAGACGGATCTCCCCTTCATCCGCCATGCGGTACACCGGATCAAGATCGATCATCTGAAAATAATTTTTGATAACGTACGAACAGAATCCGTGAATCGTGCTGATCTGCGCATGGTGAAGCAGGGTCTGCTGCCTCTGCAGATGCTCATCCTCAGGATCTTCCTCGAGACTCTGCTGCAGCGCACGGCCGATTCGCTCTTTCATCTCACCTGCCGCTGCCCGCGTAAAAGTCACAACGAGCAGCTGGTCAACATCGATCGGACGCACAGGATCCTTTACCATCGCAAGGATCCGCTCTACCAGAACCGCCGTCTTTCCGGAACCTGCCGCCGCGCTGACCAGAAGATTCCGGTCTCTCGTATCAATGACTTTCTGCTGTTCCGCTGTCCATTTTACTGCCATTTATCTCTCCCTCTTCTTTCTGGCTGATTACTTTCTCATACATGGAAAACTGCATTTCTCTTTCCTTTCCGGAAGGCAGTCACTCCTTTTGATCACTTTGTGTTATCTCCTGCATCGCCTTCATCAGCAGTTCCGTGTCCATGCCCTTCAGTTTGCGGTACTCGTATCCTGAATTTTCTGGTCAAAACCGCAGATTCCCTGATATTCACAGTACGCACACGCCGTCGCACCGTCCCGCTGATACGGGGAAATTTTTACATTGCCCGAAAAAATGCCCTCGCCGATCTCACGCACCTTCTTTCTGGTGTACGTACGGATCACATCAAACTGCTCCGGCGATGCTACTTTCGAATAGCTTGTATAACTTCCATCCTTCTTCTTTCCAACCGGAATCACATCGGATGTCGTTCCGTCCTCAAGCACGCGGTCGAGAAGCTCCACAACTTTCCGGTCCGCATTCACAAGACCGTCCATCCGCAGCGCTTTCAGCATCCGCCGGCCCCACGCCTCGTCGGTCTCATCCTCCTCCTGATCGAGCATCGGATCATCAATATGATAATAGAACACGCCCGCCGGCTCCACCTGCTTGCCGGGATGCTTTTTCTGCTCCAGTTCCACCGCCGCATCGAGATAAACAGCAAGCTGCAGCTGCAGTCCATAATAGAGCGCCACCAGGTCGAGCGACGTATTTCCCGTCTTGTAATCGATAATTTTCACATAGACCTTATCGTCCGTCTCGCAGAGATCCACGCGGTCAATCCGTCCGCGCAGACGCATTTTCTCATGCTCCGACAGATCGATGTTGATCGCCGACAGCGAGTCCTCCATCGAGAACGAAACCTCGAATTCCCCTGGCTCAAATTCTCCCTGCCGGATCTGCTGCTGCAGTGCCCAGACAGTTCGTTTCAGGATCCGCTTCACGCGGATAATGCGGTACTGATTCCGGCTTGAACTCTGAAAAATTGTGTTTCCATAGTCCGCCATCGTCTCCTCGACACACTCCTCAATCAGACGGTCACGCGTGTCATCGGTCACCGTCTTCCAGGTCTCACCGTTCTCCTGCAGTTTTTTCGAAAACTTCTCAAGCGCCTCATGCATGACCGTTCCCATATCCGCCGCTTTCAGCTCATACTGATCCCGCTCGCGGATCTGAAGGCCGAACTCCATAAAGTGGGCAAACGCACACGCCGCATACTTTTCCAGCCGCGTTGCACTGTTTTTTAACGTATCTCCGTACAGTGCCGATGCCGCACTCCTTCCGATTACGCCGTCCGCACACCGCAGAAACGCCGCTTTTCGATACGTCTCCGCCGGAATTCCAGCCTCCGGGTGCGCCGCATACCAGCGGTAAAGCTCCTCAAACAGCGGATCGATCTCTCCCTCCGCCGCTCTGCCAAGCTCCTCCAGAAACAGTGCCTCGCCGGAACGCGGCATTTCCAGTTTTTCCTCCGGTTTTTCCTCTTTTTCAATATCCCGCACTGGAATCTCCGGGAAGAGTTTTCGTATTTCGTTGATCAGATACGACGGATTCTGCGCCTCGCCGGACGCGCCCGCTTTCGCAAAGGAAAGGTACAGCCGCTCCGACGGTTTTGTCAGATTTCGGTAGAGATGGAATTTCTGCTGATACATCGTCTCCCGCGCCGTCGGGGACAGCTTCGCATCCGCCCGTTCCAGCTCCTCGCGGTCATATTCCGAGAGAATGCCGCCGCCCGCGTCGTGGCGCGGAATCAGCCCGTCATTCACGCCGACGAAAAACAGCACGCGGATGTCCTTCAGACGCGACCGTTCATTATCACCGATCAGTACCTGGTCCGCCGTCGGCGGAATAATACCGACAGATGCCTCCGCAAATCCCGCTTCCAGAATTTCCTGATACTCTGCCAGCGTCATCTTCTCCTCACCCAGCACCTCGACGATCTTGTCCAGCAGCTCCATGACGATGCCATAAATCTGACTGTATTCTTTTGCAAATGCCTCCTGGCCCTGCTGTTCAAACTGCTGCCGCCGCTCCTCGAGTTTTTCCTGCATCTGATTCTGTACCGCCAACGCGTACAGGGCCTCCGTCCGCTCCCGCACCGTGGCATCTTTTTTCTTCATCCGCTCCGCAAACGGCTGCACTTCAGCATAGAACTTCTCCCGCAGAAGATTGCGCTGCGGCACTTCATCCGGCTTGATGCCGCGGTAGCCCCTCGTCCAGGTTTCCCCATACGCTTTCAGCCCGCGGATACCAAGCGCGAGCACATAGTTTTCCATCGCATCCGTCTCCTCGCGGTCCAGACTCGAAAGACCGCAGCGCAGATAGCGGAAGACGCTCTCGTACGAAAAACTCTGTACCACCATCTCGATCGCCGCACGCAGAAATTCCACGAACGGATTCATCAGCACGGAATGCTTTTCGTCCACGAAATACGGAACACCACATTTTTCAAAGATTTCCCGCGCATACGTGCCGTAAACAGAAAGATCTCCGGTCAGAACGGCGAAATCCTGGTAACGCATGCCCTCCTCGCGCACCATGCGGCGGATCAGACGCACCGTCTCTTCCAGCTCGGCACGCGGATTCGGCGCGACGCTGATGTAGATGCCCTGCTGTTTCGCCTCGTATCCTGCTGCCGGATTTCCTGTCTTTGCTTCCGTTCCTGATTCTGGTCTTTTTTCTATTCCATTTCCGGAAAATCCTCTCTTTCCATACCGGAACAGTCTCTGCTCCAGCTGATCCATCGTGCTTCCCGGCTGAAAACGGCCATGTCCCGAGCGTCTGACCCAGATTTCCGGCTCCACCGGGCACCCTGCTTCATCTGCCGCTTTCATGAGCTGCTGGACAAGCTGGCGGCTCATCGCAAAAAGCTGATGCGGAATCGCCTTTTTATACGGGTCCTCCCGCTCATCCATAATAATCGTCACATAAACCTTCGCACAGAGCCGGAACAGTTTTCCAAGCACACCGATCTGCACCGGCGTAAATCCGGTAAACCCATCCACCAGCACCTCACTGTTTTTGATCAACGCCGATTCTTCCAGTTTCCCCGCCAGAACTTCCAGCACATCCTCCGCCGTCACATAACGGTTTTCCAGATATTTCTCAAACGCGCGGTAGATCACACCGGTGTCCTTCAGTTTTGCCGCCAGCAGCTTTTTCTCCCCCGTCTCTTCCGCCCACGCATCAAGCTCGGACGGCGCAATCTGGTACTGCTTCAGCTCGGAGATCAGCGATTTCATCTGCGAAACCGCACCGGTTCTTTTTAACGTGCTGCCAAGAATTGTCAGCTCCTTTTTCTTTTCCTGCGCAACGCGCTTCACCACGAGGCTTTTTCCCGTCTCTTCAAGCACCGGATACAGGCTTCCGCCGGTCTCCTCAAAAATACGGTAGGCCAGACGTTGAAAACTCAAAATATCAATATTTAAAATTCCGCCCGCCGGATGCAGAGACACGAGTTCTTTCTGCGTCTGCATCGTAAACTGCTCCGGCACGACGATCAGATAATTTTTCTCCGGGTGGCGCGCCGCTTCCGCCAGGATTTTTTCATACGCATACCGCGATTTTCCGGCCCCCGAATTTCCCATAATAAACTGCAGACTCATACCTTGCTCCTCCTGTTCTGATCCATTTCTGCCCCAAAATAAACATAGCTACAGTATAGCAGACTCTTTTTTTTGATGCAATCAACCTGCTGTAGAACAACCTTCATAAAAACCATTCTTCCCACATACATTATAGTAAAAACGCCCGCCTGTTCCGCCCCCGCTTCCCGCCCCGCAGACGGCTTTTCAAAAAGGAGTGTGCCCGCCCATGAGTTCCAAAACGAAAATTGTTGTACTACATATGAAAGAAGTGGTTTACACCGCTGTTTTTCTTGCTCTCGCGCTGATTCTTCTCGTGGTGTTTCTGATCATGTTCTCCGGGAAGAAGGATTCTGCGAAAAAACCTTCTGTCACCACTGCTGCTTCCGCCGAAAATGCACGCTACATTCCCGGCATCTACACCTCCACGATCTCCCTCGCGACCAGACCTTCGATGTGCAGGTCAATGTTGAGCAGGACCGCATCACCGCGATTTCACTGAATAACTTAAGTGAAACCACCGCCGCCATGTATCCGCTCATGGAGCCCGCGCTCGATTCCATCGCAAGCCAGATCTATGTGAATCAGACGACGGAAGGCCTCATCTACGGAGAGGACGACCGCTACACCTCCGAACTGCTCGTCTCCGCGATCAATCAGGCGCTCGAACAGGCTCAAAATCCTTCCTCCGCAGAATCCTGATCTTTCCATGCAAAAAGGCCTCGAAGCATTCTTCTGCTCCGAAGCCTTTTTTCTGTCGTGCATCTCAAAATTTGATTCCCTGCACCAATTTGGATTATCTTTGTTTCTTTCCGTATTTCCTGTTTTGTTTTTTACAGCTGGTCGAGTTCCTCTCTCCAGAGCTTCACGCACGCATCACTCGGCATACGCAGGTCGCCGCGCGGGGATACCGCAACGCTTCCGACCTTCGGGCCATCCGGCAGGCAGGAGCGTTTGAACTGCTGCGCGAAAAATCTCCAGTAGAACGTTTTCAGCCATTTTAAGATCGTCGCATCATCGTAGACACCGGCAAATGCAAGTTTTGCCACACGGTAAATCTTGAGCGGTTCGTACGTCACACGCAGCATATAGTATAAGAAGAAATCATGAAGCTCGTACGGTCCGACGAGATCTTCTGTTTTCTGAGAAATGACACCATCTTTCGGCGGCAGCAGTTCCGGGCTGACCGGCGTGTCGAGCACATCCAGAAGGATATCGGAAAGTGCTTTTTCCCCGCAGGTGTCCGCATAATACTGCACCAGATGGCGCACCAGGGTTTTCGGTACGGACGCATTGACGGCATACATCGACATATGGTCGCCATTGTACGTTGCCCAGCCAAGTGCCAGCTCGGAAAGATCACCCGTTCCGATAACCATACCGCCGGACTGGTTGGCAAGATCCATCAGAATCTGCGTTCTCTCACGCGCCTGTCCGTTTTCATACGTCACATCGTGTTTCTCCGGATTCTGTCCGATATCGCGGAAATGAAGATTGACTGCCTCCTTAATATCGATCTCTTTTAAGGTTGCGCCAAGACATCTTGTCAGCTCACAGGCATTCTGATACGTACGGTCCGTCGTCCCAAAGCACGGCATCGTCACAGACAGAATCTGCTTTCTCGGAATCCCAAGCAGATCAAATGCTCTTGCCGTTACGAGCAGCGCCAGCGTCGAATCAAGTCCGCCGGAAATACCGATGACTGCGCTCTGGCAATGGGTATGCGCCAGACGTTTTTTCAGTCCCATAGCCTGGATATTTAAAATTTCATCGCATCGCTGATCGCGGTTATGCTTGTCTGACGGTACGAACGGTCGCGGATCGAAGTAGCGGGTCAGCTTTGTCTCTTCTATTGCCAATGAAAATCGAACGACCTGATATCCATCGGTTCTCTGCTCCGGATACGTGGTCATCCTTCTGCGCTCACTTGTCAGACGATCCACGTCGAGATCTGCGCAAATGATCTGATTCTCAAATCGTTTTGCCTCGGCAAGAATGGTTCCGTTTTCAGCAATCAGATGCTGTCCGCCAAAGACAAGATCTGTCGTCGACTCGCCCTCGCCTGCTGTCGCGTATATATAGCCGCAGATCAGACGCGCCGACTGTGCGCTCACAAGGCTTCTCCGGTAACTGTCTTTTCCAACCATTTCATCACTGGCAGAAAGATTTACGACCACTGTCGCACCTGCAAGCGCATGCGCCACACTCGGCGGATTTGGAGTCCAGAGATCCTCACAGAGCTCTGCTGCAACTTTAAGACGCGGCATTTTTTCACACTGGAAGAGCAGATTCATGCCAAACGGAACCTCTTTTCCAAAAAATTCCGTTGTTGTCACCGCTTCTTTTCCCGGCGCAAAATGACGCAGCTCATAAAATTCATTATAGTTCGGCAGATACTTTTTCGGCACAACACCGAGAAGCTCTCCGTGACAAAGCGCAGCGGCTACATTGAACAGCTTTCCGCCCTGTTCCCACGGCAGTCCGACAAAAATCAGCGCATCGGTCTCTTTCGTGCCATCGGCAATTTCCTTTAATCCTTCTTTCGCCGCATCAATCATCTGACTCTGCCAGAATAAGTCACTACAGGTGTAGCCGGTAAGAGCCAGCTCCGGGAGCACCATCACCTTTGCTCCCTCGCCCTCCATTTTATGAATCGTTTCCAGAATGACTCTCGTATTTTCTCTGACATCCGCTACCACTACCGCACAGGAAGCGGCGGCAACTTTTACGAATCCCTGTTTCATCTCTTTCTTCCTCCACTATCTGGTTCCCTGTTACAGATTTTCTGCAAACAGAAGCTCTCACAGCCTCCGTTTCGCCTGAAACAGTACTGTTATTTGCTCTTACGCAATAATTCTTTCAGATCCTCGGTAGAAAATTCATAGGCGCTGTTGCAGAAATGGCATTTCAGCTCCACCGGTTTTGCTTCCTGAATCATCTCGTTCAGTTCTTTTCTTCCGACCGCTATCAGCGCTTTCGATACACGCTCACGGCTGCAGTTGCAGTAAAACTGGGTCGGCACGGTATCGTTGATCACAAGGTCCATGTCTCCAAGCAGTTTTTCAAGAATCTGCTCCGGAGTCAGGCCCTCGTCAAGGAATGCGGTAACGGAATTGACTTCTGCCAGACGCTGCTCCAGTTTTTCAATGACTTTCTCATCGCAGAACGGCATCAGCTGAATGATAAAGCCGCCGGCCTGACGGACGGTATTGTCTTTGTTCATCAGCACACCGAGTCCGACGCTGGACGGAACCTGCTCACTCGTTGCAAAATAGTAGGTCAGATCCTCTGCGATCTCACTCGTCTGCAGAACGCACTGTCCGACGTACGGCTCTTTCAGTCCCAGGTCTTTGATGACATCCATGAATCCGACGCGACAGCACCTGCCACGTCAAGTTTCCTTTTTTGTTGGCCGGAATCACGACGTCCGGGTTTCCGACGTAACCTTTTACATTTCCTTTGGAATCTGCTGTTACGGTAATGCCGTTCAGCGGTCCGCCGGCATGGATGCGCAGGGTCAGAAGGTCTTTATCTCCCTTCATCATAACGCCCATCATTGCACCTGCCGTCAGAAGGCGGCCCAGCGCTGCGGTTGCAACCGGGCTCGTGTTGTGATCCTGGCGTGCTGTCTCTACGGTTTCTCTTGTTGTCGCTGCAAACGCACGAATCTGTCCGTCTGCCGCTGTTGCTCTTACAATATAATCCATGTTTCTCTCCTATTTCTCACTTTTTCCTTTTTCTCTTGCTACGACATAAATACGTTCGCTCTCCGGTCTCGGCGCATCCTTTGTGAATGCATCGTAAGCCGTTACAAACTCCATGCCTGCCTCTTCCAATAAGCGGCAGATCGTCGCAAGATCGTACGCTCTCTGATAATGTACCTCCTCAAATTTACGGTACAGATCGGAATCTTCTCCCTCCGGGATGAAAATGGCGAGCTCATATTCGTTGATTTCTTCCTCCGGGTCATAGTAATTATCCCATATGAAGCTTGCCTCTTCGCGGTTTTCCGCAATCGTAGTCTCACCCATCTGTTCATATTTATACTTTGTATTCAAATCAAAAATAAACATGCCCTTCGGATCCAGATAATTGTTGACAAGTGAGAATACTTCCCGCAGATCATCTTCCTCCAGATATAGTTGATAGAATCGCAGATGCTCACAACCGCCTTCACGGTTCCGTAGAGCTCAAATTCCCGCATATCCTGAAGCAGATATAAAATGTTTAATCCGGACTCGGCGCGTTTTTCACTGGCAATCTCAAGCATATCCTCAGAATTGTCCACGCCGATCATATCGTAGCCCTCTTTTGCAAGCAGCTCGGTCATGTTTCCCGTTCCGCAGCCAAGATCGAGCACCAGTCCGTCTTCCACCTGATATTCTTTTAAAAGCTGAATCAGATATTTGCTCCAGGCAGGATAGTCCACGTTGTCCATGAACATGTCATATACCTGGGCAAAACTGGTATAACTTTCATTCATCTTTCTTTTCTCCTTCATCGTTTACAGTAGCTACGCCTTATTGTATCACATCACACAGGGCAACTCAATATACGAAAAGACCTGCAGGATCCCTGCAGGTCTCATTCACTCCCCGATGGCTCGAACCAACAACCCTTCGGTTAACACCGAATGCTCTACCATTGAGCTATCGAGATTATTTAATTGAAGATTATTTGAATATACCTTCAAAACCGCAATACACTACACATCTATCATTCCATTCTGTGAACACAACCAATTAGTCAAGCCCTCGACCGATTAGTAACAGTCAGCT
>ENA-OQEB01000129-OQEB01000129.1-human-gut-metagenome-genome-assembly--contig:-NODE-129-length-30193-cov-6.308521_pt1 | contig 30193 bp, 29 predicted proteins | sample MGYA00242787_ERZ504619 | MGnify/ENA primary metagenome ERZ504619 (study PRJEB26092, sample SAMD00036317) | human gut metagenome | host: Homo sapiens | study: EMG produced TPA metagenomics assembly of... | reverse complement strand
CCTGTTGCGTGCCACTTTTACTGAAAAGTAGCGACTGCCTTGTGTCTCTTGTATTGTGTCTGTGGTTGCGTCTCGCTGCGGCAAGCGTTTATAACACCGGTCCGATGATGCGCACGGTGCGTTCGTGCCTTCCTCGGCGCTGTCCGGCTGCTCGTTTTCGTTGTTGCCCAACGATTCGTAGATATTGCCGTTCCAGATCACCTTGTCGCCTTGCTTGTACAGTACTCCCGGTTCCCACGTGGGGTAGGCCTGCTGCGAGGAATTCCAGCTGGCATTGTCGAAGTCGACGAGCGTGCCCGGTGTGCCTCGGAAGCCCGAGCCCAAGGTGGTGGCGAATTCGCCGTCCGTCTGTTTCATGCCGCTGCAGAACGTTTTGAGCGTGTTGGTGTTCGTATAGTTTTCGCCGCATTGCTGATCGCGGTTCAGCGACCACATGCTTAAGTGTCCCAAACTTGTTTCCAGCGAGAACGTGTTGATTTCGCGCGCATTGTCGAGCGTGAAATACTCGTTTTTGGTATCGTTCTGGCCGATGAGCACGGTGCTCCCAACAGCTCCCAGATCTGATGGTCGCTGAAGAGTTTGCCGCGACTGTACAGCAACGTTTTATATTGCGCGTGGGCCGCGTTCAGCGAACTTTTGATCAGCGTGGATTGCGTGATCGACGTGGACGCCACGTTGAAATCCATGGTCATGAGATTCACGGTGGATAGCGTCACGCCGGCATCCAGAAACGCGTTCACGGTTTGCATTCCTTGCGTTGTAAGACCTTTCGCGTCGGCTGGAAGCGTCAAACTGATGATCAGATCGTGACTGGTATCGTCTTTCCCTTTGTTTTTGGCTTTTTCGTTGGCGATGAGTTTTGCCACGGCTTGCGCTCGCCGGGTTGCGGTTTCGCTGTACCCGTCGAGATTCGAGTTTTCGATGTCGAAGTCGAGCGAGGTGATGTGATAGCGGTTGATCACCTGCTGGTATGCGTCGGCAAGGGAATCGACGTCGGAACATGCGCTGGCAAGTTCGGTGCCGTTCTGCCCGCCGAAGCTGACGGTTACCGTGCGATCGGTTTTGTAGGTTTGCGCGATACGGCTGTCGAGATCGAGCGTGGAGGCCGCTTCGTCGAGCGTGTAGTAGCCGCCCCAGCTTGGCTGGCAGCCGTCGCCGGCGGTGACGAATCCGAGAATCACATTCCGGTAGACGTTGCCTACCTTGGATTCGAACTCGTATGAGGGTGTTGCGGTCACGTCCACATAGCCGCCGAACCAGGGTTCCGGCAATTTCTTAGCCGCCGTTCGCGTGAACGTGATCCACGACCATGTGCCGGCCGCGACGAGCGCGATGCACAGTATCGCTATGAACAGTCGAAGGAAGGAAAATCGTCTTCCTGGAAACAGGGGTTTCATCATTCCCTTTCGAAATCGGCAGGTCACCAATGCTGATGGGGACATTGGGGCGTCTAGCAGGCTGTGTCCCGCTGGGCTTCAGTGCATATGCGGGGGATTTTACGGGGGATTAAGCTTTCCTCTCGTGCGCTGTTTTTCTTATATCTCGCTTACAGTTAGGGAGTGTAGTCTGTGGCTAGTACGACGATTTCAACAGTGATGTATGGTTTATGCAGGTGAGGCAGCGCTGATAAGGCAAAGGGGTATATGGTGGCAAAAATAGGGGATTTTGACGGCGATGACCGCAGGCACCAGTGGGGTGCTGAAACCTCCACGCAACCGCTTGCGATCATGCATGCCAAGCCTTCGCCAACGCGCGTTGTGCGTGGTTACGTTGCCATCATCTGCACGGTTGTTTCATGGCTGATCTACATGATCACGATGATTCTGTCGTTGTTCGTCAACAATCCTTCACTCACGTTACGTTTCGTGGTTGAAGGCGTGCTGTACATGACGATTGTGACCACGCTGATTTTCAGCGCGCTCGTCTACTTGACCACACGGCAAGGGGCGCTATACCGTTTCATCCGGCATGAACGCGTGCCTCGGGCGATGCTCGACGACCATTTCGCACACAACTACGATAAGGGAATCACAGTGCTGATTCCTTCGTACGTGGAACAGCCGAAAGTCGTCGAAAAAACGATCTGGTCGGCGGCATTGCAGGAATTTCCCGACCTTGCAGTCGTACTCCTAATCGACGATCCTCCGCATCCTAACAATGACGAAGCGCGAGCGATTCTCAAAGCAAGCCGCGAACTCATGCCGAAAGTATTGGCCGAATTGGCGGCACCTGCGGAACGTTTCACCAAAGCGCGCGACGAAACCGTTGCGGCGCTCGCCGATCAGATGGACGCAAGGCGTAGTGTGGTCGCACGCTGTGCGGAAGACTATCGTGCGGCCGCGCAATGGTTGGAGCATAAGGCCGACACATGCTGGTCGAAGATCATACCGACGATTTCTTCTGCGACCAGGTATTGCGCGGTCTTGCACGCGACCTGCGTTTGACGGAACAGGCGTTGAACGAATCGATCACCCTGCAGCAGCATGTCGACGCGAATCGCATTCTGCAACTGTACGAACGTTTGGTACGCATTTTCACCGCAAAAGGATGGTCGTTCGAACGCAAGCTGTATGCGTCGACCTCCCGTGAAGGCAACAAAGCCATGAATCTGAATTCGTTCATCGGATTGATGGGGCACTCGCTCAAGCGCGTGGAAACGTCGGACGGGGTGATTCTGCGTGACGTGCGCGAGGGAGAATCTCCCGATTTCGTGATGCGCAATTCCGAATACGTGCTGACGTTGGACGCCGATTCCATGCTGTTGCGCGACTACTGCCTGCGCTTGGTGTACCAGATGGAACAGCCCGGCAATGAGCGCGTGGCCGTGATCCAAACCCCGTATTCCTCGTATCGTGGCGCGCGACGCGAATCGAACGCATCGCGGCCGCCACCACCGACATTCAGCACATGCTGCATCAGGGCATGACCTACTATGACGCCACGTTCTGGTAGGTGCGAACGCGGTGATCCGCAAGGCCGCGCTCGACGATATCTGCGTGGTGTCGACTGAGGGCACGCACGGTGAAAACGTATATTCAGGATCGCACGGTGATCGAGGACACCGAATCCAGTATCGATTTGGGTTATTTCGGCTGGCATTTGGTCAACTATCCGGAGCGGTTGAGCTATAGTGCCACCCCGCCTGATTTCGGTTCGTTGGTGGTGCAGCGGCGGCGTTGGGCGAATGGCGGTCTGCTGATCATCGGCAAATTCTTCCGTATTGTGCACGCGCGGCATCAGCAGGGCAATGATGTGAAGCTGGGTGAGTGGGCGCTGCGCGTGAACTATATGGCGTCCATCGCATGGTCGAGTTTCGGCCTGATGTTCCTCTTGGCATATCCGTTCGACCAGCGGTTGCTGAGCCGTGGGTGGTGCTCGCGTCGCTGCCGTATTTCTCCACCATGTCGAGCGATTTGAAACGCAACGGGTATAAACGTTCCGATATTTTCCGTATTTACGGCTTCAACATCGTGCTGTTGACGGTGAATCTTTCCGGCACGCTCAAGTCGATTCAGCAGGGCATGACGAACACGAAGATTCCGTTCGCGCGTACGCCGAAAGTCAATAATCGTACCGCTTCTCCGGCATTGTATGTGACGATGCGTGGGTGATCATCATTTACTCGTGCATGGTGTTCTACGCCGATACGCTTTCGCACAATTGGGGCAACGCGGTGTTCGCCGGTTTCAATGCGATCGTGACGTTCTGGGCGTTGACCGCGTATATCGGCATCTGGCATTCCGTGCAAGACATGGTGGTTGGTCTGGTCCGTTGGTTCTTCGTGCCGATCAAGGAGCCTCAGCAGGAGGCGGCCCGCAAGAAGGCTCTTGGCGTGACGCCTCTACTTCGGCGACCGCCAAATGATCTACGAGTCCCGCCCGCTGTAGCCTTGAGACTTCTCTAGCCCGTGTGTACGTGTACGGGCGGCGGTTGTAGATGCCTCCATTCCTATGCAACTTGCGTTTCCGTCTGCACGTCCTAGTGTTTGGGGAGGATGGCCGCACGTTTTTGGCTTGCTGACCTCACGATTTGGGAAAAAGCGGAAAATAAAATCGTAAGGTCGAAACCAAATCGCAATCGTGCGACGGGACTCAAGATTGCAACGGTCGGTACATCAAAATCATGATATGAAGGAACGGGGTCGCAGCATCCTGGTGTCCATCATTTCGAGGAATGACGGGTAGGTGTGTCGAAACGTTTGACAAAGCTGAGTTGCTGGCTTACGATTAGTGAAACGTTTCGACGAAACGATTCGATAAAATACGAGCGTGATTCTGCGGAAGAAATTCCGGAAGGCTCGGCGGATGGCTTTGTTGAACGATGGACGAGAGCTGCGGTACGCATGACGTGTAACGCAAATGACTTGGAGAGCCGAAGGGGGCGGAAGATGACGGGCATCAAAGATGTGCTCGGGAGGCGGGGGTGTCAGTCAGCACCGTTTCGTACGTACTTTCCGGCAAGCGTTCCATCTCCGCCAAAACCACCGATAAGGTGATGGCCGCCGTTGAACGACTTGGATATACTCCGGATGCCAGCGCCCGTAAAATGCGTGGTATGCGCAATCATATTTTTGCGCTCAGCGCGCCGATTCGCGGTGATATCAATCAGGCCAAATACAACGCTTACTTTCTGCAGACCGCATGGCAGGCAAAGAACCGTGGCTACGATGTGCTGTTGCTTACCGGCGAGGACGCGGTGGCCGACATTCGGCGCGTGACGCAAAGCAACTTGGTTGATGGCGTGGTGCTGCTCGACATTGAGGAACATGACGAGCGTACCACCCAGGCTGGCTCATATTCCAAACCCTGTGTGGCCATCGGTTACCCTGCAGAGCATGAAGGCTGTGCTGTGTCGATATCGATTTTGCCACGGCTGGTCGTATGGCTGTGGATTGCCTGTATTCCAAGGGGCATCGGAGCGCTATGTTTTTGCGTGACAATGAGACCGATTACGATCGCGGTTCGGGCTATGTGCTGCTGTTCCGCAAGGCTTTGCTGGAACGTGCCGAAGAGTTGGGCATGACGATTCATGAATCCTCCAAGCATCGTGACGATCGCTTTGATGCCGCGGAATTCGTGCGTGAGCTTCGTTCTTTGGATGAGCGCCCCACGGCGATTGTCAACCAGGCGAACGCCAATGTGCTGAAGTTGGTATTGCAGCAATTACAGGCTTCGGGATTGCGGGTGCCAGATGATATTTCGGTATTGTCGTGCGGCACGTATTTCGAGGGAGAGCTGATGCCGCAGCCGATTACCGAGATGCCGGTCATGCCGCAGGAATTATGTTCTAAGGCTGTGGATCTGCTGGTCGACGCCATCGATGAGCATCGCGACATCAAGGGATTGGTGGAGCTGTCCGCTCCGGTCATGCATAGTCGAGGTTCCGTTACCAAAGTTGGTGACGTGTGAAAAGAAGGTTGTAGGAGTATGTCCGTGAAAGGCGGACGGATTTCCGTATCCATAATCGAAACGATTCGAAAGTAAGTGAAGGCGTTGTAGCCGAAGCGAAGATGGTGATTGCCGAATTGAAAAGCGCCAATCCGCGGCCATCGTCAAACGTTTCGAAAAAAGGAGGCGACACATATCAATCTTCATAACTGAAAAACAACTTGAGACATAACTCAACAACACAACCACCAATAACAAAGGAGAACCATGAAGATCACACGAGGCATCGCACTTGCGGCCGCGGCGGCAATGTCGCTGACCACGCTCGCTGCATGCGGCAGCGACACCGCGCAAGACGAGGAAACGCCAGACAGCCTGTCGTTCTGGTATTACGAGGAAGACGACGCTGGCCAGACCCAGGCATGGCGTCGCGCCGCGGAAGCCTTCGAAAAGGAAACGGGTGTCAAAATCAATTTCGAACGCAAGTCGTTCACGCAGATCGCGCAGAACGGCAGCCAATTCCTCAATTCCGATGAGGCGCCGGATCTTATGGAATCCAATCGCGGCAACGGTTCGGCCGGCGTGCTCTCCACCATGGGGCTGCTCACCGATTTGGGTGATTACGTCGATCAATACGGTTGGGACAAGAAGGTGACCGGCGCCAATGCGGCCGTGGCCAAGTATGATGAAAACGGCATCATGGATGGTGACACCTGGTACGGCATGACCAGTTACGCGGAATTCCAGCGCGTCTACTACAACAAGGATCTGTTCGCCAAGTACGGGCTGGAGATTCCGACCACCTATGACGAGTTCGTGGACGTCTGCCAGAAATTCGTGGATGCCGGAGTGACGCCGATCGCCGCCGACGCGCAGGAATACGGCGTGATGTGGCTGTGGTGGCAGCTGGTTTCCAAGGAGGCCGACGCCAAATTCATCGACAACTGGCAGCTCTACAAGGGCGATGTCGACTGGAACTCCAAGATTCTCACCAATTCCGTGAGCACCATCAACGACTGGCTCGACAAGGGCTTCATCTCCCACAACGCCACCGGTATGAAGGCCGAAGACACCACGCAGGCATTCATCAAGGGGGAGTATCCGATCTATCAGACCGGCACCTGGAATCAGGGACGTTTCGTCAAGCAGATCACCACTTTCGATTGGGACGCCGCGGTGATGCCGGAATCGAATTTCGCGATTGGCTGCGCAGGCAATCTGCTGGTGATTCCGGAACGCTCTCACCACAAGGATCTCGCTGCGAAGTTCATTGACTACGTGCTTTCCGACGATGTGCAGAACTACCTCGGCAACGCCGGCGGAATTCCGGTGGCGGGCGACGCCAGCAAGATCAACGACGAGAAGAGCAAGGCCATGATCGAGGAATACGCCTCCTACGCCAATGATGGCAAGCTCAGCTACTACCCGGATTACGCCGCTTCCAACCTTACCGATGCTGTTCCGGCGGAATTCCAGGAACTGGTGAACGGCACCAAGAAGCCGGCCGACGTGCTCAAGGGTATCCACGAGAAGTACGACGTCGGTGTGGAAGACATGGGCGTCAAGACCAACTGATCGTATATCTGATCTCATATCCGACATCGCACGGGATTATTCCGGTTTTGCTCAGTATCAATCATGAATAATCGTGCGGTATCGCAAATTACAACTTGCGAACCAATATCGCAATCGTAAATATTCACAGGCAACGCAGCGCAACCAAAGGAAAAGCCAAAATGTCAAAGAAGACCAAAAACGGGGGAGTCTCAATGTCAAGGCTTCCCGGAAACCGTTCCGCAAAATTCGTACCATATCTTGTTCCCGGACTGGTAGGTCTGCTCGTTATCGTCGTTATTCCATTCGTGTGGAACATTTACTTGAGTTTCACTCGATGGCGTGGAGTCGGCCCGGTTAAATTCGTTGGATTGCAGAATTGGAAACGTCTGTTCGCTGATTCCACGTTCTGGATTTCATTCGCTAATTCATTCTGGATTATTGTGGCTATCGTAGTTATTCCTACGATTCTTGGACTATTTATTTCGTCACTGCTGACTGACGTTATTCAGAAGAAATTCGGCGGCAAGACGGCTTCCTTCCTGCGAGCCATGTTCTACCTGCCGCAGTTGCTGCCGGTTGCTGTCGCGGCCATCATCATGGGCTGGATCTTCCGTCCGGAAGATGGCGCGGTGAACGCGCTGCTCGTCAAGCTCGGCCTGGGATCGTTGCAGCATAACTGGCTCGGCAGCCTGATAGCGCGCTTCCGGTGCTGATGTTCATTCTGGTGTGGATCCAGTTGGGCTATCCGATCGTGATCTTCATGTCCGGTCTGCAGCGCGTGGATCCTGAACTTTACGAGGCGGCCGGTCTTGACGGAGCCAACTGGTGGCAGAAATTCCGTGTGGTCACGCTGCCGTCCATCATTCCCGAGCTGCTGGTGGTCATCCTCACCGCCACCATCGGCGCGCTGAAAACCTTCGCACCGGTCTATCTGCTCACCAAAGGCGGGCCGGGAACGGCAACCACCGTGCCATCATACTATTCCTACAATCAATTCTTCCAAGTGCAACAAGTCGGCTACGGCGCGGCCATCTCCACAGCGCTCACCGTGGTCATCATCGTGTTCTCCATCGTGTTCACCATGGTGCAGAAGCACGTCGAAAAGGAACTGGTCTGAACGGTTCAAACCGCAACTGACCCGTAACATGTAAGACTCGCAAGACTTCGAAAGTCGAGGAAACAACCATGACGCAAACCATGACCGCATCGGCAGCGCGGAAAGCATCCAAGAAAACCCAACATGTGCGCTCGACCGGCGACTGGATCACCCTCATCGTGCTCATCGCAGCCGCACTGCTCGTGCTTTTCCCGTTGCTCGTGCTCACCGTCAACGCGTTCAAAACACCCGCCGATTACAATGCAACAGGCCCGCTTTCGCTGCCGAAGCATTTCACCATGGACGGCATCATCTCCTTCTGGACCACCACCAAGTTCCCGCTGAAATTCTGGAACAGCTTGGTTATTTCGCTGGTAGTGGCTGTGGCCGCCGTCGTGCTTTCCGTGCTGAACTCCTTCGCGCTCGGCATCGGCAGGGTCAAAGGCAACACTTGGATTGTGCTCGCCATCATGCTTGCCAATATGATGCCGCAGGAAGCGCTGCTCTACCGCTGTACACCATGTTCAAGCAGGTCGGACTGTACAACACCAAACTGGCGATCATCATCATCTTCACCATCATTCAAAGTGCGTATGGCACGTATCTGCTGTCGTCCGTATACGGTACGTTCCCGCAGGCCATTCTCGAAGCGGCAGCCATTGACGGCGCCTCGCGCTGGCAGATTCTGCGTAAGGTGGTGCTGCCGATTTCCTGGCCGACCATCAGCGTGCTGTTCGTGTTCTTCTTCGTGTGGACGTGGAACGAATACATGATTCCGATGGCATTCCTGATGGGCGACGACGTGCAGACCATTCCGCTGGCGCTCGCCACATTGCAGGGCCAACGCACGATGGATGCGACCACACTTGCTTCGGCTTCGCTGCTGAGCATTGTGCCGACTATTATTTTCTTCATTATTTTCCAGCGCAAGTTGTCGCAGGGCATTACCGCTGGTGCCGTAAAGTAGCGGGAAAAGGGGTTTCTTATGACTCGAGATAACGATTGGAGCACCATGCAAAACAGCTCACGTCACGATATGCAGGTTGATTCGTTGGGTGCGTTCGCCGCGCGCAGTCCGCTGGACTTGCTTGCGGTTGCGGCACCAGGCGCACACGTTGCGTGAACGCCGAGAATCCCACGGGCGGCAAGGGCGCTGCGGCCACTGCAGCCAGTGCACTTGGCCCGTCGCGCAAGGGCAGTCCGTGCATCCAGACCGTGAAAGCGGGGGAGAGCGTCACTTTGATGGATGTGGACGGTCCGGGCGTGATCCGCCATATTTGGATGACGGTCACCGACCGCACGTCGTCTACCGGTCCGAACGTGCTTCGCAACCTGATCCTGGAATTCTATTGGGATGGCGAGGAGACCCCGTCCGTGCAATGCCCGGTCGGCGACTTCTTCTGCTGCGGCCACGCGCAGGCCTGCCGAGTCAATTCGATGCCGGTGGTGGTCGTGCCCAATCGCGGTTTCAACTGCTACTTCTCCATGCCGTTCGAACATGCGCGCATCGTGCTCCGCAACGATCACAATGAAGACGTTCCCGCGTTCTTCTACCAGATCGACTACACCGAATATGACGCGCTTCCGGCCGGCACCATGCGTTTTCATGCGCAGTGGCGTCGCGAGCGCGTCACCGAACTGGCCCGCGACTATGTGGTGCTCGACGGCGTGCATGGTCGTGGCGCGTATATCGGCACGTATCTGGCGCTCACCGCGTTGGAAAGCCGCTGGTGGGGCGAGGGTGAAGTCAAGATGTACATCGATGGGGACGACCAGTATCCCACGTGGTGCAGCACCGGTGCCGAGGATTATTTCGGTGGCGCGTGGAGTTTCGCCGATTTCGACGAGCATGGGCGTATGCATGAGCAGACGTTCTGTGCGCCGTACGTCGGTTTCCCGTTCTATTCGCAGCGTCTCGCCTCGCATCGCGAGAGCGCGTATTGGGATGTGAATACGCCGGTGACCCGCGGATTGTATCGCTGGCACATTCCCGATCCGATTTATTTCGAACATGATTTGCGTGTGGAATGGCAGCAGATCGGTACTGAGGAGGGCGGCAATTTCGAGCGTCAGGACGACGTCGCTTCCGTCGCGTACTGGTATCAGCTCGAGCCGCATACACCGTTCGATCCGATTGGCGATCGTCGCTTCCGTCAGCCCCGCTGATTTTTGCCCCCGAGCTTACGATTTTCGGTCTATCCGGTCGGTTCGGGGGTGTTGTGCTGTCTGCGCGACTTGCGTTCTGCGTCTGCACAACCCGGGTTTTTAACCCGATTTTATGGGTTGTGCAGATGCAGGGTGCGGGTTGCGCAGGCGGGAAACGTGACTAGATGGGGTTAGATGTCACGGCGTCTGCTGCGCTGATTATCGTGCGAACGTTCTGCGCATCCAAGAGACAGCCAGCTGCGGCCAGATCTGGATACTCGGTTCAATGCCGTTGACGCCCTGCCATGCGGTTTCCGCAGTGCCCAACGACAGTCCATGCCCGCCTTGCGGGAATAGGTGCGCTTCGATGCTGACTCCGGCTTTCTTGCAAGCGTCGATCAGCATCAGTGTGTTTTCGTATGGCACGGTTTCGTCGGGAACGGTATGCCATGCGAAAACCGGCGGTGTTTTGGCGTCGATATGACGTTCGATCGACACGGATTCAAGCGCTTGTGAATCGTTGCGGCGTTCACCAAGCAGCGAATCGAAACTGCCGCGATGGGCGAGCGGGCCAGACGTGATCACCGGATAGGCGAGCATCAAACCATTCGGACGCACCGCATCCGGATCGTAACCATGAGCGACAAGAACATCGTCGCTGGTGGAGGTGGCGAGATTCGCAGCAAGATGACCACCTGCGGAAAAGCCAATCACGGCAATCGCATCCGGATCGACATGCCACTCGGCGGCATGCTCACGAATCATCGTCATCGCATCGGCAGCTTCCAACAGCGCAACTGGAAAAACGGAAGCTTCACCGAATATCGCAGCACAAAAGCGTTGAAACCGGCCGCAAGAAACTGCATCGCAATCGGCTCCGCCTCACGATCCGACGTCATTTCGTAACCGCCGCCCGGAATCACAAGCACAGACGGACGCACACGGTCGGGAACGACTTCTTCGCTGTTATCAAGGCAATATCCGACGAATTTCGCTGCGCTGCCGTCGATGCCGGAGATTCATATTCGAAATGTTTCATATATCCATCATAGGTGGAACACGGCGCACGTTATGCAGGAACTATTTGGTCCCGCTATTTTTCGTACCTTGTGATCCGTGGACGCAAATTGTGCAGTCGGGAGAGTGTGTCCTACTCGAGCAGCCAGTCGAGGATGTTGCGGTGTCGAATGTCTTGGTAGTCGCCGAGCCCGATGGTATCCAAGGTGAGCTGTGTGACGTAGAGGAGACCTCCATATGTGAGATACCGGTCGAACAGCGCATTGTCATTTGCTGTCGGTTGCAATGCATTTCGGTATTCCGAGAAAGACAACGGCAGCATCTTGAGCTCGACATATCGTCCGGTGAAATGGATGATTTTGCGTTTTTTCAGAATCGTCCAGTGAAATGGATGATTTTTGCGGAGTGGGTGAGTGATATGGACGTGCGATTGGGCAAATCGGAAGTAATGTTGCGATCATTCGACGGAATTCACGAATGTGTATGGCCGCTCACATGTCTGATACATTTTTCTCAGCTAATTGGCAGGAACACGTATCATTCCTCCAAGACTCGGGCGCTTATATAGAACATGTCAGCAGTTACGGCGGCTGGCGAGGTTCCTGAAGAACCCCATAACTGAACCCTTCTTCTCTCTTCTCTCTCAGCCGGCGGCCCTTCTCTCCGCCGGCTTTCTTCTTTTCTGAACACGATGCATGCGATTCGTGCGATTCGCGATTTATGTTTCGCGATTTTGCCGAAAAGAGTTGCAAGACAAACGGCCGACCATGCGTGAGTAATGCATGGTCGGCCGTTTGTGATGCTGGTGATTATGCGTGGTCGCGTGCAGGCATTCGTGATTCAGCAGCGCTCGTACGAGAACCTGCGCAGGCGTTCGAAGCATTCCACGCTTTCGTCAAGCATGGCATGCCGATCACGAACACGTGGCCGAGCGTTTCGTGGCGGCGTGGCTTCGGGTCGAACAGTTCGAAATCGGCTCCCTTGCGGGCCAGTGCGGCAGCAAGCGCCAGATTGTCGGCTCGAGGAAATCGTCGCCGCAGGTCACGATGAACAGTGGCGGCAGGTTGACGTTGAACGCCAGGCCTTCGGCGGTGAGGAACTTCGGGTCGGCGGCTTCGATGCCGTCGAAGAATTCGACGCCCAGCATCTGTTCGAGTCCGGTGCGGCGATTCGGATCGTAGCCTACGGTCAGTTCGCTTCCCATGGTTTCCAACGATGCGGAACTGTAGGCACCGCACACCGGAGCGGCACCGGCGAAACCAATGCCCGAAGGCTCATCCACGCCGAATGCGGCCGCGGCTTCGGCATTGTTTTCAATCGCCAACGTCAGCATGGTCAACGCGCCGCCTGCCGAATCGCCGGTGAGGAACACGGCGTTCGGATTAACCGGATAATCAGTCAAATGCGCCTTGATCCAACGCAATGCCGCCTGAACGTCCGCCAGCTGACCCCTCAAATCGGTTTGCGGGGCCGGTCGGTAGTTCAGTGAGAATACGGCGAAGCCCGTTTCGGCCAGATGCACGTTGAAGTTGCGGTTCAATTCCTTATATCCGTAAGTGAAACCGCCGCCGTGTATATCGATGTACACCGGCAGCGTATGCCCGCAGCGCAGCACCGCATCGTGCGGTAGATACAGGTCGAGCAAATGCCTCTGCACTGCCCGGCTTCCGTATCGTAGCCACCGTCAGGCAGGTATGGAATATCTTCGATCACGTCGATTGTGTCAGGTGTGTGCCACAGTTCGGAACGCGGGGTGTCAACCGCGATCGCGCCGAAACGCATGTCGAGAATGCCGCGGACGCGCTCTTCGGAAAGGCCTTCGAGATCGCCGTCGGTTTCCGTCCAACGTTCCGCATGGTCGATCATCTCACGGGTGATGCCATATTTTGCCGCGCATTGTGCGCTGAGTTCCTCAATGGTCTGTGTGCTCGTCATCGACGCCGTCCTTTCATGATGTTCATGCGATTGCGGCCGTTCCGTCATCGGAATGCCGCACCTCGATATATCGTACCGGTTCGATATAGAAAGCGCTACTGCGATCACCCATATTCCTTTACGTCCAGAGCGAATTTATGTAACGGTACATGCGTTGATTTTATTGCGATTGCGACACGCCGAAATCACTCACGTTGCATCAAAAAACGGTTCGCATAGAATAAGTCGCGTTTGCGAATCCGAACAGGGGTTTCGACCGAGAGAGACGGCAACGGGACGCTCGACAAACGACGGACGTGAATCGTAACGGCAACGAATGGCCGTAAAAGCAACGCAAAAACGCAAAACCAACCCACGAAAACCCAGACAACCAGCAAACAATCCGAAGGAACGCTACGTATGTACGTCGATCCGAATCGTAATACAGAAGCAGGCAACCTTAAATGGATCCTGCCATACTGCAAACCCGACCTGCCACGAGTGGCCGGCGCGATAGTGCTGTTCTGCGTCAACAACACCATGGCGCTCATCATTCCGCTATTGTCAGGCTCATCGTGGACCGTGTCATCGTGCAAGGCCAAGTCGACGAACTGACGCGACTGTGCATCATGATGATCGTGTTCACCATCGTGCGCGTCGCCTCGCGCTACGGCTACCAAATGTGGATGGAACGCTTCGGGCAGAACTCCGTATTCCGTCTCGTCAGCGACGAATACGAGAAACTGCACGAACTCGACTTCACCTATTTCAACCACACGCGTACCGGCGACATCATGAGCCGCATGACCTCCGACACCGATGCCATACGCCACGCGCTGAGCTGGGTGAGCTACCAGGTGCTTGACTGCGTGGTCATGTTCATTGGCGCGCTCGCCATGATGTTCACCATCGACTGGCGGCTCGCGCTCGCGCTCGCATGCGTCACGCCGTTCATTTTCATCCTTACGCGCGGACTCTCCACGCACGCAAGACCACTGTTCTTCGCCATCCGCAACTCGCTTGCCGAAATGAACTCAATGGTCGAAGAAAACATCGAAGGCAACCGCGTGGTCAAAGCGTTCGTGCGCGAACCGTATGAAACCGAAAAATTCGACAAACACAACGACGATTACATGCAACGCAACATGGACCAGGCCTACAACAGCCGCAAATACATGCCATGGCTCGACGGTCTCGGCTTCTCACTGCAGCTGATCACGCTTGGATTCGGCGGATTCCTGGTCATCACCGGGCGCATGACCCTCGGCAATCTCGTGGCGTTCAACTCCTACCTGTGGATGATCGACGGGCCGGTACGCCAATCCGGATGGCTGATCAACGACTGGCAGCGATTCAACGCATCCTGCATCAAAATCCGCAAACTGCTCACCGCTCAGTCACGTATTACGGAAAAGCCGGAAAATACGGAAAAACCGGGAGGCAGCGCCGACGCGAATCACGCCAGCACAGCGGCTGCAACCGCTGCAACAACCAACACAACCCGCATCGCAGGCAGCATCGACTTCCAGCATGTCAGCTTCGCCTTCCCCGACGAACCAGACACCCCCGTGCTCGAAGATGTGGATTTCCATGTTCCGGCAGGCGCCAAACTCGGCATTCTCGGCGAAACCGGCGCGGGCAAATCCACCCTCGTCAACCTCATCTCCCGCTTCTACGACCCCACCGAAGGCCATGTGCTCATCGACGGCGTCGACGCGCGAGACTGGCCGCTCGCCACACTGCGCTCGCAAGTGTGCGTCGTGGCGCAAGACACGTTCCTGTTCTCCGACACCATCGGCGGCAACATCAGCTTCGGCGCGGGCGAACAACGCGAATACGACGAACAGTACATTCGCCGCATGGCCACCATCGCCGGCGCGGACGGCTTCATCCGCAGCATGCCGGAAGGCTACGATACCGTGGTCGGAGAGCGTGGCGTCGGCCTTTCCGGCGGCCAAAAACAGCGCCTGAGCCTCGCACGCGCGCTCGCCGACAATCCGTCGATCCTCATCATGGACGATACGACCAGCGCCGTCGACATGGAAACGGAAGCGGAAATCCAGCGCCATCTGCGCGAACTGGACGAACAGAAAACCATCGTCACCATCGCACACCGTATTTCATCGGTGAAAGATTCCGATCTGATCCTCGTGCTTGAGCATGGCCGCATTGTGGAGCGCGGCACGCATGACGAACTGGTGGCCGCGCACGGCCGATATTGGGAGATCTACTACAGGCAGCTCGGCTTGCAGGCGGGTCGTTCGCAAGGTTTCGAAGCTAGGCGCGGGAAAGCAGGAAAGGGGGAAAACCCATGGCAAAACGTAACACATACCGCGAAGATGAAGAGCTGGAAGAACAGATCAACCTGCATGATATTCTGCGCATCGGCGTCTATGTAAAGCCGTATATGTCGCGAATCATACGCATTCTTGCCGTCGTCGTCATGATGAGCTGCATTGCGGTAGTCGTGCCATATTTGACGAAAATCATGATTGACAGCGCGATTCCGTCGAAAAATCTCACCTTACTTGGTGAATTAACGGGGTTGATGGCCGTACTTATTGTGATGTATGAGTTTGGATTGCGTTATCGTACCGTCGAAATTACTCGCGTCGGTCAGCTCATGTTGAAAGACATGCGCCGCGATATTTTCACGCATATTCAGACGCTGCCGTTCAGCTATTTCGATTCGCGTCCGCACGGCAAAATCCTGATTCGCGTGGTCAATTATGTGAACACGCTTTCCGACACGTTGAGTTCCGGCCTGATCAATGTGATTTCCGACGTATTCACCTTCCTGATCACGCTGGTGGTCATGTTCGTGGTCGATTGGCGGCTTGCGCTGTTCAGCCTGGTGCTCTTCCCGTTCCTGATCGCGTGGGTGCTGGTATTGCAGCATTTCCAGCGCCGCGCGTATCAGGTGTTGTCGAACAAGCAGAGCAATCTCAACGCGTTCATTCACGAGTCGATCGCCGGCGTGAAAACCACGCAGACCTTCGCCCAGGAGGCGGCGCAGTTCAAAACCTTCCAAGAGCAGCAAGACGACGTGCGCACCTCGTGGATGAAGGCCGTGCATATCCAGTTCCTCATGTGGCCGGGCATTCAAACCATTTCCGTCATGACGATCGCATTCATCTACTATGTGGGCGTCACGGGCTTCGGCGCGGTGAACGTTTCCACCGGCGTGCTGATCGCGTTCGTTGGCTATGCGAATAATTTCTGGAATCCGGTGATCAGCATCGGCAATTTCTACAATCAGCTGATCACTTGTTCCGCATATCTTGAGCGTATTTTCGAAACGCTTGACGTGCAGCCGGAGATTCGTAACGCGCCTGACGCGACTGAACTGCCGCAAATCGAAGGACGCGTCGATTTCAACGATGTAGTTTTCCGTTACGAGCCTGACGGTCGCAATATTCTCAATCTGGTTGATCTGCATGTTGAGCCAGGCAGCACCGTTGCGTTGGTTGGTCCGACCGGTGCCGGCAAAACCACGATTATCAATCTGCTGTCGCGTTTTTACGACGTTGCAGAAGGTTCGGTCACAATTGATGGTCATGATGTGCGTTCTGTCACATTGGAATCGTTGCGTCGGCAGATGGGCGTCATGCTGCAGGATACGTTCATTTTCTCCGGCAATGTGCGCGAGAACATCCGTTACGGCAAGTTGGATGCGACCGATGCTGAGATCGAAGCGGCCGCGAAGGCGGTGCATGCGCACGAGTTCATTATGGATTTGCCGAACGGATACGACACGGTGGTGGAGGAGCGCGGTTCCACGCTTTCCGCTGGTCAACGTCAGCTGATTGCATTCGCCCGCGTGCTGCTGGCCGATCCGCGCATTCTGATTCTCGACGAGGCCACGTCGAATATCGATACGCGTACCGAAGAGGCACTTCAGGCCGGATTGAACCACCTGCTGAAGGGACGCACGAGCTTCATCATCGCGCACCGACTGTCCACCATCGAGAACGCGGACATGATCTGCTACATCGATCATGGGCAGATCATGGAGCAAGGCAACCACGCCGAGCTGCTCGCCAAGCGTGGCGCCTACTATCGCCTCTACGACTCCCAATACGCCATGATCAAGGTCTAAATGGGCTGATTAGGCTTGGACTGATTGGCTTGAAATCAGCCTTCCTGCTAGCCGCTTGTCGTTTTTCGGCCGGCGGCTGGCCGCAAATTTATCAGGTACGAGGCGGAAGATAGGGAAGTCAGAAAGCAACGCATGTTGCTGCGCACGAAGATGACGCGTGAATGCGTCGATGAAACAACGCGGGAAGGTTTGGTATGGCAGTAGAGAAGCCAGTTCTCACCCAGGAGCAGCAAGATGCGGTCGCAGCGCTCGCATCCACCAACGTGTATGCGAAGCAATCGAAATTCAAAACCTTCCGCGAGTTGCCGCCGAAAGACAAGTGGCCGTACTTCAAGCAGAACTTTCTGACCGATGTGCTGATCATTATCGCAGTGGTCGGCTTGGTACTTGCTTTCGTCATCTCGTATGTGACCAAAGGTCCCGAGGCCGAGCTGAGTCTTGAAGGTGTCGATATGGCGGAATATTCCGAACAGATTGATGCGTTGGGCGCTGATTTTGTGAAGACGCAAGGTATTGAAGACGAGCGTCTCGTGCGGACGGATGCCTCCATTGCGATTAGCGAGAATGCCGCGCAAGATGGTTCCGCATCGTTGACGGCTCGCGTTTCGGCAGGTCAGATCAACATGATTGTTGCCGAAACCGATATTTCGCCGAAGTCAATGATCGCGGCGACATCACCAAACCCGCGGAAGTGATGAGTGCCGCCGATCTTGAGCAGGTCAAGGATGCGCTGGTCGACGCCAAAGGCAATCCGGTTTCCGATGTGAACGACGCTGTCGGATTCGACTTGTCCCATTCGAAAACATGGACTTCCATGAAGGGACTGCCGAAAGAAGGGTTATTCTCGGATTCAGCAATATCACGGAATCCAAGGATATGCCGATTCAATTCGTGGAATATCTGCAATTCGAGTAGGTATTTGCTGGTCTTCGAACGGTCATTTCAGTTGCTGAATATTTGCTGAATGTGCGTAGACACGCACATCGCGGTTGCCCCGTTTTCCGCTTAAGCTAGTGAGGGTACGTCAAACGATGCACGTCAACGGATAGGCGGCATTCGGAATTCGAAGGAGATGGCAATGGAGAACGGCAATATGACTCCCCTTGTTCCTCGGCAGGATGGGCGCCTTGAATGGGGCAATGGTGTGGTCTCCATGCTGTTTGACATTGCCGCCGATTCCCCCGTTCGCCTCTGCAACGTTGTAGGGCGCAACATGGTTCCGATCGATGGTCGCTTGTCTGACGATGGAAAGCCAGTGGTTGAAAAGGATCCGCGTCCGATTGTTGAGGTGTGTGCCGCCAATACCGGTTCGCAAGACAACCGACTGACGCTGATTGCCACAGTTGCCGGCAGCCAATTGCGATTCGTTTCCGCGCTTGCTTCCGAACCTGAACCAGGTTCCGCCGATCCGTTCCGTTTGGAGATCACGCAGTTCGCGCCGTATGCCGATCTTGAACCGAAAGGTCGTGAATTCGAGCCGACGGCAAGCGAACGTGACGCAGCCGATTCCGCCGCGAATTCCGCGTCCGAGGCGGTTTCCGCCGATTCCAATGCAGGCTTGGTGGTCACTTCCGTATTCGAGGCGTTCCCGAATCTTTCCGCAGTGCGCACCTACACGCGTCTGCAGTCCGCCAGGCAACTGCCGATTGAAGCGGTGTCGTCGTTGAATCTGACCGTTCCGATGCGCGTCAACTGCGGCAAGGTGCATCGTTCGAATATTTTCTGGGGCGATGCCGCTTGGGCTGTGGAAAACGATTGGCGTGTTCGTCCGCTGCGTGACACTCAGGTGCGTAACCGCAACCAGAAAATCAATCCTGGTCAGTCTAGTTCGCGTTTTGCCATGAGCTCGACTTCTACATGGAGCTCGGGAGAGCATGAGCGGCCGGCATTCTGCAGGTGGAAGGTTCGGTACGCCGCGCCCGCGATTTTTCCGTAATGTGGCAGATCGAGCATAACGGTCCGTGGGAGTGGGAAGTCGGCGAGGACGATCCCGGTCTGCACGTCACTGCGTTCGGTCCGGAATATAAGGATCATGGTTGGTTCACCAATCTTGGTGAAGGCAATGATTTCGAGTCCGTTCCTGTGTCGTTTGCCATTGCCGCAGGCGATTGGCAGCAGGCTGTTGCCGAAATGACGTTGCAGCGTCGTGCGCTGCGCATTGCCAAGCTCGTGAGTTGGGGCGCGTCGATCAGTTCGAGCATACGCAGGGTCTTGTGATCTACAACGATTACATGAATACGCTGTTCGGTGACCCTCGTATTGAGAAGGAACTGCCGCTGATTGAAGGTGCGGCAAGCGTTGGCGCGGATGTTTTCTGCATTGACGCCGGCTGGTACGACAGCACCGACGGCGGCTGGTGGGACATGGTCGGCGAATGGCAGGCCTCCACCAACCGTTTCGGCGACGCCGGTCTGCGCGGTCTTGCCGACACGATTCGTGCTCATGGCATGGGCTTGGGACTGTGGCTCGAACCTGAAGTGATCGGCGTGAAATCGCCGCTTGCGAGCATGTTGCCGGATTCCGCGTTCTTCCAGCGTCATGGTGTTCGCGTGTGCGATTCGGGTCGTTATCTGCTTGATTTCCGTTCTCCCGAAGCGCGAGAGCATGTTACGCGTACTGTTGATCGTTTGATTGACGATTTCGGTGCGGTGTTCTTCAAGTTCGACTACAACACCATTCCCGGCGTCGGCACTGATTTGAATGCCGAGTCCGTTGGCGATGGCCTGCTCGAGCATTGCCGCGCATATGTGGATTGGCTTGACGATCTGCGTCGCCGTCATCCGGATGTGATGATCGAAAACTGCGGTTCCGGTGCCATGCGCGCCGATTACGCGCAGTTGTCCCGCTTGGATTTGCAGTCCACTTCCGACCAGTGCGATCCTCTGATTTATGCTGCGATTGCGGCTGGTGCAGGTATGACGATTCTGCCGGAACAGCAGGGTAATTGGGGTTACGCTCAGCAAGAGATGGATGATGAGACTGCTGTGTTCACGCTTGCTACGGGTGTGCTCGGCAGGCTGTATCTGTCTGGTTTCATCGATCGCATGACGGAGCCGCGTCTTTCACTCGTTCGCGACGCTATCGCCTTACATCGTTGTGTACTTGCCGACCAGCAGCATATGGTGCCGTTCTGGCCGTCCGGACTTCCCGACTTCGACGGCGATTGGCTTGCCGTCGGCTTGCGTCATGTCGAAACGGATATGTGTGACGCGTATGTGTACGGCGAATCCGCTTGGAATGAGCAGGCTGCCGAGCAGAACGATCAGCAACCTCAGCCGGAAGATAAGCCCGACTACATCATCGTGTGGCGTCGCGGCGGCACACCGTCCGTGAACATGCCGTTGGATGCGGATCAAACCATCGAACAGGTGTTCCCGAATCCTGCCGAACCGGACCATGCGCCCAATGCCAAACCGTGGACTATCGAACGCATGGATCCGGAAACGGTTCGTCTGAACGCCGCCACCTCCAAGCAACCCTCCGCCCGCATCTTTGCCATTCGCCGCCGCGACTGATCGGGGCTGAGCCGACCAATCGCTGAAATGCCGTATTTCCGGCTATCGTGCGTTCCGCTGCAATCGGGCGCGGAACGCACGATAGCTATATGATCGCGGTCGTGGATTCACGTTCGACCAACTGATATCCGATGGTTGCGCGGCTCGGCGGCAGCACCGTGCCTGCATCATTGGAATTTCCGTCATTGCTGGAATTATCATTCACTTCGCCGCGTTCGATCCGTTCGACAATCATATCGACCGCGAATTTGGCAAGCTGGTCGAGATCCACTTGGATGGTGCTCAGCGAAGGGGTGGCGTAGGTTCCGGAAGTCACGCCGTCGAATCCGATCACCTTCACGTCTTGCGGCACATGGATGCCATAGTCGGCGAGGCCGCGAATCACGCCGAATGCGGCGAAATCATTGGCGCAGCACACTCCGTCGAACGCGATTGCGGGAATCTTGTCGGTCGTTTCGATCGATCTGCCCGTAATCTTGCCGCTTGCATCGTTGAAATCGGCGGTTCCGGCCGTGCCTGTTTCGCGGTCTCCAGCACCCGCGCCGGCTCCGCAGTCCGTCCTTCGCGCCGCCATGATCCGTTCGGCGATCGCGTGCCCGGCGGTAATGCCTTCGTCGGAGCGACCGCCTTCGAACACCATGGTTTCGTCATATGGCAATCCTGCGTCCAGCAACGCCGCGCACGCTCCTCGAAGTCGCAATGCAAATGCGTTCTGCGCATGCGCCAACTCGGCGCGCGGCACGAACGTATGCCCGACAATCGCAATATTCCGGCATCCCTGGGCGATCAGATACTGCATCGCAGCGCGTTCGCCCTCCTCGTTGGGAAAATTCACGGCATCCACGGTTGGCGTTTCCTCGCATGCGTCGAGCAGTACGAGAGGGCGCCCGCCGTTGAGTTTGGCGAGCGGTAGATTCGTGCCCAATCCGGTGGCGTGCAGAATCTCACCGTCGAAGAGCTGCCCTGAGAACGGATTGCTGGTCAGCGCATGTTCGGCCGCGTCCGGCGAATACTGGGTCTGTTCGATGAACGGCGTGAGTCCGCGTGAGGTGATCTCGCGGCTCAATGTTTGCGTCAGCTTCGAATAGAACGGCGAATCGAATTCGTTGACGATGATGTGAATAATGTTGCTGCGACCTGATTTGAGCATGCTGGCTGTCAGATTGATGCGATAGTCGAGTTTTTTCGCTGCTGCCAGCACTTTGGCCCGCGTCGATTCCTTGACGCCGGCTTTGCCGTGCAGCGCATTCGATGCGGTCATGGGGGAGACGCCGGCTTCCGCCGCCACGTCGCGCAATGTCGGTTTGCCGTTTGCCATGCACCGCTCCTTACAGCCAAGTTTTTCTGTAACGATATTATATATGATGATTTTCTGGTAATCGTTGAAATTTCAAAGAATCACCGATATCCTATCATGATTGTGATTTCTGAAATATGCTATAAAATATGTAACGGTACATATCTGAAGTTTTCCAAGATGATGAAGTCGAACAAGTAAGTCAAGGATGACGTCAGATACTGTAAACGACACGCTTTTCTAACGTTGTACAAGGAGAAGGCAATGGCGACTACCGAGGATCTGCCAAAAGCATGGCGACCGCCAATGGGCTGGAACAGCTGGGATTCCTACGGCACCACCGTCGCCGAGCGGGAGGTCCTGGCCAACGCGCGCTTCATGGCCGACCACCTCAAGGACGCCGGCTGAGACACCCTAGTCATCGATGCGTTGGTCGATCCCACGCCCATGCGCACGGCTACTCCGACGGCACCCCGCTGTGCATCGATGCGTACGGTCGCCAGATTCCCGATGAGCGGCGCTTCCCCGAGCGCGGCCGGCGGTCGACCGATGACGAAACGCTGCCAGACAGACGTCGAATCGCAACCAATCGCACGTACCGCAACACCATCCAACCCAACAAACAACCAACACCATCCAAGGACACACCATGACCGACAAACTCATCGCAACCCTCAACAAGGCGGGCGTGCGCAACATCAGCACCGACCTGTGGGGCATCTTCTACGAAGACATCAGCTACTCCGGCGACGGCGGACTCAACGCCGACCTCGTACAGAACGGCGCATTCGAATACAATCGCGCCGACTCCTCCGACTGGAGCAACTACAGCTTCTGGCGCAAAATCGTGCCCGCCGGCTCCTTCGCAGCCTTCGACGTGCTCACCGACAATCCGGTAGCCGAAGAAAACCCGCACTATGCGTCCGTCGAAGTCGAACAGGCGCCGGCTTCGCTTGAAAATATCGGCTGGGACGGCATGGTCTTCCGTGCCGGCGAAACCTACGATTTCTCCGCATGGATGCGTATTTCCAGCAATTGCGAAGCTTCTGCACTTCCCGTCACCGTCGCTCTGATTGACGACGATGGAAATGCGATTGCAGAACAAGATATCACCGTCGATTCCAACGATTGGCGTAAGCAAGAGGTTTCGCTGACGGTTTCCGGTGAAAGCAATGCCATCGTTGTACATGAAGGCGCTTTGCGACTCACCTTCACCACGGAAGGTACCGTCGATCTTGATTTCGTTACCCTCGAACCACGCACCACCTACAACGGGCTCAAGCATTTCCGTCCCGATTTGGTCAAGGCGCTCGCCGACCTGCAGCCGCGCTTCATGCGCTTCCCGGGCGGCTGCATCACCCACGGTCTTGGCATGGATAACATGTACCACTGGGATCGCACCATCGGTGATGTTGAGCATCGGCCGCACAATTTCAACCTGTGGGGCTACCACCAGTCGTTCCGTATCGGCTACTACGAATACTTGTGCCTGTGCGAAACCATTGGCGCGAAGCCGCTGCCGGTGCTGCCCGCCGCCGTGAGCTGCCAGAACACCAGTCAGGGCCCGGTGCCGATCGCGCAGAAAGACATGCCGGCATACATCGATGAAGTGCTGCATTTGGTCGAATTCTGCAATGGCGATGCCGCGACCACCGAATGGGGTGCCAAGCGTGCCGCATGGGTCATCCGGAACCGTTCAACCTTGAATATTTGGGCATCGGCAACGAAGATCTCATCGATGACGTGTTCAGGAACCGCTTCCAGCAGATCTTCGACGCGGTCAAGGCCACCTACCCGGATATTGTTGTGGTTGGCACGGTCGGTCCGGCTCCGAGCGGTCCCGACTACGAGGCTGGTTGGCAGTATGCGCGTGAAGCCGGCGTTCCCATCGTTGACGAGCATTCCTATCAGTCCTCCAGCTGGTGGTTCCACAATCTCGACCACTACGACACCACGGATCGTGAGGGCCCGAAGGTGTACTTGGGCGAGTATGGTTCGTGGAACACGCAGCTGATCAACGGTCTTTCCGAAGCGGCGTTCATGGGTCGCATGGAATTGAACGGCGATGCCGTGGTCATGTCTTCGTATGCGCCGCTGTTTGCCAAGAACGGACATCACAGCTGGAATCCTGATCTGATCTACTTCGACAACGAACGTACCTACCTGCCGTACAGCTACTGGGTGCAGCAGATGTATGCCACCACCACGTCCGATACCGCATGGCCGGTCGCGGTGGAAGGCAAGACCACGCTGCGTCGCGAACTGCCACCAACCGTTGGCCTGCGCTTGGAAGGTGCCGCTCACGCCGACATCACCAACTTCAGCGTTGACACCGCTGATGGCCGCCATGTCGATCTTGAGGACTGCCATTACGCAGGCAATGGTCCGATGAACACGAACCTCAACATTGACTCTGACGCCTACACCATCAACGCCACCATCACCTACTATCAGGGTCGTTGGGGCTTGCAGCTGGTCCACGGCGACATCAACGGCAAGAACCACAACATCACCTCCTTCGGTCGTGCTTTCGAAATCAAGGTGGTGCGCGACGTACCGCCTACAATCTTGACGGCACCGAATGGTCCATGGACGAAGTGTTCCCCGGAACCGTGTGGCAGGTGCGCATCGAAGTGGCCGATCGCGGCGAAAGCATGAAGCTGTATATCGATGGAGAGCTTGTTGCACAGGGTGTTGAGAAGCCGGAAGAGCCCCGCCGTACCGTCACCGTGGCTCGCAATGATGCTGAAGGCGTCACCTACGTGCGTATCGTCAACGCGCTCGACGCTGAAGCCGAGATTGATCTGAACCAAGTGCTTGAAGAGCTTGGTGTTTCCGCGGAATCCCGCGCTTCGGCAACCGCCACCGTGCTCGCCGGAACCGACCCGTACGCCGGTGAAATCGGCAAGGCTTCGCCAACCGTTCCGGTTGAAACCGCAATCGACCTAACCAGCGGCGCCTACACCGCCCCCTCCTGGTCCTTCACCACCCTCACCCTCCATGACTAATCGCGGAAAGCTTTCAGCGCTACGTCGCAAAACATATGGAGGTGCGTTGGTTAATCACACTGCCATCGATGAATAACGCGGCTTCCGAAGCAAGACTGCCATCGAGCGTAGGCTGGAGGCATGAGCAAACACCATCGTGACCGCAGCTGGGCGCCAGCACCGCAACCACTTCCCGAGAACGCGCACGTCATCGACAACCACACGCATGTGGCGTCCGTCGTGCCGTTCTCGCGGGCCATGAGCCACGAAGCGCAAGAAAAAGGACAGCCGGAAGTCCCCGTATACAGCGTCGACGAACTGCTGAACCAAGCGCAACAAGTCGGAGTCGAAGGCGTCATCGACTGCGGATGCGAACTGCCGAACCTCATGACGGCCATCGACATGGCACGCGAACACCCCCAAACCGTGCATGCGGCCATCGCCATACACCCCAACGAATCCGTGCTCCACGGTCACCGCGGGGTGCCGGGCCCAGACGGGTTGCCGCTCAAATACAAGCCATGGCACGACACCAGCTTCGAAGACGCCATGGCCGAAGTGCACCGCCTCGCCACCGCCTACCCCAACCAGGTTGTGGCCATCGGCGAGACGGGCATGGACCTCTTCCGCACCGGAGAAGCCGCCAAAGAACTGCAGCGAGAAGCCTTCCGCGCGCACATCGCGCTCGCGAAAGAACTGAACCTGCCCATGCAGATCCATGATCGCGATTCACATAAGGAAGTCATCGAAACGCTGCTGGCGGACGGCGCTCCCGAACGGACCGTGTTCCACAGCTATTCCGGTGATGCCGAAATGGGTGAGATCGCACGTGAAAACGGTTGGTATCTCAGCCTTTCGGGCACATCCAGCTATAAGGGCAACGATGGTATTCGCGAGTCGGCGCGCATTGTCGGATTGAGCCATGTCATGGTCGAAACAGATGCCCCCTACCTAAGTCCGATGCCGTATCGGGGCCGCACCAACGCGCCATACATGATCCCCTACACCCTGCAGTCGTTGGCGAATTATCTCGATAAACCGCTGACGGAAGTCGCGCAGGCAACGCGAAAGACCACGCGCGAAGTGTACGGAATCTGAACAAATTCCGAAAATCGACAGGACGGAAACGATTTATCCGAAAATAAGAGAGAGTAAGAGAAAGACAAGAGGTAAAATAAGAAAAAAACCCACAGGAAGTTTACTTCGTGCGAGATCAAGAATCGCAAGAAACAATGTGAAGATTTGACAAGACTTCGTAAGGCTCCTAACGTGCCTTTTTGCGTTTATTTTGGGGAGTGGGTTGGAAGGCCCGCCACTTGGAGGTAGCGTTATGGCTAACGAGCCAAACGAGGATGAGCCGCTGTTTCACGCAGCCACATACACGCAGGCGCCGAAGGTTTCGCACAAGGTGCTGACCAAGGAAGAGCGACAGGTGCTGATCAAGCAGCACGAGGAGAAACAGCAGGAGGCCGCCAAACTTGACCAGGTGGCCAGCAAGGGTCCCGTCGGTCGTTGGTGGAGCCGTCTGCAATCCGGTCCAAACAGAATCACGCCCGCCATGGCGATCGTGGCGTTGGGCGTGGTATATGGCGATATCGGCACCTCGCCGCTGTACACCATGCAGACGTTCCTCAACGGGCAGGGCGGACTTGCGCATGCCGACCGCGAAGCCGTGCTCGGCGTGCTTTCGTTGGTGTTCTGGTCAATCACGCTTATCACCACCGTCAAATACGTGCTGATTGCCATGCGTATCGACAACAAGGGCGAAGGCGGCATTTTCGCGCTGTACTCGTTGGTTCGAAAGTACGGTGCATGGCTTGCGATTCCTGCCATGCTCGGCGGCGCCGCGTTCCTCGCCGATTCCGTACTCACCCCGGCTGTGTCCATCAGCTCGGCAGTGGAAGGCTTGGAGACGCTACCAGCTTTTGAAAAACTTTTCACTGAAAACAAGCAGCTGACCCTGATGATCACCGCGGCATCATTCTGATGCTGTTCTCTGTGCAGTCGCGTGGCACCGAGCGTATCGGCAAGGCGTTCGGTTCGGTCGTGCTTGTCTGGTTCTCGTTCCTGGCGGTTGTCGGCTTGGCGAACCTCAGTCAGTATTGGAGCGTGTTCGCGGCGCTCAACCCCGTGTACGGTGTCAGATTCCTGTTCAGCAGCCATAATGCCGCCGGGCTTGCCATCATGGGTACGGTGTTCCTGTCAACCACCGGTGCCGAAGCGCTTTATTCCGACATGGGTCATGTTGGCCGTGGCAACATCTATTTCACGTGGCCGTTCATCAAAATCGCGCTTGTGCTCTGTTATTTCGGCCAAGGCGCATGGATGCTCAATCATTGGGATGATTCGGCTTACATCCGCACGCACGGTTTGAACCCGTTCTTCGAAATGATGACGCCCAGCGTGCGTTACGTGGCCGTCGTGCTTTCCGTGGTCGCGGGCGTATCGCATCGCAGGCGTTGATCACCGGCGCGTTCACGATGGTGTCTGAAGCCACCCATCTGAACTGGATGCCGCATCTTCAGGTCCGTTACCCGGCCCGTACCCGCGGTCAGCTGTACATTCCTGTGGTCAATGCGGTGCTTTGCGTTTCCACGCTGTTGGTTTTGGCGCTATTCCGTGATTCCGAGCATATTTCCGCGGCGTATGGTCTGGCGTTGACCATCACCATGATCACTACCACCATTCTGCTTGCCGTCTACATCTGGCATTCGGGGCGTCGTATCGGAGCGGTCGTATTCACCGTGCTGTTCCTTGCGATCCAATTCATGTTCTTCTTCGCTTCCATGGCGAAGTTCCTGCATGGTGGTTGGTTCACGATGCTGCTTACCTTCGCGATTCTGCTGGTTATGTATACGTGGAACGAAGGCACGAAGCTGGAACGTGCGCAGCGTCGCCATATGCAGCCCGCCGAATGCCTACCGGTGCTGAAGCGGTTGCATGATGACGATACGATTCCGTATTTTGCCGACAATATCGTCTACCTCACGTCGGATCCGGAGACGAAGCGTATCGATACCGATATCTTCTTCTCGATTTTCGCCGACCATCCAAAACGTGCCCGCGCTTGGTGGGCTGTTTCCGTCGAGACTGCCGATGAGCCGTTCACCCGCGAGTATTCGGTTGAGAATTTCGGTACGGATTATATGTTCCGTGTTCGCATTCGGCTTGGTTTCAAGGTTTCTCAGTCGATTCCAGCTTACATTCATCAGATCATGAACGATTTGTCGAAGTCGGGGGATCTGCCGAGGCAGGAAAGCCGCTATCCGAAGCTTGATGCTGATCCGAATATCGGTCCGATTCGATATGTGCTGATACACAAGGCGCTTATGCCTGAGTCGAAGGTGTCGCAGCGTGGCGCGATTTCTTTGGAGGTCAAGTATGCGATTCGTCATTTTGCGGGATCTCCGGTCAAATGGTTCGGCCTTGCGCCTTACAATCCGCTGATTGAGATACAGCCGCTGTTCCTCGCGACTCAGCGTCCTCCGCGGCTAAAGCGTGTGTGAAACAAGCCGTGAAACGGGCTGCGTGATGATGGCGATCGTATCTGCCATCGTCGCGCAGCCCGTTTTCGTAAGGCATTTTGTAGGTTTTTGCATGGTCTTATCTCGAAGAATCGTTGGAATCACGCTGTTTTTCGCACGCTATAAGCAATGTCGATAGCCATATGCGCGCGTTGCATTACAAGCCCTGTAGAGTAATCAACCATGTGCAGATTACTTGGATTCGCGGCAGCCGGAAGCAACACCAGTCTCAATGGCGTGCTCGGCATGCAGGCCGTACGCGATTTCCGGAATCTGAGCGAAATCCACAACGATGGCTGGGGCTCCGCGCTGGTCACCGTGCCGAGCGAATCGCCGTACCTGCGTGACGGTGGCGCTCCCACCCCGGAAACCGGCACCGCCGTCTACAAGAACACGATCGCAGCCCGACATGATCCGATTTTCGACGAGCTTGCGAACACTCCGGCTCGTGGAGGCCTGTGGCACCTGCGTTTGGCCAGCTCGAACCTGCCGCTGATTCTCGAAAACCAGCAGCCGTTCTACGCCAACGGATTGAGCTTCATCCACAATGGCGATATTTCCGACGATCAGGGTCGCAACATCATCACCAACCGCGCGTTCCCGGTCGATCCCAACATCGTGCAGTCCACTGGCGGACGTTCCGATTCCGCCATTTTCTTCGCAGTGATCCTGCAGTACATCGGTTTTGGTTTCGCACTCGACGAGGCGGTCGCGCAGGCGGTGCGTGAACTGCGCAAAAGCTATCCGAAGTCCAGCTACAACTGCATGATCCAGAGCCAAGACCAATTCATCGCTCTGTGCGCGGCCGGTCGTGAGGTCACGTCCAAGCGCATTGTGGAAATCTATGACCAGTACGGCCGTGGCGACCAGGCGCATGACTATCGTGTGATGCGCTATCGTACGCTCGGTGAATCCGAAGCGGATCAGGCTGCAGGCCAGCCGAAGGGCGTGGTTGTGGCCAGCTCCGGTTTCGATCAGTGTGCCGAAGATGGCTGGACTCGTTTGGAAAACAATCAGATGATCGTTGCTTCCAACCGTACCGGCGCATTCCGTGTGCGTTCCATCTGAAATCCGTAATCTGAAATCCGTATTTCGGAATTTTTCGGCTGAAACTTTCATCGGGGATTTCCAGTTTTTTTCGACCGGATTCAGCATGCGGCAATCGTCATACAGCGCCTAAGATAGGCGGTATGACAACCGGATATATTCCTACACTCGCCCAAGTTGACGAACTGCATCGAAAAATCGCGCAATCGCAAGCCGCATACGATTTGATTCACGGACATTGCGTAGTCGTCGCCGACATCGCACGTCGCATGGCACGCAGGCAGAATGCACTGTTCACCCGCCGCTGTACACTACCGGACGATGCCCCTGAAAAAGCGGGCGATTTCGGCCTTAGGCTTACGCAAGACGGCAATGGAAGCGAATCGTTCGGTATGCTTCTCATCCCCTCCATTCCATCATCGGACGGGCTTACGGGTGGGACCGTTCCGCCGAGGCTGATCGACGAGCATCTGGTGGTGATCGGTGGTCTGCTGCATGATATCGGCACGTATTTTCTGCTCAAGCAAGACGGTTCCGACGGTGGACCGCTGAAATTCGACGGTCCGAATTACGTGCGGCATGGGCTTAAAGGCTACGAATATTTGTTG
>ENA-OQEB01000128-OQEB01000128.1-human-gut-metagenome-genome-assembly--contig:-NODE-128-length-30386-cov-2.312998_pt1 | contig 30386 bp, 38 predicted proteins | sample MGYA00242787_ERZ504619 | MGnify/ENA primary metagenome ERZ504619 (study PRJEB26092, sample SAMD00036317) | human gut metagenome | host: Homo sapiens | study: EMG produced TPA metagenomics assembly of... | reverse complement strand
CTGAACGCTTTGAATATTATAGACAACAGGCCGTTAACAAAGGTTTTAAGAAAGTAGAGAGCGCTCCGCTGGTGCGCTCGTCGTACCATGCGGAAAAGCATATATGATTCATGAACTTTTGACAATCTTTGTTGTTATTAATATAAAAGTGGACTAAAGGGGGGGAAGGAATGAACAGAGTAAAGAAAGGTCTAGATAATCAGGCGATAGGTTTATTGCCGTTGTTGTTGTTCATGTTTTTGGACAATTATTTTTCTTATTTATTATCCTTTATAATTGGGGTTACTTTCTGTTTTGTTTGTATTTTTTTGTTTCAAGTGTTGAGTAAGGATAAGGTGTACCAATTTATGCTTCTGCCATCGGCGGGCACATTGGTCTTATATTCCGTATTTCTTTGTCTCAAGCTTGAACCTGTGTTGTTTATATACTCTCCTCTTATCACGGAAGTATTACTGGTCGTGGCGTTAGCGATCGTGGGGTTCACGAGGAGAACGGTCATACAACGTATACGCGATTCGAAACGTCCCTCTTTTAAACGTACTTTGCTTCGTACTACCTTGAACGAATTTTATTTCCTCGCTCAGTTGGTACAGAACCTGTACACGTTGCATCTTTTCATCATCTTGTTATATAGCATCTTGCCGGAAACGATGCAGAATATGCGTACCGAACGTTTCTTATACCGGGAGTTGGGATTGGTAATCGGTGTTTTGGTCATTGTTTATGAGCAAATACGTTTGTCCTTGATGCAAGGTAGCTTGAAAAAGGAAATGTGGGTTCCCGTATTGAATGACAATGGGAAGTGATCGGTTGTATCGCACGTTCGGTCAGCCGCTCTTTACCGAAGAAATACTATCATCCGATCGTGCGTATCGCCGTTGTTTATAATGGTATGTTATATCTGGTGAGACGAAGTAAGGATGAGTTTGTCTCTCCGGATACGATGGATTATCCGTTCCATAATTACGTGCTCTTCCGACATAGTATAGATAGCACGGTCAAAGAGACTCTCGGAAGTTTGGCGCAAGATAAATCAATTGCTCCACGCTTCCTGATCCGTTATACATTTGAGAACGAGAAGGTGAAACATTTGGTATCTCTCTATGTTATTTGTTTACGTACGGAAGAGCAATTAAATCAATGTAAGCGCCGTAGCGGAAAGCTTTGGACAGCGAAAACAAATCGAGGAGAACTTGAGTTCCGGGGTATTTAGCGAATATTTTGAGAAAGAGTTCGCTTATTTGCAAAATACGATTCTTTTCGCCGAGAGTTTCTGTTGCGGTAACTAATCATCTTATAATGCCCGATTCCCTAGCTCTATAACTTCCAAATCTTTGATATCCTTTCCCTCAATAACGAAACGTAATAAGGTACGTACTTGATGAAAGCCACTTTTTCCAGCCGCTCCCGGATTCATATGCAGACACTTCAAGCTTCGATCGAATACTACTTTCAGGATATGCGAATGTCCGGAGATGAATAGATTTGGCCGTGTATCGTATAATTCTTTGCGGATCTCGGGATTGTAGCGGCCCGGATAACCTCCGATATGAGTCATCATAACGTTCACGTCTTCTACCTTGAAATGAGCTACTTTAGGATATTGCAGGCGAATGGCTTGTCCGTCTATATTCCGTATACGGCTTTGAAAGGTTTCAAAGCCTCGAATTTCGCGGCCAAAAGATCGGAGCCTATATCGCCCGCATGCCAGATTCATCGCAATCTTTAAAATATTCGGCGTACTTATCATCAGTACGCATGGGTGTCTGAAAGCAATCCAACTTTAATCATAACAATTTCTTTTATTGCTCGAAAGTATCTATATTTACACGCCTAAGATAAGAATATTATGGAGAATTCATATCAATATTTTAAACGGGACTTAAGCTGGTTGTCGTTTAACTACCGTGTCTTGCTGGAAGCGGAAGATGATACGCTGCCTATTTATGAGCGTATTAAGTTCCTTTCTATCTATTCCTCGAATCTGGAAGAATTTTATGAGATCCGGGTTGCGGAACATCGGGGGGTAATCATGAAAAAGAATTATTCGGAGGAGAGCGCAGCTGAGGCGGAAGAGACCTTGGCGCTATCACCCGGGAGGTTAACCGCCAGCAACGGGACTATTACCGTATTTTCTCGGAAAAGATATTGCCGGAATTGAATCGCCAGAATGTTTACTTATACCAGAATGAGAAGCCGGAACCTTTCCATGAAGAGTTTGTCCATAATTTCTTTAATGAGGAGGTTTTCCCATTCCTGTCGCCGGTCATGATTCAAGCCGGTGATATACGTACGTTCATCCGGGATCGTCGGCTTTACCTTGTGATCCGTATGATTAAGCGGAGCAAGCGGATGAATGAGCCGGGCTTCGTACCCGAGTATCATTATGCGTTGATGAAGATTCCTTATGCGAAAGTTCCCCGTTTTATCGAGTTGCCTCCGCATGACGGGAAATATTATATCATGTTTATCGACGACATTATCCGTGCGAATTTACAGAATGTTTTTCCCGGTTATATTATTGATGGCTGTTACAGCATCAAGATTTCCCGGGATGCGGATATTTATTTGGATGATGAGAGCCGGGCGAATATCGTGGAGAATATCCGTAAGAAGGTGAAGAAGCGCAAGATCGGAGCTTGAGCCGTTTTATGTATGATCAAGCGATGCCGGATGATTTTCTGGCTTTTGTTTGCGATGCCTTTGGTATTACGTCGGAGGACTTGGTGTTAGGTGGACGATATAATAATTTGCAGGACTTGATGAAATTGCGAATCCGGCAGGAAAGCATTTGGAGCAGCAGCACCGGTGCCTATGCGTGTGCCTTTCCTCGATGAGATGGGGTCGGTATTCAAGGCCGTGAAGAAGCGGGATATCTTATTGCATTTCCCTTATGAGTCATTCGATTATTTGATCCGCTTTTTGATGGAGGCGGCCTTTGATCCGAAGGTGGATGAGATCAAGATTACCCAGTATCGAGTGGCAGAGAATTCGGCCGTGATTAATACGCTGGTCAGCGCTGCCCAGAATGGTAAGAAAGTGACGGTATTCGTGGAATTGAAAGCCCGTTTCGACGAGGAGAATAATATGAGTACGGCAGAGCGTATGGAGCAGGCCGGTATTCGTATCATTTATAGTATTCCGGGCTTGAAAGTACATGCGAAGGTCGCGGTCATTCTTCGGAAGGATACGTCCGAGGGACTTAAACGGCGTGATTTTGCTATTTGAGTACCGGTAATTTCAATGAGAAGACGGCCAAGATCTATTCGGATATGGCGTTATTGACTTCGAATACGGAGATTATTACGGATATCAATAAAGTATTCGCTGTTTTGGAAGGGCGTATGAAAGAACCTACTTTCCGCCATTTGTTGGTGGCCCGTTTCAATATGGTCTCGGAATTGACAGGTAGGATTCGGCGGGAGATCGAGCATGTGCGGGAAGGCCGAAAAGGACGGATCATATTAAAGATGAACGGACTGCATGACCAACATATGATCGAGGAACTCTATCATGCGAGTGAGGCGGGGGTAGAGATCGATCTGATTGTTCGGGGGATTTGTTGCCTGGTACCGAACCAACCTTAGTAGCGCTAACATCCGGGTTACTCGTATCGTGGATATGTTTTTGGAGCATTCACGGGTTTGGTATTTTCTGAATGATGGTCAGGAGGATCTTTTCCTTACCTCGGCTGATTGGATGCGTCGGAATTTGAACCGACGGATCGAGACGGCTTTCCCGATCCTCGATCCGGATCTGAAGAGGGAGATAATCGATATCTTGAATATCCAGCTAAGTGACAACGTGAAAGCTTGTTATTTGGATGGCGAGTTACGTAATAATTTTAAGTGTGATGATAATCCGGTAAAAGTGCGTTCGCAATTGGCTATCTATGATTATTTGAGAAATAAATCCATACGGTAACCGGGATGGGGGAGTTTTGGGGATTTGTTGATTGGGGGCTGGTTGCTTAGCCTTGAGCGTGGCGGTGGTATTTAGCTTTTTGTTGGGAGTACGTACGGGACGTATCCGGGAGAGAAATGAATCTGTCCGTTCTCGCATTCGGCAGAATAAGCGAATATGTATCGCTATAAACAACAATTAGCTCCTATCAAGAGCAAGTCGTACGCTTGGAGCGGGAACGGGATTCTCTGGTCATCCGCTCGGAGGCTTATGACCGGATCGAGACGGAGCTGACGGCCTATCGCCAGAAGATGGAGCAGTTGGAGAGAGAGATCCTTGTTCTTTCCGGCGATAATAACTTATTGGACAATGCTACCGGAAAAGTAGATGTGGATGTACCTAAGCTTTTATGTGCCCTTAAAGATGATCCTCTCCATGTGAATCCAAGTAAAGAGGAATGGGCTGAGATTATTGGTATGACCGATCTTCTGTTTAATAACTTCTTAACCGATCTGAGAAATAAATACAGTATTACCCGCCATGAGCAGGAAATATGTTGCTTGATCAAATGGAATTTCTCCCGAAAGGAGCAACTAGCCGTGTTTAATAATACTCCGGATGCGTTAACCAAATCGAAAGGCCGTTTAAAAAAACGTCTAGGCTTGGATGAAAAGACGGATTTGGATGCCTATGTCCGTTTATTATAAAGCTTAAAGTTATTTTGTTTGTCGTGATTGTCCGGCAATATTATCCGTTTATCTCCCATTGCGTGGTTTATATGTGTGATTATTAGTTGTTTGATGTTCGCTTGTTTTGTCCGGTACCATTTCTTTCCTCTTTACGATCCTTCCTGTACTTTTGCGGTGTGTGATTTAATTTTTAAGAACGAATAATCAGGAATGCTATGAGAACACAAACTGTACTACTATGGATCAGCCTTAGCCTAATGGTGGGGCTTTCCGCTTGTGATTGGACTTCGTCCTCTCCGGTGGCCTCGCTACGGCGGGCTACCGGATGGCCTTTCGAGGTGGTGGTTGTAATGGATCGAGACGCATGGAATGGTGAGGTGGGGGAGTTGCTGCAAGAACAATTGCGAGCGCCGATACCTGCTTTGCCTCAAGCGGAAGCATCTATGCGTGTCACCTATTCGGAGCCATCGGGCTTTTCCGGTTTATTACGATACGTACGAAATATCTTGATCGTATCCGTAGATCCTAACCGGTATACGAAAGCTGGAACAAGAGAGAGTCCCGATGAATGGGCCAGCGGTCAGAATGTTGTGACTCTGTATGCTCCGACTACCGCTGCTTTAACCGAGTTCCTTTTATTAAATGAAGGACGGTTGGTCAACCATTTCAATCGAGTGGAAAGGGAACGTTGGATAGTTGGACTTTCTAAGAGCCATAGCAGTTGGATCAATGAGAAGTTGAAGTCCCGTTTCGGTATCTCGCTGTTCGTGCCGGAAGATATGTCGGCCTATAAGGAAGAGACCGATTTCTTTTGGGGCTCGAATAACGCAAATCGGGGACGGACTGATATCTTGGTATATAGTTTTCCCTATACGGCTCAAGAGGCATTTACCGAAGATTATCTGGTCGCTATGCGTGATTCTGTAGTGAGGCGGAACGTACCGGGCTCTTTCCCGAATTCTTATATGAAGACAGAGAAGCGCTTCGAGCTTTCTTACGAGCCGATCACCTACCGTGGCGAATACCGCGGCGTATTGCGTGGTCTTTGGCGTATGGAAGGAGATAAGATGGGCGGCCCGTTTGTCAGCCATGCCCTGCTCGACAAGAAAAAAGGGCGGGTTATTGTAGCGGAAAGCTTTGTCTATGCCCCGGAATCAAAAAAGGCGAACTTGATCCGCCGGATGGAGGCCGCCTTGTTTACGTTGCGATTCGTGGATTAGGATTGATTCTCTCACGTATATAGGCGTAACCTCATGCGTATATACGCATCGGCCTACACGTACGTAAGTGTGGTCTTATACGTATATACGTGTGGCTTTATGCTATATAGTGGTCTTATCGTCCTAAAAATAGTTTGATTTCCTCCGGAATATATCCCGTCCGTATACGCCACTCTTGCGGATACAGGTTATTGGCCCGGTTGCCAAGGTTCTTTACAAAACCTAGCGGAAGTCTTTGGTAGCGTACCAACACATATCCTTTATCTATGCCGGAGGGTAAGACGAGCGCCTCTTTCTTTAAGAATTTAATAGCGTCTTCCCATTCCAGTTCCACGGATGGAAATGCGTTGGGAGTTAAGGCAGTACTTAAAGCCAGCTCTTGAGACGGGATAAAGTCTTTCCCTTTCGCTTCTCCTAGGCAAATACCGGCGGAAAGTACCCGTAAAGGCTTGGCATTGATGAGTGAAAATAGATCCGAATGGGCTTTGGGATACGCTCGAAGGAAACTGCCGTTCCATTCGAGAGAAAACGAAGTTTCATCCGAAAGGAACAGACGGGCCTCCTGTGGGATGGACGGAGCGGCTTTTCCCCGCTCTTTTTTCCCTTTGGACTTGACACGAATCTCCTCGATCTCGCCTTCCGCTTTCCGGAGGGCGGCGAGGAAAAAGCCTTCGCCCCGTGTCTTATGCGGGAAGAAGCGGTAAACCGGATGTTCAAACCGGAGGGCGCCGGTGATCTGCCATTCCTCTTGGGTAGGGATAGCAATGCCTCGGCTCCCAGCTCCTCTATTATATAATGTATGTTCTCCTCATCCTCTTCCGTATTATAGGTACATGTACTGTAGATCAAGATACCTCCGGGTTTCAAGGCGTTCCAGATATCATGGATGATGCGCCGCCCACGGGAGGCGCAAAGCCGTACGTTATCTACGCTCCATTCGCCTGTGCTATCCGTATCTTTCCGGAACATGCCCTCACCGGAACAAGGTACGTCGGTGACGATCACGTCGAACAGATGAGGCAATGCCTCTCCGATCTCCTCCGGGTCATTATTGATAACGATCGTGTCCGGGTGGCCCCATTTAGCGATATTCTCGGCCAATACATAACTCCGGCTGCGGATCACCTCATTGCTCACTAACAGGCTTCCATCCGGCAATAAGCTCGCCAGATGCGTGGACTTGCCACCCGGGGCGGCGCATAAATCCAGGCAACGTACCGGCTCTTTCACGTATGCTTGATCGCTTGTTCCAGAAACATGGAAGACGCTTCCTGCACGTAATAGGCCCCCGCATGGAATAGAGGATCGAAGGTGAAAGACAACCGTTCCGGCAAATAAAAACCGCTCTCGCACCAAGCGACTGGAGCACCTGCTTTGGGAGCGGGAGTCCCTTTCATCGGGTTGATACGGATACTTACGGGAACATCAGCGCTTAACGCTGCCTCTAAATGATCGAACTCCTCGCCAAGTAAAGCCCGTGTACGGGTAATAAAATCAATAGGAAGTGCCATGATTATTCTGTTAGTTTGCGGCAAAAATACTACTTTCGCGGAAAACAAACAGTATGCGAGCATCTCTTTTCCTTATACCAGTTACCTTGGGCGATACGGAACATCGCCGTGTTTTACCAGAGTACAACCGTGACGTGATCTTATCCATCCGGCATTTTATCGTGGAAAACGTGCGTACGGCACGCCGTTTCTTGAAAAAGGTGGAGCCGGGGATCGTGATCGATGACTTGACATTTTATGAGCTGAATAAACATACCTCCCCGGAACAAGTAGCTGGTTATCTGGCTCCTTTGGCGAAAGGCGAGAGCGTAGGCGTGATCTCGGAGGCGGGTTGTCCGGCGATCGCTGATCCGGGTGCTGACGTAGTAGCTATCGCCCAACGGAAGGATTATCCGGTGGTACCGTTGGTGGGGCCTTCGTCTATCTTGATGTCGGTGATGGGATCGGGCTTTAACGGACAGAGTTTCGCTTTTCACGGTTATCTGCCGATTGATGCTTCCGAGCGAACGAACACGATCAAGAAATTGGAGGGAAGGATCTATTCCGAGCATCAGACGCAATTGTTTATCGAGACTCCTTACCGGAATAATAAACTGGCCGAGGAGTTGATCCGTACGTGCCGTCCGTCTACGAAACTGTGTATCGCCTCGAATATAACCTGTGAGGATGAGTATATCCATACTCGCCCGGTCAAGGAATGGGCGGGTAAAGTTCCCGATCTGAGCAAGAAGCCTACTATTTTCCTAATCTATAAATAAGAGGATTGATATGAGTTATCAAGCGCACGAGACAGCGGTAATCGATGCCGGTTGTGAGATCGGGGAAGGAACCCATATCTGGCATTTTTCCCATATCATGACGGGATGCGTGATTGGCAGGGCGTGTAATATCGGCCAGAATGTAGTCGTATCGCCGGGCGTGGTCTTAGGGAATAACGTGAAGGTACAGAACAATGTGTCTATTTATACGGGGGTGATTTGCGAGGATGATGTGTTCTTGGGGCCTAGTTGCGTGTTTACAAATGTAACCAATCCGCGTAGCGCTATCTCTCGGAAAGACCAGTATAAGGAGACGGTGATTGGCAAGGGGGCCTCGATCGGAGCTAACGCTACGATTATTTGTGGACATACGGTCGGGCGGTATGCATGATCGGTGCCGGGGCGGTGGTAACGAAGGATGTTCCGGCTTATGCGCTGGTCGTAGGAAATCCATCCCGCCAGATCGGTTGGGTAAGCGAGTACGGCCATCGCCTTGTATTTGACTCCGAAGGATTCGCTACTTGTCCGGAAAGCGGCCAACGTTACCGCCTACACAATCACCAAGTTGTAGAGACGGGGCGTGCCCCGTCTCCCACAGACTGATAATATCTTAAATTACTATTTTGCAGGGATGAGACGGGGCACGCCCCGTCTCTACAATACAGACAATATTAATATTCTATACAAACATGAAAACATCTTTTTTCAAGCAAGGGTTCTTAGCGATAGGGATAGCCTGCTGCATGCAGCTTTCCGCCGTGGAGAATCCTGTAGACTACGTGAATACGTTAGTCGGTACCCAATCCAAGTACGAATTATCTACCGGAAATACCTATCCGGCCACGGCCATGCCTTGGGGTATGAACTTCTGGACTCCCCAGACCGGCGAGATGGGCAACGGCTGGACCTATCGTTACGACGCGGATAAGATCCGGGGATTCAAGCAAACCCATCAACCGAGCCCGTGGATGAACGATTACGGGCAGTTCTCCATTATGCCTACTACCGAAGGCTTGGTCTTCGACGAGGAGAAACGGGCTAGCTGGTTCTCTCACAAAGGGGAAGTAGCTACACCTTATTATTATAAGGTCTATCTGGCCGATCATGACGTGACTACCGAGTTGGTTCCGACGGAACGTGCGGCTAAGTTCCGCTTTACATTCCCGGAAACCAAGAAAGCGTATATCGTCATCGACGCTTTCGATAAAGGCTCTTATATAAAGGTATTGCCTGCGGAACGTAAGATCATCGGTTATTCCACGAAGAACACGGGCGGTGTTCCCCGTAACTTCAAGAATTATTTCGTGATCCAATTCGATAAGCCATTCACGTTCTCCTCTACGGTTAAGAACGGGGCGATCCAGTTGGATGAGTCGGAGGTGAAGACAAACCATGCCGGCGCTATCATCGGTTTTGAGACAAAGGCCGGCGAGGTGGTGCATGCCAATGTGGCTTCTTCTTTCATCAGCACCGAGCAGGCCGAGTTAAACTTGCGTGAGGTGGGAGATACTGGTTTCGATCAGCTAGTGACCAAAGGGAAGGAAATCTGGAACCGGGAATTAGGTAAGATCGAGGTAGAGGATACGAACATCGATAACTTGCGTACTTTCTATTCTTGCTTGTATCGTTCCTTGCTTTTCCCCCGTAGCTTCTATGAGATCGATGCCAAAGGGCAAGTCATGCATTATAGCCCTTATAACGGTGAGGTCTTGCCGGGCTATATGTTTACCGATACCGGTTTCTGGGATACATTCCGCTGTCTTTTCCCCTTCTTGAACCTGATGTATCCGGAGATGAACCAAAAGATGCAGGAAGGTTTGGTGAACGCTTATAAAGAGAGCGGTTTCTTGCCGGAATGGGCAAGTCCGGGCCACCGGGATTGCATGGTCGGCAATAACTCCGCTTCCGTGGTAGCTGACGCTTATATCAAAGGCTTGAGAGGATACGATATCGAGACGCTTTGGGAAGCCTTGAAGCATGACGCGAATAGCCAACTGCCGAGAACGGCTTCCGGTCGTGTCGCTTACGAGGAGTATAATAAACTGGGTTATGTACCGAATAATATCGGTATCGGACAAAACGTGGCTCGTACCTTGGAATATGCTTATAATGACTGGACGATTTATACCTTGGGCAAAAAACTTGGCAAGCCGGCAAGCGAGATCGATATCTTCAAGCAACGGGCTAACAACTATAAGAATGTGTACGACCCAAAATATAAGTTGATGGTCGGACGCTCTGATAAGGCGAGTTCAATCCGACTTTTAAAGGTACGGACTGGAGCCGTGATTTCTGCGAGGGAAACAGCTGGCATTGGAGTTTCTGTGTTTTCCACGACCCGCAAGGCCTGATCGACTTAATGGGAGGAAAGAAGGAATTCAATCATATGATGGATTCCGTCTTCAAGATGCCTAGTCGTTTGGGTATGGATAGCCGCGGTATGATCCATGAGATGCGTGAGATGCAAGTAATGAACATGGGACAATACGCCCATGGCAACCAACCCATCCAGCATATGGTGTATCTATACAACTATTCCGGCGAGCTTGGAAAGCCAATACTGGGTGCGCGAGATCATGCATAAGCTCTATACCGCTGAGGCGGATGGTTATTGCGGCGATGAGGATAACGGACAGACTTCCGCATGGTATGTATTCTCTGCCTTAGGCTTCTATACCGTATGTCCGGGTACCGACCAATATGTATTAGGTACCCCTTTGTTCAAATCCGTAAAACTCCATCTGGATAACGGAAAGCAGGTGTTGATCCAAGCGGACAAGGCTGATCGGGAGAACCGTTACATCAAGGGTATGAAAGTAAACGGCAAGACATATACCCGCAATTTCTTGACACACGAGCAGTTGCTAGGTGGTGCGAAAATTCAATACCAAATGAGCGATACCCCTAATAAACAGCGAGGTACTCAGGATAGTGATCGCCCCTATTCTTTCTCGTTGGAATAAGAAAACCATGATGCCCATTGTAAGCCTGTTACAATAGGCATTCTAAGCACCTTACGATGCCCATTGTAAAGACCTTACGATGGGCATTGTTGTTTCTTGTAGACTACCGCTTAAAATAATAGCGGGCGGGAATTGTTTTTTATTAGTGATTGATTACCTTTGTAGCGACTTATCCGTCTTTCTTAAATCCTTTTATTTGTTAGATGTATGGCAAACTCAAAAGAGATGACGGGGGGAGCTGTATTCCCTCTTCTATTCAGTTTCACGATGCCGTTATTGCTAGGGAACTTACTTCAGCAGACTTATTCTCTGATCGATGCCGCTATCGTTGGTAAATTTCTAGGTATTAATTCGCTGGCTGCCGTAGGAGCCAGTACCTCGGTGATTTTCTTGATTCTGGGATTCTGTAACGGATGTTGCGCCGGTTTTGGCATCCCGGTAGCTCAGAAGTTCGGGGCGAGGGATTATGCGACGATGCGCCGTTACGTGGCGGTGGGGTTGCAATTGGCTACGGTGATGTCCGTGGTGATCGCCGCTGTCTCCGGTTTCTATTGCCGGGATATCTTGCGGGGGATGCAGACACCCGGGAATATCTTCGATGGGGCCTATGATTATTTGTTTGTTACTTTTATCGGTATTCCTTGTACATTCTTCTATAATTTGTTGGCAAGTATCATGCGGGCTTTGGGAGATAGCAAGACTCCATTCTGGTTCTTGCTGTTCTCTACGGTCTTGAATGTTTTCTTGGATTTATTTTGCATCTTGGTACTAGGATGGGGCGTGATGGGAGCGGCTATCGCTACGGTTTTCTCGCAAGGGCTTTCCGCCATTCTATGTTATTTATATATGCTTCGGAAATTCCCGATCTTACGGGCTACTTCCTCCGAGGACCGAAGGTCCATGCCGGGCTGGCCCGTACCTTGTTGGCGATGGGGGTCCCGATGGGATTACAATTCTCTATTACCGCCATCGGCAGTATCATGTTGCAGAGCGCCAATAATGCGTTAGGTACGGCCTGTGTCGCCGCCTTTACTTCCGCCGCCCGTATCAAGATGTTCTTCATTTGTGCTTTTGAGAGTTTAGGTATCGCCATGGTACGTATTGCGGACAGAATTATGGGGCGGGAAAGCCGGAGCGTATTTTGCGGGGAATTAAAGTAAGTGCGTTGATGATGCTTACGTATGCCGCCGCTACATGGATGATCTTGATGCTGGGATCTCGTTCGTTGGCTTTGTTGTTTGTAGCTCCATCCGAGGTCGAGATACTGGACTATACGGAGCAGTTTTTGCATATTTCTTGCTGGTTCTTCCCGGCTGTCGGGCTACTGTGCATCTTGCGTTACGCGATACAAGGGGTAGGTTTCAGCAACCTTGCGATGCTCTCGGGTGTTTCAGAGATGATCGCACGTATCTTGGTGAGCTTGTATGCGGTTCCCGCTTTTGGATTCTTAGGCGTTTGCTTCGGTGATCCGTTGGCTTGGGTCGCCGCTGACTTATTCTTGATACCGGCGTTTTTGTATGTTTATAAAAAGATAAAGAAAAGATTAGATGATGAGAAGTATCGGTGTCCGCAGTGTGATATCCCTTCTATGTATGTAAAGAATGCGGACGGGGAACGTCTTTTAGTGTATGTTTACGAGAATGGGGAGGTCGTTCCCAAAGATCCTACTGCGGATCTGTCCGGATTTGACTTGACAGAGGTATTTTGCCTAGGATGCTCATGGCATGGAGCGCCTAGGAAATGCCGGTGATTTTAATGGGTGGCAAGTTCTTATAAGTCTTCTTTGGGTAACTCTCTGATCACTCTACATGGGTTACCGACGGCCACGCTATAGGTGGGAATGGATTTTGTCACTACACTGCCTGCCCCGATCACGCTGTTCCGCCCGATCGTGATGCCGGGTAAGACGATCGTTCCACCACCAATCCAAACATTGTCTTCAATGGTGATGGGGAGGGCTTTTGTCCTGAAAAATAAATCCCCCGATCGTTCGTCCCAATCATTCACGAAGCGTTCGTTCGCATTTATCGGGTGCGTAGCCGTATATAATTGTACGTTGGGGGCGATGAGGACGTTATTTCCTATTTTGATAATATTATCGTCTAAAAACGTACAGTTCATATTGATAATGACCTTGTCACCAATAAAGATGTGCTTCCCGCATTCGCAATGGAAATTTATATCAATGCTGGAATACTTGCCAATGCTTCCTAGCATTTGGCGTAAGAGGGCATCTCTTGTAGCGCTGTCGGTTATATTGGTTGCGTTCAAACGAGCGAGTAGGTTTTTCGTCTGAACGATCATTTGCAGGACTTCTTGATCCAGATGGTTGCAATACTCGCCCGCCAAGAACTTTTGATAATTTGTTTCCATAATGATTACAGGGATTTGATACGGTTATTTACATATGTTGAAGTTGTATATAGAAGACGATGAAAAAGGCGATAGTCGCAATCAGGGCGATAGAAGAATATAGACGGAAAGGCTTATCTTGTTTATAGCTCCATAGGCTAGTCCTATCAAGGCGCACAGTAGTATACCAGTAGGGATGCCGAAGAAGCCTAAAACAATGACGCTAATAAGCATTACCCATCCCATGGCTATTAATATTTTACTTCTGATAGTTCTCATCTTTAGTATCTGTTTAGTTATTGGATATAATAGACAGTTTTAGTGTTGAGAAAATGGAATCTTGGCACGTATCTCTATCCTTTCGGAAGTGATAGGATGCGTAAACGCTAAGTATTCAGCGTGCAGATAGAGCCGTTCCGCCTTTCGTCCGTAAAGCTCGTCGCCAAGGATGGGGCAATGAAGACCTAGGGGATGGGCGGCGTGTACCCGTAGCTGGTGGGTACGTCCGGTTTGGGGATAAAAGGCGATAAGGGTTTTTCCGGAAGTCCGTTCCAATACCCGGTAGCGCGTGAGGCAGGTTTCCCAAATTCTTCGCTTACGATTTGCCGGGGTCTGTCCAAAGGATCGGGACATAGCGGGAGACGGATCTCACCCTCATCTTGGGGAACTTCACCCTCTAATAAGGCGATATACCTTTTCTGGATGGTTCGGTTCTTGAATTGGGCTTGTAGGTTCTGATGCGCTTCTTTGGTCTTGGCGGCGAGTAGCAAGCCGGATGTCGCCATATCCAAGCGATGTACGATAATTGGACCGGTGGCTTCCGGGTAAAGGATCGATAGCCTTTGATAGACAGAGTCCACATCTCCCTTGCCGGGGACGGAGAGCATACCTTCCGGTTTATTGATGACCAACAAATAGTCATCCTCATAAAGGATATCCAGCTTCGTCTCCCGGTGAGAGTCCGCCAATAACGGATTTTCATCTACCCGCAATCCCTGTAGCATATGATGGAGGATCGGCTCGCATTTTCCTTTGCAAGCCGGATAATAATATCCATGGTGCCGAATCTCCGTCTTGGGAGAATCGCCCCACCAGAACTCTGCCATGGCGATCGGTTCCAACTGATGCTGGTAGGCGTATTGTAAGAGTTTAGGGGCGGCGCACTCACCCGCTCCGGCAGGCGGCGTACCTTGTGAGGTAGGAGCGAACAGTTCGCATAGTCCTTCACCTCGCCCCGGGCGTTCAGGATTCGGAATTGTTCGAACAACTTGCGTTGCAAGGCCGCCGACCGTCGCTTGCGTTCTTGCTTCAGTTGCTCGATCTCCTGCTCAAGCCGATCCACCTTAGCTTGATCCTCCTCCAGTATAGACCGCAATGATTTCTTGGTTAGCTTGTGAGCGGCTTTCATGTGTTGGCTCTCTTTAATAAGAAGTGCGGTCTCTTCTTCCGTGAGAGGGAATTGCCGAAGTCGGTCGCGCTCCTCTTTCCTCTTTTTCATCAAGTCTTTTGCGGCCTGTAATACGAAATCGCAGTATTCGATCGTGCTTTGTAACCTCGACCGTGCGTCTTCGAGAGCTGGAGAGGCTTGCTGGGTTCGGATACGGGCATTGATCTCATTGATCTGCTCCTCCTCTTGCCGGAAGAAACCATCCGGTTGTAATAGGTCATAGATCGGGGGGACGAAGAAAGGATGTACATTCTTCCCCGCTAGGTTACCGGAGAACGCAGCCAGATAGCCGACCTCTCCGGCGGGAGTACGAACCACCAATACGCCGAACATTTTTCCGGTTTGTAACTCTTCCCGCCATTCGGTTCGTTCTTTCAGGTATGCCTGCGTCTCCTCAGCCGCTATTACGCATAGAGGATGCGGTGTATAGTGAAAAGGATACGTGAATCGTTCCGGTAAGGGGATCGATTGTATCGGTTGGGCAAACGTGTGAAACTTAGATTCCATCATTCATTTTTTAATAGACAATAAGCGTAAACGGCCGGTGCCGTAGGATCTCCCTCTTGATACAATCCCGGACGGGAGATACGATCCCATTGGATCAACGACCGGGTCTCTTTCGCGGAGAGAGCTTCGCCGACGATCTCGTTCCATGCTTGTCCGTCCTTACTCCAGTAGAACGTGCTATGCGTACCGTCGGTCACTTTCATCTGTAGATATAAAGGCGAGGCGGGAAGAGGAAGATCGGCCAATTGATGTTCTTTCCCCTCTAAGATATATTTCAATATCAAACGGTCTCCTGCGCATCCGCAGGTGATTAGGTTATTTGCGTCTCCGTACATCGTGATTCCTTTCCAACTGTCATTCCGGTTTACGATCGCTGTTTCCAACGTGTAATTCGGGGAGGTTGGGCGTAAACAAAGTGCCGCTCCGGTCTTTACGCCGGGTTTCGGTGTTCCGGATAGAGATAGTTTACCGTTCTTGATCTCGGTCTTGACATCCGTGTAAGGATAGTTCCAACTCCATTCGGGACGCAAGGTCGCACCGGTGAAATCATCCGAGAAATCGAATACCGGCACTTGTGCGGACTCGGCAAATGGCATGGGTTGCGTGCGGCTCGCGTATTCCCCGGTTACGAAGTGAGGCCAATGATCCTCACCCATTCTCACCTCTTGCAGGTAAGGTTGGCGACCTTGGTAGAAGCCGCTTCCCGGCTGGTAAGCGTGGCATAGGTAATACATGCGTCCGTCCGGTGTAGTCGTAATCGTTCCGTGACCGATGGAGAGAACCTCCTTGCTTCCGTGCAAGATCGGGTTTCCTAGGTATTTCTCGTAAGGACCTTCCAGCTTCTTCGAGCGAGCCACGGATACGGCGTAATCGCTCTGCGGGCCGCAACAGTCTCTCACGGAGTAGATGATATAGTAATATCCGTCTTTCTTGAACCAATGCTGACCTTCCATACCTTGACGCTCATCGTCACGCAGCAGGCTGAAAGGCTTTCCGTCTAGGCGAAGCCCATCGTCCGTCAACTTACAGGCCAATAACTCTATGGGTTGGTTATCCAATCCATAAGCCTTCCAACTGATGTAAAGTTTGCCTTTATCCTCCAAGATAAATGCGTCTATCGCTTCCTTCCCGAACTCTACCACCGGGCCGTGATCCTTGAACTTGCCCGTAGGTGAATCCGCCACGGCAACACCGATGCACGAGATGTTATCCGATTGCTTCCGGGCCGTATAATAGACATATACCTTCCCTTTATGCTGATACCATTCCGGAGCCCAGAAAGAGGACTTAGTCCATTCCGGCTTCTCGTCGAATACATGTCCGGTTTGCTGCCAGTTCACCAGATCGGTAGAAGTGAAAACCGGATAATAGGGGGCCCATTCCGAGGAGGTGCCGGTGATATAGTAAGTCTGATCGATCCGAATAATGGAAGGATCAGCTACGTCACCGTGGATCACGGGATTGGTAAAATAGGATTCTTGTTGCGCTAGTCCTGTGGCCAAGGAGGCGGCACAGAAGAATAGTGTGAAAATCTTTCTCATGTTTTATCGTATTTTTTTTAAGATGTTCTTACGTACGGTTCGCAAAGAGATTGTAGTAAATCGGGTTCCGCCAGATCGAGTAGTGTCTTATACTCCTGTAATAGCTCTGGAATGGGACGGCATAACTCATATCCCAGTTTCATGCAAAGCGTTTGCACACCGGGTAATTCCTTCGCTGAAAGCATCCGGTCTAGGCAGAAGTTCAGGAAATCCACCCGTGGGGGATTCGCTTGAGGCTGTCGTAAAAGCAAATTCAATAGAAGACGTCGTTTACCGGGATGCTTGCAGACCAGAATCTCGTTTATCAATTCATCTTGTTTATCGTATAGCCATTTATTCTCATCTGCGGAAAAATGGCTACAGGCCCATAACGCTTGATAACCGATGGTCTCGTCCGGATCGAAGATCAACCGTATAGTTCCGATTTCCGTTTCTGGCTTCCTTGCACATATCGCAATATCTCATGGATATCCTCTATGTGGATGCGGTCAGATAATCTCTCTCTTAAATCCATTTACAACATTGAATCTTATATCTTTCGATCTTTTATGCCGTAAAGTTATAGTCTTTTTAGCAAACTTTCTCTAATTCTCTTACTTTTGTTCCCATTCGTTTCATCGGCGTATACTTCATCCCATGCGTCACCTGCTCCTCACAGACAGGCTCGAATCCGAGCTTTCTGTAGATGGGGATTGCGTAAGAAGAGGAGTTAACCGTCATTTCTGATACGGGCTGATTTAAGATCGCGGTCTTGAACAATTGTTTACCGATTCCTCTTCTATGATAAGACGGTTTGATAAAGAATAAGGAGATATGTTTTCCCTCGTTTTTTGTCGCGATTACGCCAATTAAAGACTCTCCATCGAAGGCTCCGTAGAAGGTTAATTCATTTACTAGTTGCTTATTATAAATGAAATTCTTGAAAGTTTCCAGCCCCTCTTCATCGAAATCCTTTCTTCCGCATTCGATGAAAACGTCCAGAGATAAGTCTAATGCCTTATCGTATTCATTTGCCGGTAATTGTCGAATTTCCATAGATATGTTATTCTTTTTGATTCTCTTCTAGTTTCTTATCTGCTACCAATTCAAAATGATGCGCATCAATGAATTGTCCGTTTTTGTAACAAGCCTTTCTGAAAATGCCGGTCTTCCTGAATCCAGCTTTTTCTAATACTCGCATGGAGGCCGGATTATATTCGTAGACCGTGGCGAATATACGAATAACCTCCGTATGCGCGAAATAATACTGGATGGCCTCGGTTAACGCATCCGAAACAATTCCTTGATTCCAGTATTTCTCACTAATCCAATAACCCACTTCCGCATTGAAACGCTCTACGTCCGTACCTCTCACAAAACCAATGTTACCAATAGCCTCGCCACCAACCGTAATACAAAAATCCGATATATCTGTTTTCTCCTGCGCTTGTTTGATGAAGAAGCGGGCATTCCCTTTTGTATAAGGATAAGGTAATCCATCCCGGCAGTTATCCCAGATTTTCTTATTGTTCAAATGGAAGGCTAGGGATTCGGTGTCTTGATCTTCCCAGCTCTTGAGCGTATATAAATCCTTTATTACTACAATCATAAGATGTTGTTTTTACGGGATAAGGACGGATTCTCAAGATAATAGCACAGGTGGTCATATATTTGCCCATTATACATTAACTCCGCTTGGTGAAGCAGCCCTTCGTATATAAATCCATTTTTCTGTAATACACGTTGTGAACGTTGATTATGAGGATAGCAATTGGCCGTGATCAAATGTAAACCCATTTGGGTGAATCCGTAATTCAATACGCTCTTCACTGCCTCGCTCATGAAGCCTTGTCCCCAGTATTTCTCATCCAGCCAATATCCCAGCATGCGGGCATGCGGATTCTCCCGCTTTGGATCGGGAATGATGCCAATGGAGCCAATGACTTGTTTTGTCTCTTTTGATACGATAGCCCAAACCCCTTCTTTCCCGATAAAAATGGCATTTAGAACATCGATTGTCTCCTCGATCGTTTCGAGAGGTTTCCATCCTGCGTTATTGCCTAGGTTTGGATTCTTACAGCTCTCAAAAACATCAGGAGCATCGCTTTCGCTGAAAGGACGGAGCACAAGACGGTTGGTTTCTATATTCGATGTTTGTGTCATATACGGATGTTTATTTAGTCGAGATAGATCATTTTCTTGGTCATCCCACCGTCAATCGTAATATTCTCGCCATTAATGAAATCGTTTTCCTCTTGACAGAGAAATAAGCACATACGGGCGATATCCTCCGGCTTGCCCACCCGTCCGGATGGATGTTGAGCATGATCCTCCGGACGAAGCTGGTCGTAATTGTTATTCTGTATCCAACCGGGAGCGATAGAGTTTACCGTGATATGCCATTCCGAGAGCGATAAGGCCAACGCATGCGTCAAAGAATAGATACCTCCTTTAGAGGCGGCGTAACCCTCGCTACCGGGTTCACTCATCAAGTAACGGGTAGAGCAGATGTTGATAATCCTGCCGTATGGATTGGGGGTCTCGAGAGATTGCCGATGGAGCGCTAATCGCCGGGAAGTGATGAACGCGGGACGTAGGTTTATGGATAATATCTTATCAAAATCCTCTACACTCGTTTCCGTGATGGATGAGACTGGCTGATACCCGCGTTATTGATGATGATATCGATATCGCCCCATTCCTCGATGATCTTTTGCAGGCAATCCTCCAATGCGGTCTTATCGCTAACGTCCACGGGAAAGAATTGAGTTCCGGTTTGTAATGCGGTCTCTTTTCCTGATGCTTCGTTTTTATCACAGAACGCTACTCGATGGCCGGCTCCCCTGAACGTTCTCACGATGGCTTTTCCGATCCCCTCGGCCCCACCGGTAATGAAGACTCTTCTTGTTTTATGGAGTGTCTTCGTATTGTGACTGGTTCTTGTCCCGGAGGTTTTCCGGACTTGATATTGCTCGTATTTTTTTTCCAAATAGTTGTCTGCCATGATCCATTATTAGTTGAAAGAACAAATATAGTGTTTAACTAAATAGGTTGTGCGCTTGTTTATAAGGTAAAGATCATTTAGAATCATGAAAATAGCGATTAGCGGTGCGAGTGGATACATAGGACAGCATCTTACTCTTTTTTTCACGGAAAAGGGTGATGAGGTGGTTCCTTTAGGAAGGAACCTGTTCAAGGAGGAGAATTTCGATGAGCTATGCCATCGTGTGGAATCGTGTGATGTGGTCATTAATCTGGCGGGTGCTTCCATTAATAAGCGCTGGACAAAAGCGTATAAGCAAGAATTATATGATAGTAGAATCCGGACAACCCATCAGTGGTAAATGCCATAAATACCCGGGATATTCTCCCAAAGTTGTTTATATCAACTTCTGCCGTAGGCTATTATCCCACATCCGGAGAATATGACGAATATAACAATCGGCAAGGTGAGGATTTCTTGGCCCGGTTATGTGGCGCATGGGAAAAGGAAGCGCGGGCGTGTTTGCCGGATGTGCGGCTTGTGATTGCCCGGTTCGGGGTCGTACTCTCGGAGGATGGCGGGGCATTGAGACAGATGCTTCATTTGCAACGTCTCTCCCGGATAGGTGTGGTGATAGGCGATGGCCAACAGAGTTTTCCGTGGATCAGCGTGCATGATTTGTGCCGCTCTTTTGATTTTATGATACAAAATAGTACGTTGAGAGGAGTGGTCAATCTTGTCTCTCCGCAATGCATCACCCAAAAGCAACTGGCATATGCGCTGGCGAGAGCGGATGGAACCGTTGGGTTATGCCTTTGCCTACATTCATTTTCCGACTGATGTTCGGTGAAGGAGCCTCGTTTGTAACGGAGGGGCAAACGGTTCATCCTACGAAATTATTGGAGTCTGGTTTTACATATGATTATCCGACAATAGAAAAGCTTATGAATATAACAGATCATCGTACCGTGCAGGCACTGGATGTCCGCCGGTATATGGGACGGTGGTATGAGATCGCCCGTTACGAGAATCATTTCGAGAAAGGTATGACGGATGTTACGGCTACTTATACATTGCGATCGGATGGAAGAATCCGTGTGGAAAACGAGGGGTTTAAAGATGGAATCCATAAAAAAGCAGTAGGCCGGGCGAAACAGCCAGAACCAGAAAATAGCCCGGGTAAATTGAAAGTCGCTTTCTTTTTATGGTTCTATTCAGATTATTATATCTTCGAACTCGACGAACATTATCAGTATGTTGTGGTAGGCAGCAGTTCTGACAAGTATCTCTGGATTTTGAGTCGTGATAAATCCTTGCCGGAAGCGGTTATGGAAGATTTGCTTGGCAAGATAATGAAACGAGGATATGATATCTCTAAATTGGTTTATAACAGAATTTGATTACATAGTTTCCAAAATTAGTATTGATAGTAATCTAGCTACTATCAATACTAATTGCTATTACCCTGTCATTTATTTCAATTGTTTTCCATCGGAAAAGGCATTTCCTACCTTTTCGCCCACTCTCAAATAGTCGTTGTTGAATGGATCAAAGATGATGGGAGCGGCTTTAGCTACATTCACCTTGCCGTTCTCATCAAGTACACGCTCGTCAACACTGACATTTACGATCTCGCCACGGAGTATGCAAGTATCCGGATCGTAATCTTTCAATTTACATTCGATAGCCACGGCCAATTCGTCGATCAACGGAGCATCTACGAAGTCTGATTTTGTAGCGTGAAATCCTGCTTTGGCAAACTTGTCGGTAACTTTATTGCCCGACACGATACCTACATAATCACAAGCCACGACATGATCGGCATCTGCCATGCTTACCGTGAAAGCTCTACGCTTCAGGATATTCTTAACTGTCTTGTGACCGGCGCTAAGACACATGCTGATCTCATTCATCTCACTGATACCGCCCCAAGCGGCGTTCATCGCATCGGGAGTTCCATCTTCTCCATACGTGGCGATAATAAATACGGGTTGCGGATAGCTCAAAGGCTTCGCACCAAAATTCTTTCTCATAATCATTTATTTTTTAGTCCAATTCTTGATATCTTCTTCTGTCGCTCCGTTCATCAACTTCCCTTTTTGCCAGTTCACATCCGGATAGCTTTCCGCAATTCACTCTCTGCGTTCGAGATATTGCTGCTGCCTGATGTGGCGAATGGGATAACGGTTTTGCCCGAGAGATCGTATTTCTCCAAAAAGGTGTTGATGAGTCTTGGAGCTTGATTCCACCAGATGGGAAATCCTAGGTAAACGGTGTCATACTCCGCTAGGTTCTTCAAATCATCGATAATGGCCGGTCGTGATGTCGGATCGTCCATCTCTACGCTGCTGCGTGAGGATTTATCCCGCCAGTTCAGATCGGCGGAGGTATAGCTTTTCTCAGGTTGGATCTTGTGAAGATCACCACTGACAATAGACGCGACTTGTTGGGCCGCTTTTTCAGTATTTCCCGTTGCCGAGAAGTAAGCCACTAAAACTTTTGTCCCTTCGGCAGCCTTTTGCGCATAAGAGGCGATACATACCATTGAGACCATGACCATGAATAATACGATTCGTTTCATACTTCTTGAATTTTTGTTGTTTTTATATTCATTACGAGAATGCTATGTATTTATGGCGATAAAGATAGGAGAGAAAAATGAAACAGTTTGTACCCAAATTACTGATATATCTGATATTTTTGGCGATACGATCCTTATCTTTGTAAGGCGATTAACTAAAAGAAGAAAATATCATGCTAGCGTACACTTATATTGAACAAGGGAAATTTGAATTGCGGGAGAAACCGATGCCGGAAATAAAGGATTCACGGGACACTATCGTACGAGTGACTTTGGGTAGCATTTGTTCTAGCGATCTTCATATTAAACACGGTAGCGTACCACGTGCGGTACCCGGAATAACCGTTGGGCATGAGATGGTTGGTGTGGTGGAAAAGGTGGGTGCCGATGTTACTGCAGTCAAGCCGGGTGACAGGGTGACCGTGAATGTCGAGACCTTTTGCGGAGAGTGTTTCTTCTGCCGGCGTGGATATGTCAATAATTGTACCGATCCCAATGGCGGTTGGGCGTTGGGCTGTCGTATCGATGGGGGGCAGGCGGAGTATGTCCGGGTTCCTTATGCGGATCGAGGCTTGAATCGTATCCCAGATACGGTCAGTGATGAGCAGGCTTTGCTGGTCGGTGATGTGTTAGCGACAGGTTTTTGGGCTGCCCGCATCTCGGAGGTCTCAGAGGAGGATACGGTTCTCATTATTGGCGCTGGTCCTACGGGGATCTGTACTTTGTTGTGCGTGTTGTTGAAGAAGCCACGACGTATTATTGTTTGCGAGAAGTCTCCGGAAAGGGCCCGGTTCGTTCGTCAGCGTTATCCAGAAGTCTTGGTGACAGATCCCAAAAACTGTAAGGAATTTGTTCTTCGTAACAGCGATCATGGCGGTGCGGATGTCGTATTGGAGGTCGCGGGGAGTGAGGATACCTTCCGCTTGGCATGGGATTGTGCCCGTCCGAACGCCATTGTCACCATCGTAGCCTCTATGATAAACCTCAGCTTCTTCCTTTGCCAGACATGTATGGCAAGAACTTGACGTTCAAGACTGGTGGGGTGGATGGCTGCGATTGCGCCGAGATTCTTAACCTAATAGAAGAAGGTAAGATAGACACGACGCCTCTTATTACCCATAAGTTTCCATTGAACGAGATTGAGGAGCTTACCGTATCTTCGAAAACAGGTTGGATGGGGTTATAAAGGTGGCGATTGAGGGGAATCTCATCAAACCTGTCTTTGTTTTGCCGCATACACTTTGATTCTCTCCTCGCAACATTGTCGTGTGATATCCCGGAGCAGTTCTACTTTGGGGATAAGCGCCTCGATATCTTCTTTAGTGACGCGGAAGTGTAAATTATAACGAGCCTGAACGTATGCGTCCTGCAGCAAATCGAAAAGTCGTTTTTCTTCTTCCGTATCCCGGGGAAAGGCTTCGGATGACTCTAGGGAATGCGTTTTGGCTCTGCCGGATAACGTTATTAGGCTATGCTCTTTGGGACTATACAATGTAAAAGTCAAGATTATGCTGTTGTAATAATTCTCACAAGCTTGATGCAAATGAAAAAGAACATATTTTATATCTCTCGTCGTTTTTTGTCATACATTGCATTTCGTAAAAAATCATTCGCACGTTCAAACCTGTCGTTGTAATACTCCTCCGCCAACTCTTTTATCTCCCGATAGTTCAGTTTACGACGGCGGGCCAACTTATAACGGCCGCTGTTGTAAAGCATGATACCTTCTCGCTTGATATCGGTATAGAAATATCGGTTTTTATCGATGGCTTTATTCAAGTCGTCGATGCTTTCGTCTATAAATTGTACGGTGGTGGATGCGTATCTGTTCTTCCCTTTGTAGTAATTATCGGTGGCTTTACTCAAGATGTGATTGATAATATATCTTTGGAAACGGGTACTGGTAACTACCAAAATATCATAATCGCTCATAAAACAGGTGCGGATACCGTATTCGATGCGTTGGTCGTAGTCAACGTATGTATTCCGGGCATAACTTCCGTAGAGAATGATCATCTCACAATCGGGAAGTACTTCCAGTACGCACTCTACAATTCTTCTGAGGTCATCCCGTTTCTGTTCGGAAGGTAATTGATGGATGTTTTCATTCTTCGTTTATCTATGCAAATTGTTTGTAATCACTTTTTACTTTCAATGAACATTGTTCTGTCCCGATAGCCTTTACGATAGCTAAAAGCGGTGCGCTGAACTGTTCGGTTAGCTTGTTCGGTACTTGTTCGGTCGACTTGTTCGGTTGGCTGTTGTGGGTCATGATTTTCTCCCATCATTAAGTTTCTGAAAAATGCGATCAAGAAACTCATATCCGGTTCAACGTCTTTTCGCACATTTCTATAATTCGCACGAACCAGCGCATTGCGAAAGTACCAAGAGTTGTCGGCAAACAGATCATTGTTCACGTCAAAACCGATGCTACGCAAATGCTTTATAGCTGTATCTTTTAAATAATCGGATGTTTGCAAGCCATCTACAGCTTGTAAACCAATGGCTGTTTTCCAAGCTGAAGCCTTTTCTTTTTTGTCGGGCTCACTACCACGGATGTATGATTCGAAATCTATGTCCATATGTATCCAATCATGATTATAAACAGGCAATAAAGATATAAAATATCCTGCTATGTGATAGTGAAAAGATGAAGAAGTTGTATTGGCTCGGTCTTTTACGTATTATGAGTTTCCTGTAACATTGAATTTATAAAAATATCTACAATATCTACCACTCTATTATATACTTTTTGTAAATGAGAGTATTATCTGTTGGTTGTAGATCTCCAAACATCTACAATTATTATTCAATATCTACCACTTATTATTGATTTTCATACAATTTTCTTTTCGTGTGAAGGAAAAAAGTGTTATATTTGAGGAATACTGAAAATCTAAAAGATATGATAGAAAAACTCGATTACGCTATGGTGCCGACAGGCTTTGTACATTGTTTTAATGAAAATTGTAAGAACGCCAACCGCTGCTTGCGGCATCAAATCGTCCGTTTTATCCCCGATACGCTTTGGGCGGTGAGCATCGTGAATCCCGCACGTACCAGTCCTACCGGAAAGTGTGCGGCTTTCATGGCGGATACTCCCGTGCAATACGCTGTCGGCATGGATCACCTATTAGACCAGATACCTTATCTGGAGGCGAAACGCATCAAGCAACGTCTGTTGATGACATACGGTAAGAATAAGTTTTATCAGTTTAAGCGCAAGGAAAGAACCTTCTCGCCCGAAGACCAACAGTATATCCGTCAGGTCTTTCGGGCGTACGGAGTAGAGGATGAACCAGTCTTTGATGCTTGGCAGAGTGGCTATCGATGGACGAAGGGATAAGAGCTGATAAGAGTTTCCCTTAGGAGAACAAATAGTTTCTCTTAGGGAAAACAAAAGTTTCTCCTAGAGGAAACAAAAGTCTTAGGAAGAAACAAAAGTTTTATTAGGGGAAAACTTTAGTTTTTCTATAGGAAAAACTGTAAGCATAAGTTATTCAACTTCTTAAATAATATATTAGACATGAAAATAACCAAGCAAACAGCCTATCGACATACCGTCGCACAACGGGCGATGCGTATGGAGGAGATCGTGGCATGGGTAAAGGATGAGCGGACGAGGGATAAGCTTGCGCTCTTTCGAGAGAAATTAAGGCGGGCTTATCCCGACAAACGGTATCCGTTTACCCGGAAATTACCTCAGTTGCTCTTTGCCGGAACTTTTCGAAAAGGCGAGTTGAAGGAGTATAATGGCTGGATTTTGCTGGAGATCAATCGATTGAAGAGCATAGAAGAGGCTTTGTCCTTGAAACAAAAAATAGTGGAATATCCGCAGACACTGTTCGCTATGATCGGCTCTAGCGGACGGAGCGTGAAGTTCGTGGTGGCTTATACCTATCCCGACGGGTCGCTTCCCCGTTCGCGTACGGATGCCGAGGTTTTTCATGCGCACGCTTACCGACATGCGCTCAAGACGTATGAGCCTCGCCTTTCTTATCCCATCGAGCTGAAACGTCCGGTGCTGGAGATGGGTTGTCGCCTCAGTTATGATGCCGATGTGTATTACAATCCGGACGCTCTTTCCATTCATCTGGAGCAGCCTGTGGCTATGCCCGACGAAAGCGCCTACCAGGAACGGTTCGAAAAACGGGTGCCGGTACCGGTAGAGAGTGCCGGGCAGACGCTTTATGACCAATACCGTTACGTTGCCATCCAATATGAATTGCTTTGCAGCGGGCTTTGGAGGAACATGGAAGTTTGAGCATAAAGGTGGATTTCAAACCTTTGTTGGTCACTCTTGGAAGACTTTGTTTCGCGGCTGGGGTAGAAGAGGAGGATTGTGTGAAGTGGACGATGCTTTATTGGGGGAATCTGATCTCGGAAGTGGAGATCCGGGAGACCTTGAGGCAGTCGTATCGGTTAGCCTCCGATTCGGACTTTGGTTGTACGTCCCTTTACAAGCCGGAGCAACTACAGAGCTTGAAAATGGAGGAGTTTATGAACCGTCGTTACGATTTCCGGTACAATCTGATGTCTGGCGGACCGGAATATCGGGAGAAAAACACCTTCTGTTTTGACTATCGTCCGTGACGGATCGTGTGTTGAACAGTATCGCTTTGAATGCCCAGAAAGAAGGATTGCAGCTATGGGACAGGGATGTACGGCGTTTTGTCTTTTCAGATCGCATCCCGGACTATGCGCCTATCGAGGACTATTTGACCCGCTTGCCCGTGTGGATGGCAAGGATCGCATCCGTCCGCTGGCCGCACGCATCCCTTGCGACAACGTACGGTGGGAACAGTTGTTTTACACTTGGTTCCTGTCGATGGTAGCGCACTGGCAGGGACGTGACAAACAGCATGGCAACAGCCTTTCCCCGCTCTTGGTGGGCGGGCAGGGGTGCGGGAAGTCCACGTTCTGCTTCAACCTGTTGCCACCGGACTTGAATAAGTATTACACGGACAGCATCGATTTCAGCAAGAAGCGGGATGCCGAGCTGTATCTTACCCGTTTCGGATTGATCAATATTGATGAGTTCGACCAAGTGAGCGCGAGGCATCAAGGCTTCTTGAAGCATCTGTTGCAGAAGCCGGTCGTAAATGTGCGCAAGCCTCATGCCACGCAGGTGGAATCGGTGAAACGTTATGCTTCCTTTATCGCTACGAGCAACCATACGGATTTGCTGGGCGATCCTTCCGGCAGCCGCCGTTTCATTTGTATCGAGGTGAAAGGGATGATAGACAATGCCCAGCCTATCGATTATCTCCAGCTCTATGCGCAAGCGGTTGCCGCCTTGAATAATAACGAGCGTTATTGGCTGACGCATGAGGAAGAGGTTTCGCAGATGCAAGCGAACGAGGCGTTTCAACAACGTCCTTTGTTTGAGGATCTGTTTTTTCAATATTATCGTCCCGCTTCGCATAAGGAGGAAGGTTTGAAGATCTCTGCCGGAGAGATCTACCTATCGCTGCAAAAAAAGAGCGGCGTAAAACTTCCGATGAGCAATGTCTCCGTCTTTGGTCGTTTCTTGAAAAAGATAGGGCTTAAGACGCAGTTAGCGAGTAGGGGACGGTTGTATTTAGTGGTCGAAAAGTAGTAAATGGTGGTAGATGTAAGTTGTTGGTGGTAGATGTTTATTATCTACCACCATTAGATAAGTGATTTATCCCACTTCTGGATCTTCCCAAACACCTGTTTTGTTCATTCGATAGCTTCTCTCTATCTTTTGGGAAGAGTCTGCCTCCAGCGCATAGAGTATTTCACGACAGAACTCCAGAGTGGCAAATCCGTTGGCGGTTACAATGTTTCCGGCTCTGACAGCCAGTTCATCCATATAAAGATTTTCACCTGTATAATTAACCCCCGCAAATTGTTTGAGGTAATCCAATCCGTTGCTGGTATGATTTACATGGTTCAAGAAACCGTGCCTGCCAAGAAAGACGGAGGCGTTACAAATTCCGGCCACCAGCCTCTTCTTCTCTATGGCCTCTTTAACCAGAGGGACAATGGTTTCGGCTTCCGGAGTGAACCAGCTCATGCCACCTATTAATACGATTCCTGCATAATCGGCCGGAATGTCATGGATCCCATAGTCGGGCAGCACCTTGAACCCTCCGATCGATACAACCGGCTCTTTCCTGACAGATACGGTTTTAACTATATATTTGCTTTCACTTCCGGGCTCAACACCTAAATTGAGGTTGGGAGCGATATAAGCCCCTTCCCAATCGGCAAAGTCTTTTAACAAGACGAATAGAATTTCTTTTTTCATTATTTATTGTATTTATCGAAGTTATACTTCTTTCTAATCTCGTTTTGCTCGTCAGGCGAAAGAGATTTGCGATCGATACTTATTTATCCTTTACGATCTCATGGAGTATAGCCACCTTTTCTTGCTCGGCCTTTAACAATCGCTCGTAAAGCTCAACTATTTTATCAACGGGATTGAATGTCAGATGGAGAGACTATAATTCTCTATTTAGGGTTTAATTATTCCAATGAACTCTCCGATAACTTTAAATTCATTACAGTCCACATTATCGATTGAAATAGATTTATAGTCCTTGTTTTTGGGCTAAGAACTATTTTTTCGTGTTCCCATTCTCCAGTTTCAGAATATTTCTTTAGGCTGGTATAAGTTTTAATAGAATAATTACCTACGTTATCGCCATCATAGAAGTTTATGTGCTGGGTTAAAACTATTTTTCCTTGTCTACTACCAACAGGGTTTGCTCTGAACACGCAATAATCTCCATCATGAATTGTTGGTTCCATTGAATTACCTTTGGCTTGTACAACAAACATATTTTTGTCTAATTTTCCCAGATTTGATACTTTTATCCATCCTAATTTATTTACTTCATCACCCTCTCCAAAATAGCCACATGCTGCTTGAATTGTATATAATGGAAGATATTCGGAAAATTGGTCTTCTGGTATAATATCTTCACAGATCTCGATTGTTTTAACTTTTTCTGTAAATAATAGCTTCTCTGTATTAATGCTTAATAACAGGAAAAAACTGTTTTAAATAATTCCTTAAGGAGTCATTACATACGTAAATATATGTACCTTCCAGACCTCTTTCTAAGATAGTTGTATAGATGTTCTTTATGTAAGCAAGTAGAATGGAATCATTCTCTATTCCCATTTTTCCCTTGTTGTCTTTATATCTCTTTTTATAAATAAAAATACGATTCTTTTCATTATCATAATCAATTTCTGGTCCTAGAATAATACCTGCATAATTAAGATCGAATCCTTGAGTTGTATGGATACAGCCAATTTCATTGATTGAGTTTGGGGAATTGATCCATTCTGTATCTGTTCTGTTCCATATATATTTATAACCATTAATCTCTATGTCAAATAGATTCTCTTTTATTATTGAGCTTAATGATTTTCCTTTTGTTTTCCAATCCCAAGCATATCCTGCTATATTTCTGCAAAGTCCGACTTCCTTATTTTTCTTTTTTATCTCAGATATCATGTCGTCAACATCTTCATATAATTTCAGATCATATTCTTTAAAAGTAATTTTTAACTTTTGTTTGCAATTTAAAATATTCTGGATATATTGAATATAATCATTTCCTCCTTTACAACGAAGTTGAGAAGTCAGTTTATACTTTGTAATTATGTTTATTTTGAAGTAGAAGAAAAAATCTTTCAGGATCAACATCTGTTGGTTTGATGGATTGTCCTGAATCATAGAAGAAAAATTGATATTTGCTCTTTTTTAAGATCCAATCAAGCTCCGTCCCTTTCTTCCCTAATCCTAAATCTCATTCTTATGATCAAAAGCTTTATAGTCTCCGGGGCTAGCTAAACCATATCGTTGTCTTAATCTATGAGATTCATCAATAATCAGAATATCATATTTGTCTTGTGAATTAGCGACATCTGCGGGACTAAGAACCATATTGGGACTTAATCCTTTAATACCTTTG
>ENA-OQEB01000127-OQEB01000127.1-human-gut-metagenome-genome-assembly--contig:-NODE-127-length-30436-cov-2.495694_pt1 | contig 30436 bp, 35 predicted proteins | sample MGYA00242787_ERZ504619 | MGnify/ENA primary metagenome ERZ504619 (study PRJEB26092, sample SAMD00036317) | human gut metagenome | host: Homo sapiens | study: EMG produced TPA metagenomics assembly of... | reverse complement strand
CACAGGGTGCGGGATAAAGCCAATACGGTCTCCGCGAATGTGGCACAATCCAGTTCCCGCAGATTGACCACCAAGCCCTCCGGCTCCTTTTCCAAGGTAGAGGCGACATAAGGAGTCCCCCGGAAGAAAAGGGCGGTATGGATCATTAGCTCGTCTAGGGGTAACGACTTCTTAGGTTCCATCTGAGTACAATACCGATCGAAAATAGCACGATCCTCATCCGTACAATACAACTTACGGGATGTATGCTCTTGGGCGTTCACTAAAAACACCATACATACACACATCCAAAAACCGAGCAGTATCATTCCCCTTCTCATAAGCTAATCCTTTTTCGTTTTCAGTAAATCCTCCAATTTCACCAGCTCGTCACGGAATTGGGCAGCCTCGATGAAATCCAGTTTCTTCGCTGCTTCCGTCATCTGTTTGCGAGTCCGCTCGATCGCCTTCTCAAGCTGCGTACGGTTCATGTATTGCACGACCGGGTCCGCTACCAAGCTTGGTTCCGGCTCTATATAAGCGTAAGGCTCCGCCGTTTGTTGTTTCTCGGCAAGCATGGATACACTGTTTTTCATGACTTGCTTCGGAGTAATGCCATGCGCCTCGTTATAAGCCATCTGTTTCTCCCGCCGGCGATTGGTCTCGTCCATGGTCTGCTGCATACTCGCCGTGATCTTATCGGCATAGAAGATAACCTTTCCATTCACGTTTCGGGCGGCACGTCCAGCTGTCTGCGTCAAGGATCGGTGGGAACGCAAAAAGCCTTCCTTATCCGCATCCAAGATAGCGACCAACGAGACTTCCGGTAAATCCAGCCCCTCGCGTAGCAGATTGACACCGATCAGCACATCAAACAGGCCATTCCGCAGGTCGTCCATAATCTGTACACGTTCCAAGTATCTACATCGCTATGTATATAGTTGCATCGTACCCCCATGCGGGTCATATACGTAGTCAGCTCTTCCGCCATACGCTTGGTCAAGGTAGTCACCAAGACTCGTTCGTCTTTTGCCGAGCGCTGCGTGATCTCCTCCATCAAGTCGTCGATTTGGTTTAATGAAGGACGGACATCGATAATCGGGTCCAGCAGGCCTGTCGGACGTATCACCTGCTCCACCACCACTCCCTCGCTCTTTATCAACTCGTAATCGGCGGGAGTAGCGCTCACATAAATGCTAGAGGCGTCAACGACTCGAACTCATCGAAGGTAAGCGGACGGTTATCCATCGCCGAGGGCAAACGGAAACCATACTCCACCAAGTTTTTCTTCCGGGCATAATCCCCGCCATACATCGCACGAATCTGCGGGATCGTCACATGGCTCTCTCTACGACAAGCAGGAAGTCTTTCGGGAAATAATCCAACAGGCAGAAAGGACGATCTCCCGCCGCGCGTCCGTCGAAATAACGGGAATAGTTCTCGATACCCGAGCAATGCCCTAGCTCCCGGATCATTTCCAGATCAAACGTGACACGCTCATACAGGCGTTTCGCCTCGAAGGGCTTACCGATCTCCTTGAGGAAATTCACCTGCGTCCCCAGATCCACATCGATCTGACCGATCGCCATATTGATACGCTCTTGGGTGGTCACGAATAAATTGGTAGGATAAATATTCAGCTCATCTTGCTCATCATACTCCTCGCCTGTCAACGGATTGAAAGAGAGATGCGGTCTATCTCATCATCCCAGAACTCGATACGGTACGCCATGCCGTCGAAGGTCTCGATCGCCGGGAAAATATCCACCGTATCACCATTCACACGGAAACAGCCGCTTTTGAACTCCAGCTTATTATTCACGTACAAGGCGTCTACAAACCGGCGCAACAGCTTATCCCGGTCGATACGCATACCCCGTTCCAGATGCGTCACTTTCTCGGCGAAAGCGTAGGGTCTGCCATGCCATATAAGCAGGATACGGATGAGACACGATCACGTCCTTACGACCCGACAATAAGGAAGCCGTGGCCCTCAAACGCAGCTTATCGATCTCCTCATTGATCGCCAAGTCTTTCTCTATATAGGTATCGGTAGAAGGTAGATAGGCCTCCGGTTGGTAATAATCATAATAAGAGACAAAGTACTCTACCGCATTATTTGGGAAAAACGCTTTAAACTCACTGTACAACTGAGCGGCAAGCGTCTTATTATGACTGAGTATCAAGGTCGGTCTCTGAACTTCCTTTATCACGTTAGCGATCGTAAACGTCTTACCGGAACCGGTAACACCCAAAAGTGTCTGGAAAGGAACACCACTCTTGATCCCTTCCGACAACGCCGCAATCGCCTCGGGTTGGTCACCCGTGGGACTGAACGAAGACGATATTTCAAAATTCATCCTTTACCCGATCTGTTGTTTAGGCATTATTAACCATAATATAATGTAGAGCAGTATACCGAATCCGGCGAAAAGAACCATCAATACCCATACGATCGTACGATCGTCGGATCGATATCCAAGTATTCCGCAAGACCGGCACAAACACCCCCTATCATCTTATTATTCGAACGAGTCAATCTTTTCTTCTCTTCCATTATCCTCTATTTTAACAATTAGACAGTATACACGCAAAGATAATTTTTTCCCTCTAATAAAATAACAACTCCTGTCGATAATTCTTACAAATACGACAATGCCCATTGCAGGCTCTTTATAATGGGCATTATAAAGCACTTACAATGGGCATTCAACACCGCTTACAATCGTGATTAAGCGGCCTATCGATCCAGCAACTCTTGCAAATATTTACGAGTTTGGATCACATAATCATGGCGGGTACCATTCAGCTCACATTCAATTGTTATCGCACCCTTGAATCCTTGTTTTTTCAACTCGGCAATCACTGCGGGAAAATCTACATCGCCCGTAGGATCGGTACCTCATGGCCCAGCTCATACGGATTGTTAGGATCCGGATACTTGCCATCCTTCGCATGGAACTCTTTAATCAAGTTACCAAACAACTTGACCGCATCCAGGGAGTTCGACTTGCCATACATTAGTAAATTCGCCAAATCACAATTGATAAACAAATTACCCGTACCGATATCCCGGATCGCACGAATCAAAGTGATTGGTGTCTCCTGCCCAGTCTCGAAATAAATCAAGACATTACGCTCCTTCGCATAAGTAGCCAAGCCACGCATCACCTCAATGAAATCCTTATACTGCGCCGAAGACGGATCCTCTGGAATAAATCCAAAATGCGAGTGCATAGCCGGAATACCAGCCTGTACACAAAAATCGATCATTTTACGGTATAAGTCCAACTTCTCGAAACGCTCATCGATAGGTACCAGGCCGATCGTAGCCGGTCCTTGACGAAAATTCCACGTACTTTTACTTCCCGGCACACCAACCAACGTAGTTACCCGGATCCGGTGCTTCTCGGAAGCGGCCTTCACCTGCTCCGCCAATTCCTTCGTGAATCTTTTTTCACTATAATTTAACTCACAAGAACCAAAGCCCTGCTCATGCAGGGCTTTGAAACTCTTATCTATATCGCGTACATCATATTGGATGACACCGATCGTGATCTGTTCCTGCGCCTTCACGCCCGGACAAATCAAGCCATAGCCACCACGTACGCCCATATATATTTCCTAATGTTCATATTCCTTATTATTCAATCTAAGAATCAATCAATTATTGTTCCATAGTCGGATTGAACGTACCTCCCAATTATTATTCTGCTCCAAATTCGGGTTCTCGTCCAAGTAAGTTTTCTTGATCGGGAAGAAATAGAAGCTTTCCTCGATCACGAACTGGCGCTCAGCTGCCTCCGTATAAGGAACTTGATGGATTACGTAGCGAAAATCACCGGTAGTCAACTCATTCTTGGCGATCCGGTCGCGAGCGACGTTCAAGTCCATATCCGAGCCATCCGGGTTGACTGCGATCGCCTCGATACCATGTTTCGTCCAACCGGCCAACATCATCATATTACGCGTACGGCGCAAGTCCCAGAAACGATGTCCCTCATAGCACAGCTCGATATGACGTTCATCCAAAATCGCCTGACGGATCTCCTCACGCTACCAATCTTCAAGCCATACAAACCATCCGCCCCTGCCTCTATACCCGCACGCTTACGGATCTGTTTCAACAAATCGATAGCTACATCAGAATGTCCGTTCTCATTAGCGCCTCCGCATAGATGAACATCACTTCGGCAAAGCGCATCAAGATATAATCAATATCGAACGTCATCACCTTGTCTTGTGTCAAGGAAAGATCAGACACTTTGTAATTATACATTCCAGAGAAAATATCATTGTTGGCCGCATTGACACCCGCATTCGGATTGACACCATATTGATCGTCTGCGTTGCTCACACCCAAGGCGTTATACATACGGTTGTCGCAGATCTACCAGCTACCGGCCATTCGCGTCCGTTATACAAACAAGCCCTGTTGAAACGCGGATCGCGATTCTTCCAGAAAGCCTTCAGCAAAGCCTGCTCGTCACCTACGTAATACTTGCCCGTAGGATCGTCGTAACGCTTACCATCCAACATCGGGAAATCCTTTACGAATTCCCAAGTAGGATTATGATAAGGTTTATCACGCTCACAGAAGCCGGACGCGTACCATACTCCCAAGTAGCGACACGGTTCGGATTTGAATAAATAACCGGGAAGATAACCTCCGGACCTCTTTCTTGCAACCAAATATCCGCCGGATTCTCTGTCAACGCGATGCCATTCTGCACACAAAAATCATACGCCTCCTTAGCCGCCACGTAAGCCTCTTTCCAGTATGCGTTATCATACATACGTTTCGGATTGAACTGAGGAGAAGCTTTCAGTAACAAGGTCTTTGCTTTCCAAGACTTTGCAAAACACTGGTCTATACGCCCATAATCACTGGAACTACCAGCTATTTTGGCAGGCAACAAGGAAATCGCATGATCCAAATCCTCTATCATAAACTGGAAACATTCCGGCGTAGAGTTACGTTTCACGTACAAATCATCCTTATCTTTATCTTGCGGCACTTTCAAATAAGGTACGCCACCATGATGCAACACCATCCAATAATACATATAGGCACGCATGAAATAGGCTTGTCCCAACATGAAATCCACAGCTTTCTTATCCTCTATCACGCTAGACTCCAGTTTAAAGATCGCCTCATTGATGTGGCGGATCTTGGTATAGTCCCATTTTTATAACTATCCCCAGTCTCCGTGATCGTACCCAAATACCAAGGAATGCCCGTCACTTGATCCGAATTTTGGTCGGCAGAAACACTCCAGCCTCAAAACACTCCTCATACAGATTGTTCACGTACGCCTGAGCCAGGTTAAGGTCTCCCCAAACCATAGACTCATCGTAGGTCTCTAGGTTGTCGATATCCAACGTGTCACAGCCTGTTGTCATTCCACCTAACAGAAAGGCCGCACTAATTATCGCGTATTTAAATTGAATCATTTTCATATCTTCCTATATTATATTTAGAATGAGAAATTAAGACCAAAAGAGAACGTTCTCATCAAAGGATAAGAATCATAATATTCTTGTTCCGGATCCAAGAACTCGGTCACAGCTGAAATACAGAACAAGTTAGTAGCATTCGCAAATACCTGAGCATGCGTGATTCCTAACGGACGAAGAATAGCCATAGGCAAATCGTAACCAATATTTAGATTCTTCAAACGCAAATAAGCGCCATTGCGCATCCAGTAACTCGTATTACCCGCTCCAGACTCATACCAACTCGTGCCCGTGATACGTGGATAAACCCCATCCGGATTAAGTTCCGGATCATACACCTTATCACTCGTCCAAATCGGGAAATAAGGACGAATCGTACCACCATGTTGATAGAAACCTCCATCTACGCCACCTACGAAGCGATCATATTTTCCGACCCCTTGAAAATGCACATCCAGCGTGATTCCCTTCCACTTGATACTACCGCCAAAACCATAATTGATACGTGGCGTACCATTCTCACTCAACAAATTATACTCATCATTGCTATCAATACGTCCGTCCGGTCCCTCCGAGTAGCCATCGCCTCTCGTATCCTTATACAAGATACCACCCAGATAAGGATCCCGTCCAAATTGCTTGAAACCTTTCGCCTTCAAGGTTCCACCTCTGCCGGATCCGTCAGCAAGTGATCGGCGATCAGGCCCGTCAAGATTCCCTCAGCCTTACCCTGTTTTGACAACGCATGCAGGTTACCCCCTTCTCGATAAGTGGCATCCTCATCCAATACATCCCAACGATCACGAGCGAATCCCAGATTCAAGTAGGCAGATAAGTAATCTCGCCATTCGCGGCCTTATCCATCCAAGTCAGAGCCAACTCACCGCCTCGCCAAGAACGCTCGGCATAGTTTTCCGGAGCCAAAGCCTGTCCGTACGTGCTTGGGAGTGTCACCGTACGCGGTCCGAGGATATCTACCTCTTTCCGATAAAAGGCATCGAACGTTCCAGACAAACGATTATTGAAGAAACCAAAATCCAAACCACCATTATAAGTAGTTGAGGTTGCCCATGTCAAGGCATAGTTCGGAGTCGCTCCAGCCACAATCGTATTTGCCAAGTTATTACCAAAGATATATTTTTCACCCAATTGATACTTTTGCAAATAAGAGAACGCATCCACCTTGTCAATCGGGTCCTTGCTCAAATCCATATCATTACCCGTCGTACCATAAGAGGCACGGATCTTCAAATTACTCAACCAATCAGATGTCGGCTCCATGAAAGACTCTTGGCTGATACGCCATGCGGCAGATACAGAGGGGAAGAAGCCCCAACGCTTACCGTCTGGGAAAAGGGTATTACCATCGTAACGGAAAGAAAATTCTGCTATATACTTCTGATCAAATGTATAATTGAAACGGCCGATCCAAGAAAGGCGCCCTCCGTTCTTCTCCTTCGCCTCGCCCCAGCGTCGCAAAGCATCGGATGAGTAGTTGAACATCTGGTCTAAATTCGTAAGCGGAGACTCACCTTTGGCCGATACCTCCTCGCCACCATTAGATGCCTGCTCGAATACCACCATGGCTGCCACATCATGCTTACCGAACGTATTGGCATAATTCACGAACCAGTTGAATTGCTCGGTCCACAATTGTTTAGTCTTATACTCCAGATTCTCGTAATTCTGCGAGAAGTTGAAGGTATTATATTCATTCAAATTCAATGGAGCCGGCAAAAAACGATTGCCTTGCGGATCCGCTTGCTGGAATTTATAGTTTTTCTGGAAGGTCATAAAGCGCTTCCGGTTGTAATCGTGGCCTAGATAAGAGGCCATCACTTTCGTGCTCAAACCTTTCGTTATGAAATCAAGGTTGATATTGAACGAAACGATACCGTTCAAATTACGCCGACGTGTCTTCAAATAACGGTTTCCAACCACTTGATCCACGGGATTCCATCCCTGCCAAGAGCCATAGTCTTGATAGATCGGATAATCCGTGATGGTGTTAGCGGGCGTTCCGTCTAAGTAAGAGTAAAACGGCGTTGTCTTCATTGCGTTGAAGGTACAACGATATAAATCGTACACCGATTGGTCGTCATCGTCAGAGAAAGGCCAGTAGAAACGCTTATCGTTCGATTGATTCGCATCCAAGTTCACATTCATGGTTATATACTTGGTCAAATCGACAGAAAGGTTCGAACGTAAGGAGAATTTCTTATTCTCCAACGACACATACGATCCCTCCTCGGCCAAGAACGATCCCATCACATAATACTTTACCTTATCCGTACCACCGTTCACGCTCAAGGAGTGTTTCGTATTCCAGGGATTCTGCCAAATATAATCGTTCACGTTATAGTTGATCTTATTATCACGGAAATAGGCATACTCCTCCTCGCCATTAGGAAGCGGCGTACCTTGGAAACGAGCTACCGCATTCTGGTAGTCCAAATCATCAATCGCATCCCAACGGTCGGCAAACAATTCCTGAGTCGGTTTACTAAACGCATAAGAACCTTGGTAATTAAATATCGGTTTTTGGTTTTTCGTTCCTCCCTTAGTCGTTACCAACACGACACCATTTCCAGCAGCGGAACCATAGATTGAGGCGGTAGCCGCATCTTTCAAGAAGCTCATTTGGTCTATTTCATAAGGTTCCAATAAGTCGAAAGCCTCTTTATCGCGAATCACCCCATCAATAACGAACAAAGGATCACCGAATCCTCCACGCATACGAATCTCGGATTTAGCCCCATCAAACCAGAGTTGCCCGTGATCGTAGCTCCCGGAGCACGTCCGGCCAAAGAGTTTGAAAGATTTGTACTCGGGATCACAGATAGATCATCCGCTTTCACGTTCGATATAGACCCGGTCATGTTCACTTTTTTCTGCACGCCATAACCTACGACAACGACCTCATCCAACTTCTGCGTATCCTCTTTCAAACGGATTTCCAACGTACTTTTCCCTGCCACAGGAATCTCACGGTCTAGATATCCGATATAAGAAACCACCAAGATTGCGTTTTCAGGAACATTGATTAACGTAAACTTACCATCCATATCGGTAATCGTACCGTTTGTCGTACCTTTTACAAGAATGTTTGCACCAATCACTGGTATACCGGCTTCATCAATAACGGTACCCGTCAATCTTATATCATTCTGATTTACAGAATAATTATGGGGGGGGGTATTTTGTACACCATACAACGGAGAGAACGCTCCTAACGCTAAAAGCACCGTTGCTAAGTAATATTTATTATTCATAAAACTAGATTTAAGTCTCTTTTACACTTGAATTATACTAAAAATTCTTTTCAAAAACATCTCATCTGAATGAGATTACCCACACACTGTTCTATCCATCTCTCACCATATCTAAAATTTAAGATTTATTCATTAAACATCAAGGTTAACTTGCCTCAAAATCTTGTTTGCATTGAGAAGCATTTTTCTTTTCACCGCAAATATAAATAAAAATCATAAAAAACAAAACAACACGATCAGGTTCCGCCAACATCCATTCAATAATTCAATCCGAACTACAAATAGACTATAGATTGAACCAATAATTCATTTTGATCATGAACGTATTTGTAGCGGGGAGTCCCCACATACGATCCAGATTACTTCCCCAGCCGGAGGAGTACCAGTTGTCCCGGTTAGACATCCGGTGTTCCCATACGAAATAAAGCGTGGAACCGGGCAAGTATTCCCAGCGGGCTACCAAGTTGGAACGAAACTCGTTAAACCTAAAATCAGGGTTCCTAAAAGGCATCTGCCAGCTCCCTCCCCGATGGTATAGACTCCATCCGCATAAGTCAATTGATCCGGATCAATACGTTGGAAACGGTTCTCAAAGGTATGCGACTTCGTATCCGCCGCTAATTTAAAATCATCGTATTTAGCGATGGAGGTGAACGGGGCACCATAAAATTGAATGGAAATATCGGGGGTCACGTTCACTTGTAATTTCAGCGTGAGACCATAGGTCTTCTGATCCATGTGGCCCATGACATAATAATAAGGGGCCAAGCTACTCGAGCTAAGCGGACTCGTCGTAGCCACATATTGCATCTCATCCGTATTCCACGCATAATCCAGTTGACCGGACAAATAGACATGGTTTCCCAAGCGGAATGTCAAGCTCGGCGAGATCGTATTGAAGCGATTTCCCTCGAAATTATGATCGCCCTCGTATTTGAGCATGAACATCATTCGTTTCGCCTTATCGGTATTGAACTTAGCGGAAGTTAAGAAATAAGAACCGAAGCGAACATCCGGTCCCCCTCGCAGCAAGCGGCTATCCAGCCAATTCCAAGCAAAGGTTTCCTTGACATCCCATTCATACCGGTTCATCGTCATACTTTGCCAACGCAAAGAAGCGTTGTTGCTAAAAGGAGTACCGCCGTAATTCCACATATTCTTTTGGGACAGGGTAAAGGCGTTGTACCGGAATATCTTCCAGATATCGGTCTGCCGATACATGATCTCCGTCTCATTCATCAGATAATCTGTCTCCTTCATATATCCCATATCATTCAAGTCGAAACCGGGTGACGACCAAGTAAAGGTCTCCGAGAAGTTCCATTTGGCGTTTCCTTTCCGTCCCACTTTCACATAACCACCCGTTCCGGTCAGGGAGCGACGGGTAGGATCCACCCCCAGATAATCGGCGGAGGAAGCCCTTTGATAATAATGCGCCACGCTATTCTGCAAAGCCGTGATCGCCCCGGCGCTACCATGCAAGGAACTCAACATTCCCTTTACATCTATATAATAAAGGCGATTCTTGAAATACTGGGTAAAGTCAATACCCGCCGTGAAAGCGTTACGCACCATGAAATCCTCCAGATAAGGCTGATCCAAGGCACGGTTTACCGAAGTCACCATACCGCCCAGCAAGGTATTCCCCTTCCAGTTCTTTTGCACACGGGCCACGGTATAGTTTGTCAAAGGCTCCACGACTTCCACATCCTCCACCCGTTACGGGTAACCTTGGAGGAGGAACGTGCCGTTACACTCTCGATCACTCCGATCGTCAAGCCCCGTTTATTCGTACCCGTCAGTTTCAACGCACCGATAATCGGCACATTCTCTTTCGTCTCGGCATAACTGCTACGTTGTCTATACCCCGTGGCGTATAAGAGGGAGAGCGCCGATCCTACGGGTATAAAACATCATATCGCTACCGTTCGCAAAATCCAAGATATGTTTTCCTTCCAAGAAGAAGGGGCGTTTCTCATCGTAAAACGTCTCGTAAGCCGTAAGGTTCATTACGGAGGGGTCCAACTCCACTTGTCCGTAATCCGGATTGATCGTCATATCCAACGTATAATCCGAGAGGGCGAACTTAGCGTCCAAGCCCACGTTTCCTCCCCAGCTATGCCCTTTTTGATAAGGCTGCCGTCTATCCGGGGTTCCTGCCTGTATTTACCCATTACATACGGCAAGAACTCGATGCCGCGAGGCTTGGGAACAGAGTCCATGCCGCTCATGTTTCCGAACGAAAAGACATGTCCGTTATTCTTCAAGGGGATCATGCTCCAATTTTGCACCTCGTTATTCCTACGGATGATACGGCGTACATGCAAGCCCCAAACGCCATCCTCCGATCGCTGGTTATAACGCAACTGGCTGAACGGGATACGCAGCTCGGCGGTCCAACTGGAATCCGCCCGGTTGATATTCGTTCGTCCTTCCCAAACGGCGTTCCAGCTAAGGTTGACGTTCAACTTATCCGTTACGACCAGATCCGTCTTATTTCCTCCTAGATTGATATTGAATTCCGGTGCCGCACGATAATCATGGTAGGTGTCGAAAGCGACGCTGATCAAATCGCCCAGACTATTATCATCCCGGTTCCCGATAAAACGATTCATCTTATCCGGCACGGCGTCCTTGCAATATACACCTACATAGATATATTTATCATCATAGAAAAGTTTTACCCGGGTCGGGGATTGAGTGATCGCCCGCTCATAAGGGATAATCTGTACGAAACGATCCGACCATTCGCCTTGCTTCGTCCAAAAGTCCTCATCCAACTTACCGTCGATCGTAGTTCACTCCCGATACTTTCCGGATATTATAGGTACGCTTATAAGCTTTCTCAAAAGGGACGATCGAATCTTGCTGGGCTTCGCACAACAAACGAGATTCCTAAAAACACGAGTAGAGTCAGATATTTCATAATGGCCTAGACTATAAGATAACAATAAGCCTCAAAGATAAGCACTTCTTTTCAGAAAAGAGCACATCTTCCCAAGATTTATCGCAACGTAGCCAAAGGCATACGATATCAAGTATTCACTGCAACCCGTATTGCAGTAGTACTGCGACGCACGTGCAGCGCTACTGCAACCGGCGTGCAGTAACACTGCAATGCGGGTTGCAGTACAATAACAATAGCGTCACGATAAAAATCAACAACCGCCTCCCAACGCCCGGTACAGCAATATCTTCTTCCGGCATAAATCGGTGACGATATCGATATGCTCCAGCTCGCTATCCAGATAACGCTCCTCGGCGGAAAGAACCTCCAAGAAACCGGTATAGCTTAATTGGAACATCTCGCCGGCATTCACCACGGAACGTTGGTGGGCAAGGGATTCTTTCTCTTTCAAGCGGATACGCTCCGTTTGGGTCTGGCTGGCGCAATAGAGATCGAGCACCTCGGTGTAAGCGTTCAAAGCGGTCTCGTGGTATTGGGATAAAGCGATACGCTGGGAAGCCTTCGCCTCGTTCCACATCGAACGGATCTCATTGCGGCGGAAGATAGGAGCCGTGATACCCGCCGCCAAGTCGTACACCAAAGAGGCCGGCGAATGAAACCACTTACCCACATCAAACGCATTGAAACCACCACTGGCGCCAAGCACCAACGAGGGATAGAAAGCCGCCTTCGCCGCTATCACATCCGCCTTGGAGGCGACCAACCCCATCTCGGCGGAACGTACATCCGGACGCAATGTCAAGAGGTTCGCTGGAATCCCTTCCGACAAGGGAACCGGCAACTTACGCAACTCATCGAATCCCATCCGGCGAATCTCGAAGGGGAAAACACCCAACAGGCAAGCGATCGCCCGCTCCTTCTCACCGATCAACTGATCGTTTTCCAGCAATTTACTCTCGATCAACAACACACGGGCATAAAACTGATCGACCGCCAACTGCGTCTCCGCCCCTTCCTTCTTCAACTGGCGGGTCAGCTCATGGGAACGACGGGCACTGGCCAGCGCATTCCGCAACACCTCCTTACGCCGGTCCAAGCCGATCAACTCATAATATTGAATCGCCAAATCGGAGATCAACATCGACTGGGCAAAACGGGTAGCCTCCACGGAAGCCATCCAGCGAGCGGCGGCGGCCTGCTTCTTCCGGGTCAGTTTGCCCCAGATATCCGCTTCCCATTGAAAGCTCAAGCTCAAGCCGAAATCCCGGTAAGGGTCCGGTATATGCTTATCCTTTGGCAAAGAAGGCACGTTTGTCTCGCTATTCCCCACACCATCCATCGTATATTCACCGAAACGGTTCACGGAGGCTCCGATGTTCAAATTCACGTCCGGCAGCAAAAGCTCCTTCGCCCGCTGCAAGGCCGCACGGCTCATGGCGATGCGCTCCATGCTCTGCTGGAAGGAATGGTTATTGCGTAAAGCCACATCCACATAGCCTCGCAATAAGGTATCTTGGAAAAAGACATCCCACGAGAGCGGTTTCACGAACGTAGTGTCGTTCATTCCCATCTCGCCGGATTCCGGAAGCGAGATCCGCTCGTCCATCGATAGCTCGGGAGTCTTACAACCGGCCAAAGCAATCAGAGCCAAGGCGCAGCCTATCATTATATATCTCATCTTATCAATACACATACTCGTCTTCTTTAATTTGCTCTTTCTCTTTTCTCTTTTTAAAATAAGTAGCCAGCGACTCGAAGATCACGTAAAGCCCCGGGATCAAGAAAATACCGACAAACGTACCGATCAACATACCTCCGGCCGCCGCCGTACCGATCGAACGGTTCCCCAAGCACCGGCTCCCGAGGCGATCGTCAACGGAATCAAGCCACTGATAAAAGCGAAGGAGGTCATCAAGATCGGGCGCAAACGACTGGTAGCCCCTTGAATAGCGGCCCCCATCACGCTGATACCTTCCTTACGGCACTGGTTCGCCACCTCGATAATCAAGATCGCGTTCTTTCCCAGCAAACCGATCAACATCACCAACGCCACCTGCGCGTAGATGTTATTCTCCAGCCCTACCACGTACAGCAAGAAGAACGAGCCGAACACACCCGCCGGAAGCGACAGGATGACCGGAAGCGGAAGCAATAAGCTCTCGTATTGGGCGGCAAGCAACAGATAGACGAATGCCAAACAAATAGCGAAAATCACCAACGTTTGCCCGCCGGACTCTTTCTCCTCCTTCGCCACACCGGACCATTCGGTATCGTAACCACGGGGCAATACCTCGGAAGCGATCTCCTCGACAGCCGCCAACGCCTCACCCGAGCTGACACCCGGGGCGGCCTCGCCGGTAATCATGGCCGAGGTAAACAGGTTGTAACGGGTAATCTGGCTCGGGCCATACACACGCTCCATCGTCATGAAGTTGGAGTAAGGCACCATATTCCCCTCCTTATTCTTAGCATACAGGCTGAACAAATCCTCCGGATTCATACGATACTCCGGCGCCGCTTGCAACATGACCTTGTACATCTGGCCGAAACGGACGAAGTTGGAGGAATAGAAACTACCTACATAGGATTGCAAGGTTTCCATGGACTCGTTCACGTTGATGCCTAGCTTAGCCGCCTTCGCCAAATCCACCGGAGCAGATATTGCGGGAAATTCGGGTTGAAGCCGGAAGTGACACCAGTCAGGCGAGGATCAGCGTTCAGCTTCGCCACGAAGTTCTTGGCGACCTCATCCAACTCGGCGAACGTACCGGCGGTCTTATCTTGCAGACGAAGCTCGAAGCCGCTCGCGTTACCGAATCCCGGAACCGTAGGCGGCAGGAAGAACTGGATGTCCGCATCCTTGATATGGGCGACACGATCGGCATACACGCTCATCAACTCCGCCGCCGTCTGCTCCCGTTGATCCCAAGGGGTCAAGTTAATCATACCCATACCGAAGCTGGCACCCTCCGTCTCGGTCATCAAGCTATAGCCGGCCAAGGTAGAGATCGTCTCCACCTCTTCCAACGGCAACAAAGCCGCTTGCACCTTGTTCAAGGCCGCTTCCGAACGCTCCAAGGTAGCTCCGGGAGGCGCATCTACGTTCACATAGATCATACCTTGGTCCTCGTTCGGGATAAAGCCGGAAGGCAACACGAACGTCATGCCCCACGTGGCCAGACAGAAAAGGATCAAGGTTGCGTACGTCAGCATCCGACGGTTCAAGAACCATCTTAAATTCAAGCGATAACGACGCTCCAAGAAATCATAACGGCGGTTAAAGCCTCGAAGAAACGAGTCAGAAGGCCCTTCTTCGCCTTTTTCGAATGAGATACCGGCTTCAGTAACAAGGCGCAAAGAGCCGGAGACAACGTCAAGGCGTTCACGCCGGAGATCACGATCGCCACAGCAAGCGTCAATGAGAACTGGCGATAGAAGATACCCACCGTACCATCCATGAAACCGACCGGGATAAACACGGCGGACATCACCAGCGTAATAGCGATAATCGCCCCTCCGATCTCACCGATCGCCTTTTTCGTCGCCTTCAACGGGGGCAGCTTCTCGTTGTGCATCTTCACGTGGACCGCCTCTACCACCACGATCGCGTTATCCACCACGATACCGATAGCAAGCACCAAGGCGAACAAAGTCAGCATATTGATCGAGAAACCCAGCATCTGCATAAAGAAGAACGTACCGATCAACGATACCGGAACGGCGATAGCGGGTATCAACGTAGACCGGAAATCCTGCAAGAAAAGATACACCACGATAAATACCAAGATAAACGCCTCCAGCAAGGTCTTGAGCACGACCGATATGGAAGCGTCCAAGAAACGGGATACGTCGTACGAGATATTATATTCCATACCCGGGGCAAACGTCGTTTCCTTCAATTCCTCCATCTTCGCCTTGATCTGCTGGATCACCTCACGGGCGTTCGAGCCCGGACGCTGCTTGATCATGATAGAGGCCGAGGGCTTTCCGTCCGTCATGGAGATCATATTATAATCCTCGGAATCAAACTCGATCGTAGCCACGTCTTTCAGGCGAAGCACGGAACCGTCCGGCAGGGCTTTCAAGACGATCTCGCCATATTCCTCCGGCGTGCTGAACTTACCGCTATACTGCAAGACGTATTGCAATTGCTGCGGGATCTTGTCGGAGCTGATACCCGTCTTACCCGGCGCCGCCTCGATATTCTGCGAGCGGATCGCCTCCGTAACCTCTTGCGGCGACATATTATAAGCCGCCAACCGGTTCGGGTTCAGCCATACACGCATCGCATAGTCGCGGCTACCCATGATCTCCACGAATCCCACGCCATCGATGCGCTTCAACTCACGCAAGATATTGATATCGGCAAAGTTATATACGAATTTCTCCGTATGGGTACTATCCGAGCTCATGATGTTCAGGTACATCAACATACTGTTTACCTCCTTCTCCGTAATCACGCCGGCACGGATCACCTCTTCCGGAAGCTCATCCAGCACGGTGGTCACACGGTTCTGCACATTCACGGAAGCTACGTCCGGGTCGGTACCGACCTTGAAATAGATCGTAGTCAAGGACATACCGTCGTTCGTACAAACAGAGGTCATATAGGTCATTCCGGGCACGCCGTTGATAGCACGCTCCAGCGGGGTCGCCACCGTTTTCGCCATCACGTCGGCGTTCGCTCCGGTATAACGGGCGGTAACGGTAACGGATGGGGGCACGATATCCGGGAATTGGGTGATCGGCAAGGAGTTGATCGCCAGCAATCCCAAGAAGACAATTACCACCGATATCACGCCCGATAAGATAGGGCGTCTGATAAATATTTCAAACATAGGGCTTACTTATTATTCTCGATTTCATTAGACGATTCCAATTGGCGACGGATCGTGGCTCCATCTACCATATCGGGATTGATAGTCATGCCGTCTGTGATCATCTGAACACCCTCGTAGACGATGACGGTCTGGTCCGGCAAATCCTGTGTTACGTAATAAGAACCGTGGCGGGCCAACGGCTCGAAGCTACGCACGCTCACCTTTCCATCTTCCGCTACCGTATATACATAGGTAAAATCCTGTATCTCGAAAGTGGATTGCTGGGGAACCAAGACCACGTTCTCCATCTTGGTCAGCATCCGGATCTTACCGGATACGCCATGTCGCAGCAAACGTTCCGGGTTCGCAAAACGGGCACGGAAAGCGATCGATCCGGTACCCCGCTCAAAGTCGCCCTCCACGGTCTCTACCTTCCCTTTATACCGATAGGTGGATTGGTCGGAAAGGATCAGCTCCAGATTATTATACTCCGGCTGGTCGATACCGCTCAACTGCGTCCGTTTATATTCCAGATACTCCTTCTCGTTGATCTTGAAATAGGCGAACATATCCGATACGTCCGTCAAGGAGGTCAATAAGCTGCTCGGCGTAACCAAACTTCCCACCTTAAAGGGGATGCGGTCCACGTATCCCTCGAAAGGAGCCGTGATCGTCGTGTACGAGAAATTAGTCTCCGCACGTTGCAAACGGGATTTGGCCTGTTGCACCTGCAAGCGTGCACGTCCGCCTCGGCCATCGCCTGCTCCAGACGAATCGGCGAGATGATATCTTTCTCCACCAAACGCTTGATGCGGTCTACCTCTACCTCCGCCATCTTCAACTCGGCTTGGGCCTGTTTGTGATTGGCTTGCGCCTCTTTCACCTCCTCGTACAATTCCGCCGAGGAAAGCTTGAAAAGCACCTGCCCTTTCTTCACGTGCTCGCCCTCATCTACAAGGACGGCCTCCACGAACCCTTCCACTTTCGGTTTCACCTCTACGAACTGTACGGCTTGTACATCCGCTACATAGGACTGCGGCACCTCGATCGTGGTCGTGGTTAACCGCATCACCGGCGTATGATCTTTCTTCCCGGACTTTTTCTCCCGGTTTTGGCTACAAGATACCCATACACAAGCCGTTAAGCATAGTAAGGGTAAATAGTTAGAAAACAATTTTATCCTCATAAAACTTATAGATTTATAATTATTTGAATACGACGAAAAGCACATAGGCGAATCACCCCATGCGCGACAATAAGAAACAGGTAAGTTCTACTAAATCAGATAGGAACAGAACCAAACGAAATTCTGTGCTTTGTGTAGGTTATAAAATAAAGGAAGCTTGGCGCATTGCCGTAGTTCCAAGGAATGAATTAATTCATGTAAATCCAGAATCGTAAACAAGTCCCATATCAAATCGATCTCCAAGGCTCGGATTTGCACTTGCTCCTGACGTACCGTTCGCAAGGAGGCGTTATCGTCAAAATCCAACAACACATCGGGTGCCTCTTTATCGACTATTTCCATCGAGGTAGTGGTAATATTCTCCGGAAAGAAATCGCTTCCAATGGAATAAAACTGTAACAGCACCAACATGATCATAAGCATGATACGCTGGTGAAACCCAAAACGATTATTCACTGTTACATTTAGCATCTTTTATCTAATGGAGGCGCAAAGATAAACAATCTTTTTGGGAAGAAAAAACATTTCACCCGCATACGAGTATTGGTATCGCCCCACGCCGTATAGGCATGAGGCGATGCCGGTATAGGCGTAGGCTACACCAATACCGACACAGGCTCACGCCTATACCAGCACTTAAATATATGCTTTTACCTTCTCCCGATCCGTTTGCACCGTCTCGAATTCGGAGGACACGATACTGCTTCCCATCGGGACATTCTCATTGCGGTATTCCATTTTACTATATACGATACTTCGGGCGGACGTATGAAACTCTTTCGCTCCTGTCTCCGCCTCTATTTTCCCGATATTATTCTCACGTACGCCACATCCCGGCATGATGATGATCCGTCCGTCCGCACGTTTCACCAGCTCGGCGATCAAGGGGATTCCTTTCACGGCATCCGATTGCTGGCCGGAGGTCAAGATACGGTCGCATCCCAACTCGATTAGCTGCTCCAACGCAGTGAATGGGTCCCGGCAAACATCGAAAGCACGATGACAAGTTACGGACAGAGGTTTTGCCGCCTCGATCAAGCGCCGCATCAAGGTACATCGATATCCCCGTCTTTCGTAAGACAGCCGAAAACGACGCCATGCACTTTTAGCTCCTTGCACAGTTCTATATCCAATAGCATGGATTGTACCTCGGCTTCCGTATACAAGAAATCACCGCCTCTCGGACGGATAATCACATTGATATCGATCTTGGAAGTCAGAGCCTTCGCCGTCTTGATCTCTCCATAACTAGGTGTAGTTCCCCCTTCGGGTATCCCGGCGCAAAGCTCTACACGGGTAGCGCCTCCCGCCTCCGCCTCCACACAGCTCTGGGCGGAGTTCGCGCATATCTCAATAATTCGTTTCATGTTTATTTAGTATTGTTGACGTACAAAATTACATAAATATCACCACTTGCTCAACAGAACCACAAATAACTATCCGATACCATTAAAAACACCTCTATTATGGATTAACAAAATAAAACAGAACTGTCACCTTTACTATCAAAAAGGCAGCAAATTCGTATCTCCTTATCTATCTATGCCTTAGAAATTTGACTATAGCTTTCTGATTCGTCCAAATAAGAAACAAATTGGTCTATTTCGGAACTACAGCTAAATAGTTTAATGTTTAACTAATCTCAAAAAGACACAAAAAGTTCTATTTTCAAGGATCGAAACGCCATAAAACGTAATATTGCAACGACATTTTAATAGGTTAAGATAAATAACAAATAGGCTTTATGGGAGAAATAAAAGGCTATATCTCACAGGTTATCGGCCCGGTAGTGGATATCCACTTTGATTATGGGACAGAAGAAACAGTAACCCTCCCCCGTATCCACGACGCCATGGAGATTTCCCGCCCAAACGGAAAGATCTTGATCGTCGAAGTTCAGCAACACATCGGGGAAAACACCGTCCGTACCGTAGCGATGGATACGACCGACGGATTGAGACGAGGCATGGAGCCGTGTCATACGGAATGCCCATCACCATGCCGACCGGCGACCAAGTCAAAGGACGTTTAATGAATGTCACCGGCGACCCTATCGATGGCATGGCCCAGCTTACTAAAGACGGGGCTCTTCCCATCCATCGTGAGCCTCCTAAATTCGAGGATCTGACAACGACCCAAGAGGTCTTGTACACGGGTATTAAAGTAATCGATTTATTGGAACCTTACGCCAAAGGAGGCAAGATCGGACTTTTCGGAGGAGCCGGAGTCGGCAAAACGGTATTGATCATGGAATTGATCAACAACATCGCAAAGAAAAACAACGGATTCTCCGTCTTCGCCGGTGTGGGTGAACGTACACGTGAAGGAAATGACCTATTGCGTGAAATGATCCAATCCGGTGTCATCCGATACGGCGAGGAGTTTAAGAAGAGTATGGAGGCAGGCAACTGGGACTTGTCGAAGATCGATTACGATGAATTGGCTAAGTCGCAGGCTACCTTGGTATTCGGGCAGATGAACGACCGCCGGGCGCCCGCTCGTCCGTGGCCTTATCCGGTTTGACGATCGCCGAATCCTTCCGTGACAAAGCCTCTGAGGGAGAAAGAAAAGATATATTATTCTTCATCGATAATATCTTCCGTTTCACCCAAGCCGGTTCCGAGGTTTCCGCCTTGCTGGGGCGTATGCCTTCCGCCGTAGGTTACCAACCGACATTGGCCACGGAAATGGGAGCTATGCAAGAGCGTATCACTTCAACCAAGAAGGGCTCCATCACCTCCGTACAGGCGGTGTATGTTCCTGCCGATGACTTGACAGACCCAGCTCCGGCGACTACCTTTACGCACTTGGACGCAACAACCGTCCTCAGCCGCAAGATCACGGAACTCGGTATCTATCCGGCCGTAGACCCGCTGGAATCCACCTCCCGCATCCTTGATCCGCTGATCGTAGGCAAGGAGCATTACGACACAGCGCAACGGGTAAAACAAATCCTGCAACGGAACAAGGAACTTCAAGATATCATATCCATCCTCGGTATGGAAGAACTTTCCGACGAGGACAGGCTAACGGTCAACCGGGCCCGCCGTGTACAACGTTTTCTGTCCCAGCCCTTCTCCGTGGCAGAACAATTCACTGGCGTACCCGGTGTCATGGTCTCTATAGAGGATACGATCCGGGGATTCAAGATGATCATGGACGGGGAAACGGATGACATACCCGAACAGGCATTCTTAAACGTAGGAACCATCGAGGATGTCTTGGAGAAGGCCAAGCAGCTGAAAGAACAAGCAAATTAATCGATATGAAACTGGAAATTGTATCACCGGACGGCATTCTTTTCGAAGGCGAGACCGAATCTGTCTCATTCCCGGGAGTTGCCGGTTCATTCGATATCTTGCCTCATCACGCCCCATTGATAGCAGCGTTGAAGGCGGGTACGATCCGGTTCGAGGCAAACGGCAAAAGACAAGAACAAACGATACAAAGCGGATTCGTAGAGGTAAAAGACGACATCCTATCCGTTTGCGTCGAATAAAAACATACGACAATGAATGGCAGATTAAAAATGAGGTTAATGGGTTTGATCACGTTTATCAACGTGGCAATAGGCGTTTCATTGGGTGGTTTATTATATACCATCTGGCCGGAACACTATTTCTCGTGGTATCCGTCCATTCCCTTCTTTTACTGGGTCATGGCCATGGCGATGACTTTCTTCCTAGACCGGGTAAAAAGGAAAAACGGAGATGTGACCGTAACCATGTACATGCTAGTCCGGTTGTGTAAGTTCACGCTCGCTTTCGTCTTTTTATGGATGTACGCGGCGTTTGTCGGGCAACAATTAAAGACATTTGGTTTCACGTTGATGTTATTCTATTTCATTTACCTCGGACTGGAGACTTACATTTTATATCTGTTTGAAAAGAAAAGAATGAAAAGAGAGAAAAGGGAAAAGGATGATGAGTACAATCAAAGATAACAAATACATATGGATCGCTTTCTGGATGTGGCTCAGCTTTCTCACTCCGGCAAAAGCGGCGTCCGGCGAGATAGACGTGCAGGATATCGTCTTCTCCCACATTCAAGACGCCTATACATGGCATATCACGGAATGGAACGGACAAGAGATTGCGATTCCCCTGCCTATCTTGGTAAAAAGCGAGGAAAGAGGATGGGATTTATTCCTGTCATCCCATCTACATCATGGCCGGACGCATCACAATTATTATATCGCCGGGGAAGGTGAGCATGCGGGAAAGGTTGTTGAGAAGAACAGTGCAGGAGAAGAGGTTCGCCCGATGGATTTCTCATTGACCAAGAATGTTTGCGGACTGTTCCTCAGTTGCGGCCTCTTGCTTTTCATCGTTCTCCGGACGCCCATTGGTATAAAAAGCACCCGAACGAGGCGCCGGGCGGATTTATCGGATTGATGGAAATGGCCATCTCCTACATACAAGACGGGGTGATCAAAGAGGCGATCGGAAAAGAATATAAGCCGTTCTCGTCCTATTTGCTGACGGTATTTTTCTTTATCTTGATCAATAACCTGATCGGGATCATACCGGTTTTCCCGGGAGGCGCTAATATTACGGGAAATATAGCGGTAACAGGCGTATTGGCACTTTGTACGTTTATAGCGGTCAACCTGTTCGCCACGAAAGTGTATTGGAAAGAGATTTTTTGGCCCAAAGCGCCGATCTACTTGAAACTGCCCTTGCCGATCATGCCGTTCGTGGAGTTCTTCGGGGTATTCACCAAGCCGTTCGCATTGATGATCCGTCTGTTCGCCAACATCATGGCGGGCCATACGATTATCTTGGCGCTAACCTGTTTGATATTCATAACGGTAACGATGGGAGTAGCCGTGAATTTCGGTATGACGATCGTATCCGTCTTGTTCTGTGCGTTCATGAACTGTCTGGAATTGTTAGTGGCTTGCTTGCAAGCTTATATTTTCACCCTGCTGTCGGCCAACTATATCGGATTGGCAAGGTAAGGGAATAAATCCAAAGAAATTAAGGTATTAGAATTATATTATTAAGGTTACTAATTTAAAATTAAACACTATGTTATCGACTATTTTATTACAAGCGGCAGCCGGGATGGGCGTAGCGAAGATGGGAGCCACTATAGGAGCGGGATTCGCCGCCATAGGTGCAGGTATCGGAATCGGATTGATCGGTAAAGGTGCCGTTGAAGCTATTGGACGCCAGCCGTCGGCCGCAGGAGAGATCCGTACCTCGATGTTGATTATGGGAGCGTTGGTAGAAGGTGTGGCATTGTTCGCTATTGTCGTATGTTTCTTAGCGTTGTTCCAATAAAAAAGTAACAAACTATGTCTTTATTAACACCGGATTCAGGGCTTCTATTCTGGATGATCGTTTCATTCGGGATTGTCTTCGTGATCCTTTCCAAATACGGTTTTCCCGTGATCGTCAAGGCAATCGAACAACGGAAAGCTTACATTGACAATTCCTTAGAGACGGCACGTCAGGCGAATGAGCGACTTGCCATATTCAAGCCGAGGGCGAGAAGATGCTAGCCGAGGCCAAGGAAAAGCAAAACGCCGTCCTGAAGGAAGCCTTTGCCGAAAAGGAGCGGATCATCGAGGAGGCACGGAAAAAGGCCGTCTCCGAGGCACATCTGCAGATAGAGGAGGCTACCCGGCGTATCCGCGAAGAAAAAGAGAAAGCTATTCGCGAAGTCCGCTCGGAGATAGCGGATCTGTCTATCGCTATCGCAGAGAAAGTAATGAAAGAGAAAATCGGCCGGGATAAGGAACAACAACAGATGATCGACCGGCTGCTGGATGAGGTATCGTTTAGTAAATCGTAAGGTATGGATATAGGAACTATTTCTTCCCGGTATGCCAAAGCGCTTTTCTCCCTAGCGAAAGACAAGGAACAGGAAAGCCGGGTATATGATGATATGAAGATGTTGGCGGACAGCTTCTCGATGGAGCCAGAGCTTAGGGGCGCCTTGAGCAACCCGATCGTTTCCGTACCGGAGAAAGTGAAATTGCTTACGGCAGCGGGAGGTATCGAGGTATGCGAGCTATATACACGTTTTATCAATCTGGTATTAGCCATAAACGGGAGACACTACTGCCCCTCATCGCATACATTTATATCCATTTGTACCGGAAAGAGAAGAAGATTACCCGGGTACGATTCGACACAGCCGTAACGGTAGACGATGCGGTCAAGTCTCACCTGCAAGACAAGCTACGGAAAGAGACGGGATGCACGATCGAGTTCTCCGGCCACGTGGAACCGGAACTAATCGGGGGCTTCCGCCTACGCATCGGCAATTACCGGATAGACGCTAGCTATGCGACGCAACTACGGGATATCCGTACCGGGCTACTCGAAAACAGATAAAAAAGAAGAAGTATGACAGAACAGATAAAAGTGAGTGAAGTCTCCTCCATCCTGCGCCAGCAATTGGAAGGAATCCATACCAGCATCAAGCTGGAGGAGGTCGGGACCGTATTGCAGGTGAGCGACGGCGTGGCCCGCATCTACGGGTTGGATAATGCGGAGGCGAACGAGTTGCTTCAATTCGATAACGGGATGGAAGCAATCGTGATGAACTTGGAGGAAGATAATGTAGGCGCCGTCCTTTTAGGTCCGACCGACCAAATCAAGGAGGGCGACACCGTAAAACGCACGGGCCGTATCGCCTCTATCGATGTCAGCGAGGGGATGATCGGGCGTGTGATCGATCCGTTGGGAAACCGATCGACGGGAAAGGCGAGATCCTTGGCGAGACTTGCGAGATGCCGCTTGAGCGCAAGGCTCCGGGCGTGATCTTCCGTCAGCCGGTAAACGAGCCTTTGCAAACCGGTATCAAGGCCGTAGACGCTATGATCCCTATCGGGAGGGGGCAACGTGAGTTGATCATCGGCGACAGGCAGACGGGAAAGACCTCGATCGCTATCGATACCATCATCAACCAACGTAGCAACTACGAGGCAGGGAACCCGGTTTACTGTATTTACGTGGCGATCGGGCAAAAGGGTTCCACGGTAGCGGCCTTGGTGAACACCTTGCAAGAGAAAGGAGCCATGGACTATACGATTGTCGTAAGCGCGACCGCCTCCGACCCGGCAGCCATGCAATATTTCGCCCCGTTCGCCGGAGCGGCCATCGGAGAGTACTTCCGGGATAGCGGACGACACGCCTTGGTGGTCTACGACGATCTGTCCAAACAGGCGGTCGCCTACCGTGAGGTTTCCTTGATCCTTCGCCGTCCTTCCGGACGTGAGGCGTACCCGGGTGATATCTTTTACCTGCACTCCCGCCTATTGGAACGTGCCGCCAAGATCATCAACCAGCCGGAGGTAGCCCGTGAGATGAACGATCTCCCCGAAAGCATGAGAGACAAGGTGAAAGGCGGTGGCTCCTTGACCGCTTTACCGATCATCGAGACTCAGGCGGGAGACGTATCGGCTTATATCCCGACCAACGTGATCTCTATCACCGACGGACAGATATTCCTTGAGACCGATTTATTCAACCAAGGGAACCGCCCAGCTATCAACGTCGGAATCTCTGTTTCCCGTGTAGGCGGTAACGCGCAATTAAAGGCGATGAAAAAGGTAGCAGGTACCTTGAAAATCGATCAGGCTCAGTTCCGTGAATTGGAATCATTCTCCAAGTTCGGGGGCGAGATGGATGCCGTCACCGCTTTCACGATCGATAAGGGGCAGAAGAATACCCAGTTACTGATACAGCCTCAATATAGCCCGATGCCAGTGGAAGAGCAAATCTCGATCCTTTATTGCGGAACGCAAGGTCTGCTGAAAGAGGTTCCATTGGACAAGGTGCATGAGTTCGAGGCAAGGTTTTTGCAAGAGTTACGTACCTCTCACCAACGGGACGTACTGGATGTCTTAAAGACCGGCGTTATCAATGATGAGATACGAGGTATATTGGAAAAAACAGCGAAGGAGTTATGGTTCATTGAAAGAAATAAAAGTCCGGATCGCCTCTATACGGAGCACGCAGAAGATCACCGCCGCCATGAAAATGGTATCGTCGGCCAAGTTTCATCATGCCCAGACGCAAACCGAGCACACACTTACATATGCTAATAAACTATCCGCTATCTTAAACGGTCTTCTTTCGGCGGAATGCGACCTAGACTCACCTTACACCGAACAGCGTAAGGTGAGCAAGGTGGCTATCGCCGTATTCGCCTCGAGCACGGGGTTATGCGGGACATTCAATGCCAATATATGGAAAGAGTTATCCGCCACGATCCAGACTTATAAGAACCAGCAAATAGAGGTACGCCTCTACCTATCGGCAAGAAAATAGCGGATGAGCTTCATAAAGCGGGTTATAGCTTCGACACTGATTTCATCACGATCGGCGAAAAACCGTCTTATGAAAGCGCCGTATCCTTGGCGAACCGTCTCATGGAGCTGTTCGTCACAGGTAAAGCAGACCGGGTGGAATTACTGTATCACCATTTCAAGAACATGGCGACACAAGTCGTAACCCACAAGACGTATCTTCCCCTTTCCCTCTCGGATACGGAAGCGGCGGAAACGGCCACCGACTACATCCTTGAGCCCTCGGCGGAAGAGTTGCGTAACCGGCTTTTCCCGAAATTGCTGAACCTAACCATCTATACGATCCTACTCGACACCTCAACCGCCGAGCACGCCGCCCGTATGATGGCCATGCAGACCGCCAACGACAACGCAAACGATTTAATCCAACAATTAACTTTGCAATATAATAAAACCCGCCAGCAGGCCATCACCAACGAATTGCTGGATATCATGGGAGGAGCGGCCGTTTCATCGTAATAAAAACGGGATGCTTCCTTGGCTAAACAGACAATGATCCGTATGTAAAACACTTTACTAACGGATCATTTCTTATTTACAAAAAAAAGTAAGACCTTTGCTCACCAAAACATAAGCCTGTATACATTTATATTATACCAATCTAGGATCGTACTTATGATGAATCAAGAAAAGCTAAAAGGGCATCTCCTTATTTTAGCGGCCAACATCCTGTTCGCCATTAATATGCCCGTATCCAAATATCTACTCCCCGAGCATGTGCAACCCGAGGCGCTGACCAGTATGCGGATGAGCTTCGCTTGCGTGATGTTCTGGATCACCTCCCTATTCGTTCCCTATGAGAAAGTGCCGTTGAAGGACTTGGGACTTCTATGCCTTTGCGCCCTTTGCGGAGTAGGCTTGAACCAAGGGCTGTTTATCTGGGGATTGAATACCACGTCGCCGGTAGACGCTTCCATCATAGCGACCGCCGTCCCCATCTTTGTCATGATCTTGGCGGCCCTGATCCTAAAGGAACCGATCACACGGATGAAAACGTTCGGGGTACTGCTTGGCATATGCGGGGCGATCTCCTTGATACTACAATCCACGCAAGGTTCCAATCAAGCGAGCAGTCTAGGGGGAAACCTGTTGATTACGGTTAGCGGATTCATGTACTCGATCTATTTGGTAGTATCCAAGCCACTAACACTCAAGTACTCATCCGTCACGATGATGAAATGGATGTTCCTGTTCTCCACGCTGATTACCCTGCCTTTCGCTATCGAATCCATCTGGAATACCCCGGCTTTCCACAAAGAGGTCTTCGACGGCCAAGAGTTGGGAGCCATCTTCTTCGTGTTATTCGGGGCCACGTTCGTACCCTATTTATTAATACCGCTGGCCTTGAAGCGAATCCGCCCGACTACCGTCAGCATGTACAATTATATCCAACCGATCGTAGCTTCCTTTATCGCCGTATTCATCGGTCAGGATAGTTTTAGCGTAACGAAACTAGTATCGGCCGCACTTGTTTTCTCCGGCGTCTATTTAGTGACCCAAAGCAAGAGCCGGGCGGACCTTGAACAACAAAATAGTCAATCTTTTAGCAAAAACGCTTGCAATATGAAAAATAATGCGTAATATTGCCCCCATAATATAAAAGAATAAGTAGCATACAAAATCAATGATGAGTGTAGAGTCCTCATATTATACATGGGCATTGATGACCCTTGGGGGGTTAGAATCTATTAATAAGCATTCGCGTAGACCACGTCACGCTATGTCGCAATCTCGTATTGCATCCTTTTTTATTTCTCCTTTTACATAAATAAGTTTAATCAATCGGTTATTGTCGGTTGCTAATCATGAAAAAGCCTTTTCTTGATTGTCAATCCTCGATGAACCATTAAAAATACATATCGATGAAAGTATTAAAATTCGGCGGAACATCCGTAGGTTCCGTGAATAGTATCTTAAGTGTAAAGAAAATAGTAGAGGCTATCGAAGAGCCCGTAATCGTGGTTGTCTCCGCCTTAGGGGCATCACCGATAAATTACTGGCCACTTCTACCATGGCTTCTAAAGGCGACCTTGCCTACGAGAAAGAATTATCGGAGATCATCGCCCGCCATCTGGACGTGATCGAGGGAGTGATAGAGGACAAGGAGGTACGCATGGATGTCCAGAAGAAAGTGATGGCTTTACTGGATGAATTGAGCAATATTTTCAAAGGTGTTTATTTGATTAACGATTTATCCGCCAAGACATCCGATACGATCGTAAGTTATGGCGAGCGCCTATCTTCCTTGATCGTCTCGAACGTGATCAAGGACGCTAAGTTATTCGACTCACGCAAATATATCAAGACAGTCAAGCAATTCAACAAGCATATCGTGGATTTCGACTTGACCAACAAGCTCATAAAAGAGACCTTCTCGCCGCTGCCCAAGGTTTCCTTGGTGCCCGGATTCATCTCTTCCAGCACGGAAACCGGAGAGGTTACGAACCTCGGACGAGGGGGATCGGATTATACCGCCTCCATCTTGGCGACCGCCTTAGACGCTAACACCTTGGAGATATGGACGGACGTGGATGGTTTCATGACCGCTGATCCCCGTGTGATCACTCCGCCTACGTAATCGACCGGCTTACTTTTACGGAGGCGATGGAGTTGTGTAACTTCGGGGCGAAAGTAATCTATCCGCCGACGATCTATCCGGTTTATCATAAGAATATCCCGATCCGTATCTTGAATACCTTCAACCCGACCGCTCCCGGAACCTATATCTCGAAAGAGCGGGTGAAAGAGGAAGGCAAGGCCATCATCAAGGTATCTCCTCCATCAACGATACCTGTTTGATCACGGTACAAGGTTTAGGTATGGTGGGCGTGATCGGCGTGAACTACCGGATCTTTAAGACGCTCGCCAAGAATGGCATCAGCGTATTTATGGTATCGCAGGCCAGCTCCGAGAATAATACGACTTTCGCCGTACGTAACGCCGACGCTGATTTGGCCGTACAAGTATTGAACGACGAGTTCGCCTTGGAGCGTGCGCAGGGTGATATGAACGATACCGTAGCGGAGAAGGATCTGGCTACCGTCGCTATCGTAGGCGAGAACATGAAACGTACCCCGGGTATCGCCGGTAAGCTGTTCGGTACGCTGGGACGTGCGGGCATCAGCGTGATCGCTTGCGCCCAAGGCGCTTCCGAGACGAATATCTCTTTCGTTATCAAGCATAAATACCTTCGCAAGGCGTTGAACTCCATTCATGACTCTTTTTTCCTATCCGAATATAAGGTATTGAACCTTTTCATCGCCGGTGTAGGAACCGTAGGCGGCAATTTATTGGAACAGATACGCATCCAGCAACCGAAACTGATGCGGCAAAACGGTTTGAAGCTGAATGTCGTAGGTATCTCAAACTCCAAGAAAGCCCTTTTATGCCGGGAAGGGATCAACCTCGACAATTATCTGGAGGAGCTGAAGGAGAACGGGGAAGAGAGTAACCCGGAACATCTATGCGAGGAGATCGTAAAGATGAATATCTTCAACTCCGTATTCGTGGACTGTACGGCAAGCCCGGACGTGGCGGCTCTTTACGAGACGTTGATGAACAATAACGTATCCGTCGTGGCGGCTAATAAAGAAGCGGCTTCCTCCTCCTACGATAATTATACCAAGCTCAAGGAGACCGCCCGCCACCGAGACATCAAGTTCTTGTTCGAGACGAACGTAGGCGCCGGCCTCCCGATCATCAATACGATGAACGACTTGATCAATAGCGGTGACCATATATTGAAACTGGAGGCCGTACTTTCCGGTACGCTGAATTATATCTTTAATACGATCAGCGCCGATATTCCTTTCAGAGAGGCGATCCATATGGCAAAGGAAGCCGGATACGCCGAGCCGGACCCACGTATCGACCTTAGCGGCAAAGACGTAATCCGTAAGCTGGTTATCTTGGCCCGTGAGGCCGGTTATCCGGTGGAGCAAGCGACGTAAAACGGAACCTGTTCATCCCGGAAAAGTACTTCGAGGTTCCCTTGAGGACTTCTGGAAGAATATCAAGGATACAGATGCCGGTTTCGAGGAGAAACGCCAGCTACTGGAAGCGGAAGGCAAACGCTTCCGTTTCGTGGCGAAGATGGAGAACGGCGCTTGCGAGGTAGGCCTACAAGCCGTAGACAGCCACCATCCGTTCTATGAACTGGAGGGCAGCAACAATATCATCATGATCTCCACCGAGAGATATCATGAATATCCAATGATCATCAAGGATACGGTGCCGGGGCCGACGTGACGGCCGCAGGCGTATTCGCCGACATCATATCCATCGCAAATATTCGATAGGTATGAAGCACATTATCATTTTAGGCGATGGAATGGCCGACGACCGATAGAGGCCCTGGGAGGCAAGACTCCGATGCAATACGCCAAGACGCCTTATATGGATAAATTGGCGGAACTGGGAGTAACCGGCAGATGAAAACCGTAGCGGATGGTTTCCATCCCGGTAGCGAGGTCGCGAACATGGCGGTATTAG
>ENA-OQEB01000126-OQEB01000126.1-human-gut-metagenome-genome-assembly--contig:-NODE-126-length-30473-cov-2.254992_pt1 | contig 30473 bp, 30 predicted proteins | sample MGYA00242787_ERZ504619 | MGnify/ENA primary metagenome ERZ504619 (study PRJEB26092, sample SAMD00036317) | human gut metagenome | host: Homo sapiens | study: EMG produced TPA metagenomics assembly of... | reverse complement strand
CGTTTTTCGATAAGAATACCCTCGTTAGATTACACATATAGTCCCGTTCACCCACGCTGTACAGGCGTAAACCCACACATATAGTCACGATAGGCTACACATATAGTCATAATAGGCAATATGACTACCTTATAATGGGCATTGTTGCCCCCTAACGACTGGGCCATAAGGCATAAGATATGAGATAGGATGAATTAATTTCGCTAGAATAAAAGGCCGTTTTTCAACAAGTCACTAGCGGATAGACGATTGCTGTTTTTTTCTTTCGTTTTTAGGAGACGAGACGTACTTTGGCCCGAAATAATCGATTCTCAAGGACTTCAGTTTACAAATTGTCACATTGATATTCTAACCAGAACACGCATAAGCCCTTTTCATCCAATTGTAGAGAACGGGGCGTGCCCCGTCTCTACAACCAAGTATGTATGAGCTGCAAATATAGACTTACAATCTCACATTCTCCATTTCCTCACACTTCTCTTCCCGCAAGCGTTGAATATCCTTAAGCTGGCGGTCGAAAAACATGAGCAAGTCATTGATGAGCCGTCCGTTCTGGGATAAAAGCAAAACCCCATCCATCAATTGCGTTGACAGGTAGCGAACTTTCATATTACTTACATGTTGATCGGGACGCTGCAGATAAACGGCCATACATCTGTACAAAATTGGTGCTATTTGTATCCACGGCAGTTTTAGACCTACCAACAGATTTTTAACGCTTTGCAACTGATGGTTCAGATAATCAAGGTCATCCGCATCTCTCTCAAAACAGAAAGCTTCTTTCAAGCGTCGTGCCTCTTCCTTAAAAAATACATCACTCAACATTTCCATGTTCGAAACCGGAGCGTCTTGCTCTGAACCGACAGGTTCAGTTACGGAATAGATCTTTTCCTCTTCCATAATATATTAGTTGTAAGCAGGCGGAAAAAAAGAACGGTCCCGCCTGACCCGTTGCTAAACACTTTACCAGAAAGCTGGAGGCACATTAATGCACTCCACGGGGGTACGGAACCGTCATATCGGATCGTTACAGGCAAAAAAATGCCTGCAACCGAATAGAAGCAGGTATTCTACTCTGCTTTCTGGTTTTAAAATGTTTAGCATTGCAAATATACTTCTTTTTCCGGATATCCAACCTATAAAGGATAAATAATGTCTAGTAAGTAAAAAATCTGGAGATGATACCTCTGTTTTTACAAGCTATGCTGGAACATCCAAGCCAGATAATCCGGTTCGGCGAAAGCGTTATCCCAACTGTTATGGTCTACACCGGGAAATTCCTTATAACGGACATCAGCTCCTGCTTTCTTCAATGCTTCATTAGCGTCACGGGAGAATTGTACATCGACTACGCTATCGGAGCCGCCATGATAAATACTGAAAGCCGTCTTGCCCTTAAAGTTTGCCAAACGTTGCAAATTTGCTCCACCACAGATCGGGGTGGCAGCGGCAAACAGGTTCGGGTAACGCATCACGATATCGAACGTGCCCATACCTCCCATTGATAGGCCGGTTACGTAAATGCGTTTCGTATCGACCTTACCTTCCGCTATATAACTATCCAATAATTCCTTGACGGCGGCCATCGATTGTGTGGCCGGAGCATTCAACGGATAGAAACGCTTTCCTTCTTTTCCGGCGTTCAATCCCTTATATTCAGACCAAGTCTTCTCGGCCGGGCATTGAGGCGCTATAATGATAGCCGGATATTTGGTTTGATTCTCGAAAGAAGCGAACATATCGCCACCATGTATTAATTGGGCCTCATTATCCGACCCTCGTTCGCCCGCTCCGTGCAGGAACAGGATTACCGGGTATTTCTGCGCCGGATTATAATCTCGGGGATACAGAACCCGATAATTCAATTGATAACCATCACGAGCCGTAAACTGCTTTTTCAAAAAACTAGCCTTATCACCAGCATATCCAGCAACGGAGAGAAGAAGGCAAAGAGACAGAAAAAAAATACTTCTAAGTGTTTTCATAATCATATATTCAAATGTAAATACTATCTACTTAGATCGATAACTTCCGCAAATATAATTAAATAGTCTGTTAAGGCGTTGTATAATATCAAGATTAAAATTACTTTTGCAATAATAAGGATATAGGATATGAGTCCAAAGGCTATACTAATAAATGGATTTGATTAATTCAAACAATAATTGAACATGAGCGAGTTATCAAAGACAAATGGAACAACCACTTCGGCAAATAATAGAGCTGAGGTAACACATATTTCCCGCAATGGCTTAATATTGTGGGTAAAGGATCGGGAATATTATTTACCTTACGACAAATTCCCATGGTTCAAACGTGCTGCCGTAGATGACGTGTTTAATGTCCAACTATTAGGACGTGAGCGGATTCGTTGGGATGCTTTAGATGTAGATTTGAGCTTGTCTATCATAGCAAATCCAGATAAATACCCGTTAGTAAGTAAATAATCGAATATTGTATGTATTTTGTAGAGACAGATTGTCCTATCTCTACAAAATACATTTGAAAATGATACCGGAAGATTATTGGGCTTCCTGTATTTTTGTCGCTTCTGATACACCGTTCTCGTTGAATGCCTCGATGGTGAAATAATAAGGCTGGTCGGTGGACAGACTCTTTAAAAGTAATTCATTCTTTCCGTATAGGAGCCATGAGTTGTATAGTTTATCGGGAGCGATGCCCCAACGGATGTTGTAGCCTTGGCTGTTTTTGACAGCGTCCCAAGTGATCATAGCGTCACGGCGATCCGCTTGGCGAACGACCTTGAAGTTCTTCACCGTCGCAGGTTTCTTGCCCTCACCGATACCGAACACACGCAAGTCCGAGATCGCCAGATGAGGCGTCGGGACCTCTATATTCTTATAACGGACATAACGGACACGAGCCGGATTATCCACTTGTACGTAGTCATTCGGGACATCCTTATAATTATTCCGGCGATCCACCAACGTTACCCAATCCTGCCCGTCCAAAGAGCCTTCCACCGCATAACGGTGGCGTAAACCGGGAATACGTCCATACATATTCGATTGATGATCGTGATAATTCACTTGCACGGCATATACCATAGCGGGAGCCTCCAGATCGATCTCTACCCATTCGGTATCTCCATTCGTGCGAGCCATCCAGAATGTCTTACATTCCTCATCCGTCAAGTTGGCCGGAAGGAAATTGGCGGAAGTCTTGGGACGGTTCGATTCCGTGAATCCTTGCGCGGCGGGAGCGGAACCCTCCGCATACGAGGAAGCTTTCACCGGCTTTTTATAAGAAAGCAACATCCACCCCGTAAACTCTCCTTTCTTTCCCGGCTCGGCGGGAGCGTAATGCGGATAATCACCGAAGTTATTATCACAATACATAATGCCCTCCTTATCGAAGAAAGTAGGATACATGCAGAGGCGACGCTCCCAATTCACCGTAGCCGAGAGAGACATAGAGGCGAAATGCCAATAGTTGCCACCCGGCCCCACCAAGGTACTTCCGTGTCCGGCACCATTCATGAAACCACCGGCTTATAGCTTACCGGGTTATGCGATTGGTATTTATACGGACCTAATGGGGAGTCCGCCACATAAACACCATCGGCATATACGTTGAATTCCGTACCGGGGGCGGCATACTGCATATAATATTTACCGTCGTGCTTGGTCAGCCAAGCACCTTCCATATAGCCCCCCAATACCGTATCGGTATGGTTCTCGCCAAAACGTTCCCAGCCATGCTTCGGCATATCCAAGCCGAAAAGCTCGACCGTCTCACCCTCGATCAAGAAACGGTCATCCTTATTCAGTTTCTTGCCCCGAAGCGGATAAACATTGGAAGAGCCCCAGAATAAATAAGCTTGCCCGTCATCATCGATGAATAAATCCGGGTCTTGTAGGTCGTGGAGTATAGCAGGAGTAGCGTTCCAATTACCCGATTTCGGATCATCGGTATAAAGAACGCTCATGGAGCCGGACGGATCACCCATCACATAAAGCACGGAATCCTTATAATTATGAGCGGCGGGAGCGTTGGAACCCTGAGGATACCAGTTTTTACCGGGAGTGATAAAATCCCAGTTCAACAAATCTTTCGAATGCCAGTAGCCATGCGAACGGGTTACGAACATATAATACTCGCCCCGGAATTCTACGACAGCGGGGTCCGCACCCGAACGGTAAGACAGGTTGTTCGATGAGTTATAAATCATATACGTATAATCCACATTAAGCGGATTACAATACGTATTCGCCCGCATGGATTGAGCGGTGGCGGAACCTCCGGAAGCAGCCAAGAATAGAGCGGAAAAGATATATTTTGATAATAGTTTCATGTTGATATGTATTAATTTTTACCGCAGAGAGAAAGAAGACTGATTCGTCTCGTCGGCAGAATTCAAGCTACCCAAACCGTGAAATCACCCGGCTCGGCTTTCTTCTGCATATCGATACCATAGAAAGCCAGCAAAGCTTCGTCAATCGTGAAAGAGACTTGCTTCTTCTCGCCCGCTTTCAAAGCCACCTTCTCGAAACCTTTTAGCTCTTTAACCGGACGGGTCACGCTACCCGCCAAGTCGCGGATATACATCTGGACGACCGTCTCGCCATCCACCTTACCCGTATTCTCTACCTCAGCCGTTACCGTGATCTTGCCCCCTTTCGTGAAAGAGTTCTGATCCAGCTTCATAGAGTTCACGGCGAAAGTCGTATAGCTCAAGCCATAACCGAACGGGTACAACGGTGTGTTAGGCACATCCATATATCTGGATTTATAATCCGTATCCGGAGCTTCCGGAGGAACCGGGCGGCCTGTCGGTTTCTGGTTGTAATACAGAGGCAATTGACCTACCGTACGAGGGAAAGACATCGTCAGGCGAGCGGACGGATTATAATCGCCACTGATCACATCGGCCATACCATGACCTGCCATCGTACCCAGATACCAAGCCTCCAAGATACCGTCGACATGCTGATCCTCCCAAGAAAGATCCAAAGGACGTCCGTTCACCAAGATCAAACCTAGAGGTTTACCCGTCTTTTTCAATTCTTTCAACAAGGCTTGTTGAGCGCCCGGCAATTTCAAGTCCGTACGGCAAGCGGCCTCACCACTCCAGTTGAAATCCTCGCCCATAGCCGCCAATACGATATCCGCACGGCGAGCCGTAGCGATCGCCTCAGCGAATTTAGATGAATCATCAGTCAAGAGATCACATCCCTCGGCATAAATGAACTTCACGTTCGTACCGGCATATTTCTCGGTCAGACCCTCGAACAAAGAGATACTCTCCTCACGCTCACCCCGGCCGGCCCACTCGCCATTCTGGTTGATCTTATCTTTTACCATCGGGCCGATCAAGGCTACCGTAATATGCTTATCCTTCGAGATCGGGAAGAAGTTATTATCATTCTTCAAAAGGACGATCGAGCGAGCGGAAGTCTCACGAGCCTCTTGCAAGAACTCCGGCTTCATGATCGTATTCTTCTCACGCTCATTGTCCAAGTAACGATATGGATCATCGAACAAGCCCAAGAGGAACTTCATCTCCAAGATGCTCGCCACGGCACGGTTGATATTCTCTTCCGAGACTTTACCCTCTTTCACGGATTGTACAAGATATTGGTTGTAGATGCCACCCGTCATATCCATATCGATACCGGCGTTCGCAGCCAGTTCCCCAGCCTCCTTGTCATTTCGCACGATACTATGGGCTACCATCTCATTGATACCGGTATAATCGGTAACCACGAAACCATTGAAGCCCCAGTCCTTACGTAACAAATCGGTCATCAACCATTTATTACCCGTGCTGGGCACTCCGTTGATCTCATTGAAGGAGGCCATGAACGTAGCGACTCCCGCTTCCTTAGCCGCTAAATAAGGCGGCATATAATAATTCATCAATGTATTTTGCGACAACTCGGACGTATTATAATCACGTCCGGCCTCAGCGGCCCCATAAGCGGCAAAGTGCTTGCAACAAGCCAAGACCGTATTCACGTCGGCCAACGAACGCCAATCGTTTCCTCCTTGGAAACCCTCGACACGGGCCTTCGCGATCAAGCTTCCCAAATACGGATCCTCACCGGCACCTTCCATTACACGTCCCCAACGGGCATCCCGGGAGATATCCACCATCGGGGCGAACGTCCAAGCGATACCGGAAGCGCTCGCCTCATCCGCCGCGATCGCCGCGCTTTTACGCATCCGCTCCAAATCCCAAGAGCAGGATTCCGCCAACGGCATCGGGAAAATCGTACGATAGCCGTGCACGACATCATAACCAAACAATACGGGTATCTTCAAACGGCTCTCGGACAGAGCCATCTCTTGCATTTTACGTACGCCATCTACCGTATATACATTAAACAAGCTTCCTACAAGACCTTGTTTCAGCAAAGTCTCATAATCCCCCGTCATAACCGGGCCGGTCACATCCCAGTTACAGGAGTATTGGGCCATCTGCCCCACCTTTTCCTCCAAGGTCATTAAAGAGAGCACAGAATCTACACGGCGTTCAATATTTTTGTCGCCGCTGAAGCTTTTCCAGCCACTTACAGCGGGTTGCTGGCATCCACCTAAGGTAGCGGCAACGGCCGCACCAGCGATAAAAGTCGTTAACCTTTTCATTATTCGTATCTGTATTATTTGTTCCAAGTCACCTGCGCCGATTTCACGTCCCGGGAGTTCGTACCTACGTAGATATTGAATAAGCCCGGTTCCCAGATGTATTCCAACGCGCTGTTATAAAATTTCAAGTCTTCCGGCGTAATCGTAAAAGAGACTTTTCGGCTCTCACCCGGTTTCAAGGAGATCTTCTGGAAGTTCTTCAACTCTTTCATCGGACGGGAGATGCTGGCAGCCGGATCGCCGATATATAACTGTACGACTTCCTCGCCCTCTAGCTTGCCCGTATTCGTCACCTGTACGCTGGCGGTCAATACACCGTTCTCTCCTTGCACACTCGTCTTATCCAGCTGAAGATCACCGTAAGAGAAAGTCGTATAACTCAAGCCATAGCCAAACGGATACAAAGGATCGTTCGTGATATCCAGATATTTAGAAGTGAAATGATCATCCGGATTCATTGGGCGGCCTGTTTTCTTAGCATTGTAATACAAAGGAATCTGGCCTACGCTACGAGGGAATGTAGTCGTCAATTTACCGGAAGGATTCACGTCGCCGAACAATACGTCCACCAATCCGCGAGCCGCGGCGGAACCTCCATGCCAAGCCTCAACGATCGCGGAGAATTGGCTATCCTCCCACTCCAAGGTCAACGGACGGCCGTTCGCCAAGACCAACACCACCGGTTTACCGGTCTCCAACAAAGCTCTCAACAGCTCTTTCTGGCTCTCCGGCAAACTAATATCCGCACGGCTGCAAGCCTCTCCGGACCAGTTATTCGGCTCACCCATTACGGCGATGATACGATCCGCATCTTTCACTTGCTCAACCGCTTCCTTCACCAAACGGGTATTCTCCACCGGATCAACCTTCAAGCCACTGGCTTTCGCCAACATCGGCTCGTTCGTCAAATTACATCCCTTGGCGAAGATCACACGGGCCTTATTGCCAACCATTTCCTTCACAGCCTGCACTACGGAAGCCGACTTCGCCGTATCGATACCACACCATGTCCCGAACAACTCAACCTTCTTATCCGCCAACGGGCCTACCACGGCGATCGTCCCTGTCTTTCGCAAAGGCAACAAACCCTTGTCATTCTTCAACAGGACAATGGATTTACCGGCGATATGGCGAGCCGTATTCATATGCTCATCCGTGAATGTATTCTTTTTCGCACGATCTGCGTCCAAGTAGCGATAAGGGTCCTCGAACAAGCCCAATTTATATTTTGCCTCCAATACACGGCGGCAAGCCTGATCGATATCCGCTTGAGACACACGGCCCTCTTCCAGCGACTTCTTCAAGGTCGTGATATAGCCGTTCGTCATCATATCCATATCCAAGCCGGCATGCAAAGCCAAGGCCGATACGGTCTGCGTATCACCCAGACCATGATTGGTCATCTCGCCGATCGAATTATAATCGGAAACGACAAACCCATTGAATCCCCATTGATCACGAAGCAAATCGGTCAACAACCAACGGTTACCCGTAGCCGGAATCGCCTCCACCAAATTAAAGGAAGACATAACCGTGGCACAACCAGCCTCTACAGCCGCTTTATAAGGCGGGAAATACTCATTAAACATCTTGATACGGCTCATATCCACCGTATTATAATCACGACCGGCCTCGGAAGCGCCATACAAGGCAAAGTGCTTCAAGCAAGACAAGATCGTGTTCTCTTTTGTCAAGTCATCTCCTTGATAACCTCTCACCATGGCGGCGGCGATCTTTCCACCCCACCAAGGTCCTCTCCACTACCCTCGGCGATACGTCCCCAACGAGCGTCACGGGCGATATCCACCATCGGGGAATACGTCCATGTCACACCGTTTGAGCTGGCCTCGATAGCGGCGATACGGGCACTTTGCTCGATCAACGTCGTATCCCAGCTACAAGACAAAGCCAATGGGATCGGGAAGATCGTATGATATCCATGAATCACATCCAGTCCGAACAAAAGCGGAATTCCTAAGCGAGATTCCTTAACCGCTATCTCCTGCAATTTACGGAACGTCTCCAGCTCCGAGCCTCCCGTAGCACCCAGCCAGCCCCGACGAATCGTCTCGTCCGCTCCTTCCGAACCACTCAAGATGCCGGGAACACCCCCACCGGACAAGTTCAGCTGTCCGATCTTCTCATCCAAAGTCATTTTACCCATCAACTGATCGATAAACGTATCCATCGCTCTCGTATCTTGAACGGGCTTTTGTCCGTATGCCGCAAGTGCCAAACAAGCGGCGAATGATAATATAATCTTTCTCATGTTATTTAAATATTAAGATTCTCTCGCATTATGGATCGTGAAACCCAATTTCTTCAAACCGTCCTGGATTTCCGGACAGCTCATAAACAAACGCCACAGAAGGCCCGTACGGTAATTCTCGATCATCGGGGTGATCGTACATTGGTCTATCGCCAGATAACGACGCGGATACCAATTCTCGCCTTCACTGAAAGCGTCGTAAAAACCATACTTACCCCAGATGCTATCTCCCAGATTGAAATAGAAATGCTTCAATGCCTTCGAGGATTCCTCCGGTGTATACGGATAACTGCTCAAGGCGGCTGTCGGCGTAATTACCCCATGATCGTTGGAGGCATATGCGCGTTATAGCCTTTCACGGAATAGCTGGCGGTCAATCCCCAGCAAGCGTCGCTATATCCTTTGAAGCCCTTCGGATTCTCCGCGCAATAACGGTAATCGATCAATACGTGATTCCGGTTCAAGTCCCAGTAGTTAGCGTATCGATCCGATAAGCCGACCGGACATAGGCCGATATAAGAATAATGTGCCCAGAACAACGGACCGCCGTACTCCTCGGCATAATTATGTTTCAAGATCAAAGGTAAATCGTAAGCGACTGCATCGCTCTTGATCCCTCCTTTACGAGCCCATCCGTTATGATAAGCGGAAGCCGGGATCGGATACGTAGCGAAGACGCCGCCAAAATATAAGTAATCAGACATTCATTGTAACCTTCCAAAGGAAAATTCATCTCCCATGCGTAATTCGGGCTCCAATGCCAATACAATACATCCTGCCCGTTCAAATACCAGGTCCATTCCATCTCACGCCATAGCTGGTCAATCTTCGCAGCCAACGCTTTCTCGCTCGCATTACCGTCTTTGAAATATTGGCGTACGCATAAGAGACCTTGCATTAAGAAAGCGCTCTCTACCAAATCGCCTCCGTTATCCTTCTGGCCGAAAGGCTTTACCTTACCCGTAGGTCCATGCATCCAGTGAGGCCAGACCCCATGGAAACGATCGGCCTTCGCCAAGTAATCAGCGATTTGATGAAAACGGGCCACACCTTCCTCACGAGTGATAAAGCCACGCTCAATACCTACCAACAGCCCGGCGATGCCAAAACCACTACCTCCGGTGGTCACGATATCAGCGTCGTTCTCAGGATACACGCCATCCGTATGGATACGCTCACAGGCCAGTCCGGAGGTAGGCTCCGCACCTTCCCACATATAATTAAAATGAGCCTTTTGTATATAGGTCAAGAATTCATCATCCGACTGAAAATCCAACTTACGCTCACTGGCCGTAGACTCTGCGGATGTGTCACTTTTCTTGGCCTCATGACAAGCGGTCAACGAAAAGCCAAGCAACAGGGTAACAACGCCTGTACGGAAATAGGTATTCATAGATATATACATTTAAAATAGTTATCGTCTCAATACTTTACTCATCGGTGAACGACCGCTCTCTCCCAATGCCTCGATCGAGAAATAATAGTCCGTATCCTTATCCAAGCCCCTAAAATCGTACATCGTATCTCCCAGTACCGTGATACTGTTGTACAATTTATCCGGCGCTATACCATAATAGATATTGTAAGCGTACGCCTCTTTTACCGGCTCCCAAGTGATCATCGCATTCCGCTTATCCGCTTTTGAGCTTCCACCTTTAAATTCTTAACGGCGGCGGGAGCTTCTCCCAAACCATTTCCCAAAAATACGAAAATCCGGACAATAGCGAAGTTGCCCGAAGGCACAATGTTCGTTCACTATTTTCAAATAACGGGTTTTCAAAGGCTCACGCAACTCGATATAGTCGTGCGGAACGTCCTTGTCGTTATCGCTCTTATCGACTACCAATTCCCAATTTTGTCCATCTATAGAATGATAAATACGATATTGATGATACAAGTCCATCGCCTTATTATGCTGTACGGCTCTATGCTCGTAATAGTTCAACTGGATCGCACGTACCTCTTTCAATCCCTCTAAAGAGATCTGGAGCCATTCACCCGGCTCTCCCGAGCGGGCGGACCAGAAAGTACGCATGCTCTCATCCGTTACATTCTCTGGTACTAACGTACTATCCATGGAAGAGGCCATCACCGGTTTTCCATACGATAGCAACATCCAGCCGGAAAACGTATTCGCGATATCATCTACCTTCCTTTCGGCGTAAGCAAAGGATAGTCCCCGAAAGCGGTGTTCGAATACATCACGCCATCCTTATCGAATGCCGTAGGTACAAACCAATACGACGCTCAAACTTATATTTCAAAGAAAGCATGCAAGTAGCCACATGCCAGTAATTACCATACGCATCCTCGAAAGTACCACCATGACCGGCACCTTGTACGAAACCTCCCGGCTTATAGCTCATCGGGTTATGTTTCTGGTAGGTGAACGGGCCCATCGGTTTGTCGGATACATAAACTCCATCCGCATAGACCTTGAACTCCGTTCCCGGCGCACCGTATTGGAAATAATATTTACCGTTATGCTTGGTCACGAAAGCTCCTTCCGTAAAAGGCGCTAAGTCGTACTATCGTCATTGTTCATCCCGAAACGTTCCCATCCGTGTTCTTCCGGGCGCAGCATCATGATCTCTTGGATCTTGCTGATCGGGTGGAAATCACGGCGATCCAATTCCACTCCCTTCAAAGCGAACTCATTACTTGAACCATAGTACATATACAAACGTCCGTCATCATCCAGCAAAAATGCCGGGTCCCAGCTAGGAAGAGCCGTTTTCTCCACATACCGCTTGAACTTTCCGCTTTTCGGGTTCGTACTATACCAAATAGGCAATCCCGCATAGGTAGAACCGGTATAGAACAAGGTATCTCCACTTACGAAAGCGGCCGGAGCGCACAAGTCGTCATCTTCCGGATAACGTTGGAAACCGGCGAATACAAACTCCCAATTACTCAAGTCCTTGGAATAATAGAATCCGGCTTGATTCGTGGCGAAAAGGAAATATTCCCCTTTATACATGACCATCATCGGATCAGCCGTAGAGCGGAAAGAGCCATTCTTCACCAAATCCGGCAGATTCGCCCGGAAGCAGTAGCTCAAATTCATCGGGTTGCAATAGGTAGAGGGATGATCGGCCGTAGCGTCGAACCAGCGGGTAGCTTGCTGAGGAGCTTTTACCCGTACATCACGAGGATCCGCTTCCATCCGGATATCTATTTTCGTATCGTTATCGCCAAACGTGCGATAAGCGTACTTCATCCCCGGATAATACACGAATAACTCATGATCGTAGCGGCTTGCTTGTATCTTATAATAGCCTGTCGCATCGGTGGTATAATGAACCGGGCTAGCCGTGAACATCACCGTAGCGCCTTCCAAGGGCTTGCCGTCCGGTCCGGTAATCGTACCTTCCAGAAAATGCTCTGGGGATACGGTAATATAGTAATCGCTTACCTGCCCTTGATCACGATCACGGAATCTCCCCGCTCGTTTACTTGAGCGTTACGGTAGAGACCGCAAAGAAAGAGGCAAGGAGTGATACGAGCATACACTTATTGTAGGCTTTTAAGGAAGCGCTAGAAACTCCTACGTCTTTCCGGAAAAACATGTACGTGTTTTCCGAAAAAGACGTACATGTTTCCGAGAAACACGTACATGTTTTTTCCAAGAAGCGATAGCCCTATTTATTCTATTACATGCCAGCATATTATGTTCAAGATAAGTTATTGTTGTTTTTTTGTCGCATTATTATTTTATGGATTGAATCTTTTGGATACCTTCTGGACATCCGGATGGCTCATGAAAAGGTTCCACAACAGATTCGTACGGTAATTCTCGATCATAACCGTTACAGGCGCTTGATTCAATCCCATAAATAAGGGAGATACCCAATTTACAGTCAAGTTGAAAGCATCCCGGAAACCGTACTCACCCCATAAGAAGCTGCCGTGGTTACGATAATAATTCCGCAAGGCTTTCATGGAAGCGTCCGGCGTATAAGGGAAAGAAGCCAGAGCGCCCGTAGGTGCCATCGTTCCGTTATCCCTGTGCGGCATCGGCTCCTGAGCTTGATAGTTCCAAGCGAAATCGCTGGCGGTTAATCCCCAACAATCTTCTCCATAACCAACATACCCCCCTTGGTTCTCGATACAATACCGTTGATTGATCTTTGCCATTTTCTGGTTGTTCTCGAAATAATTCGTGTACTTATCCGTGAACTTATGTGGTCCAGCCCGAGATAGGAGTAATGGATAAAGAAAAGAGGACCTCCATTAGAGACACCTACTTTCAAGTTCTCCCCATAATAAGTATTGCCATTCGTATACATCTTACCATCTTCTACACGCCCCCAATCGGCACGGTATTCTTGCGCATACTCCTCTTGGCTGGCCCAGCCGCTATAATACATCTCCGGAGAGATTCCGTATTTCGGCCCCATGATAGCCAACATATAGGTAATCATGGTCTCATTCCAGCCGATCAATTTATGATTGATCACCCACGCCTGATCTGGAGACCAGTGCCAATATAGATATGGGCTGTCCTTAAATTGCTTATACCAGCTCCATTCCACGTTCTTCCACAGAGAATCGATGCTCCTACGGATTTGTTTCTCCTTGTCATTCTCTTGGTCGAAATATTGACGAGCCGTTAACAGCCCTTGGAATAAGAAAGAGGTCTCCACCAAATCACCTCCATTATCTTTCGGGCCGAAGAAAGCGACCGTCTTCCCGGTTGTCCCATCAATAAAGTGAGAGACCGCCCCATGGAATTTATCCGCTTTCTCCAAGAAAGAAGTGATTTTCAAGAAACGCTGTACGCCCTCTTCCCGGGTGATAAATCCCCGTTCGATACCCGCCACGATCGCCATGATACCGAAGCCGGAAGCCCCGGTAGCGATCATATCATTCCGTCCGGGAATATTCTCACGGGCAAGACCGCTGTTTGGCTCCGCTCCCTCCCAATAATAACGGAAGTTCGCTTCCTGTACCATATCCAGCAATTGCTCGTCCGTCATTGGATAGGTAGTGGCCGAGACTGTCTGGGAATCATTGGATTCATTCAGCGCATAATCCACGGCCGTCACCTTATAATAAGCCTTTTTACCAACCTCTCCCAAGAAATCGGTATAACGATTCATCCAAGGGCGGCGGATAGCGACCGGTTGGTAAGTAACCCCGTCGAAAGAACGGTAAATGCGATAGTATTTTATATCCTCCTTCGATTGAGGAATCCATTTGATATCGATATGACGCTCATACGCCTTGGCTTCCTGCAAGACCGGAGCGTTTAAGGCACTTACCGACGGGAGGGAAGCCGGCAAAAGCTCTATATCGTCCAGATAAATCGTATATTCGTTTCCATCGGCCGTACCGGGACGAAGGGCTACGGCCGCTAATTTCTTGATGTTCGTATCGTTCACGGCGTTTAATCCGAAATCCTCCAATGGAATGGATACGGGATGCCATACGCCGGGACGTGTATCTTTCAGATAATTTCTCAGGTTTAGGTATTGGGTATACGTGCTGTCCGCATAACGAATAGCGATATTGGGAAGAGCGGCAGCATTCATGCTCTCTCTCAACCGCACTTGCATAGAGAGCGTAGAGGGTTCACGAAAGAAGTCATTGCCACGGACCGGGCAATATTGTATCTCGCTATACCAATCTCCACCGGGAGCGGATACATAGGTAAGCTCCAAGGAATTGCCGGGCGTAAAAGCGACAGAGCCGGCAACCGGAAGATGATGTCTCGCATTTTTAATCCAAGAGGGTGAGGTATATTTCGCTTGAGAATAAAAGTAATCCCCTTTCATCAAGCTATTCTCGAAGAAAACATAGTCGTAAGGTTTCTCCACCGCTTGCAAGCTGGCGGACAATAAGAGAGTAGTTAGTAATGCGATGTGTTTCATGATGCTGATATTTATATAAATAAACGATATGATTTGAGATAAAATAGGCGGTGCCAAACGGGTTGACACCGCCTTGCCAAACTACAAAGGTCTAGTAAATAATGAGAATCTTATATTACTCTGTTACTTCCGGCTCAAAAGGCACAGGCTCAGCTTCTAAGTTAGGATTCAAGTCAATTTGATCCTGTGGTATCGGATAATATTCGCTTTCTCCTTTCACAAAACCCGGAAGTTCTTGAGTGGCTCTGTCCGTACGGACTAAATCGAAGAAACGTTCGCCCCATTCCAATGCCAACTCAACTTGACGCTCTTCCAGAATTTGATCCAAAGTCGCATTTGCAATCGGAGCTAAACCAGCACGTTCGCGAACCAAGTTTAATGGAGCGTCTCCATTTTGTCCCTTACGAACTTTAGCCTCAGCGTTCATTAACAACACATCAGCATAACGGAATACACGGATATTATTATTATCGCCATATCCAGTACGTCCCGGAGTCATTTGATTAGCCGGTGTATAAGCCTTTCCATTATAAGCAGTCGGTTCACCCGGTTGAGCGACAGGAATATAATCACCGTCACGAGTAGTGGCATCCGTCATGAGGAACGTTGTTTCCGCACGAACCGCTTCACCACGTTTAGAGAATAAATTACGGATTTTCTCAGTCGCTCAATAAATGCCCATCCAGAGATAGGAGCCTCTCCACGAGGACCTTGGAACGCAAACCAGTTGTCAGAAGAAACGATATCACCACTTCCATTTCCAAAGTCAGTAAATTGATACTCTAGCAAAGACTCATTACACAATTTTCCCGGAATCTTAAACAACTCATAGAAGTCATTATACAACTCAAACTTTCCGCTATTGACGATATCCTCGGTCAAGGCCAATACCTCATCCCATTCATTATCATACATCTTCTGTTTCGCTTTCAACATCTCAGCGGTATATTTTGTAACCGCTCCCGGATGCTCAGACTCATTCGGACGAATAGCCGGTAAGTTTGCTATACAATAATCCAACTCGTCATAAATGTACTTCTTTACATCCTCTTTCGTATTCTTGAATACATTCAGTTCTTGATTGTCTAACAAAAGAGGCACATCGCCAAATAAATTTACCAACTGGAAATAAGCATATGCTCGGAAAAAGCGAACTTCAGCAGCATATTGAGCGTTTAATTGCTTGTCTGACTCACTCGTCAAATGTTTAGCATAATTCTCTAAAGACTCCAATGCTGAATTAGAAGTAGAGACAACATAATAGCAGTTTCCCCAAAGGCCACTTAATGCCCAGAAAGTAGTCAAACGATCATACTGGAATTTACTAGCATACTCATACTCAATCTGGTCCGTAGGAGATCCTCCTTTATTCACATCGTCACCGCGAACTATGATACATCCATACGAGGACCAAGACCCCAGATAACCACGAGCGGTCGCATATACACCGGAAACAGGCATATACATATTCGATTTATTCGTATAATCAATACCCTCTACCTCTACAGTATTCTCTGGAAGCTTATCCAAGTAATCACTACAACTGGATGTCAGCAATGAAAAGGCTAAAGGGATAGCCCATAAAATCTGTTTTTTTAATATATTTTTCATATACTTTTGATTAGCATTTAAAGATTAATAAATAATACGAAGACCTAACGTATAAGAAGATGCTAAAGGATATACACGCTCATCAAATCCATAAGAAGAAGATGCTATCTCACCTTTCTCGTTCTTACTACCCAACTCTGGGCTGAAGCTGTTTGCCTTGAAAACAGTCAAAGGACGATCAGCAGTCAAGCTCAAACGAATGCTCGGCATCTTGAATTTTCCAAAGTCTTTCTTCGGGAATGTATAAGCAACTTGTACATTCTGAATACGGAAATAAGAACCATCTTCTACATAGAATGAGTTAAAGTTAGAGATATTCCAAGGTTTTACAGAACCTTTCGCAGACATATATTCGTTAGTAGAGCCCTCACCTGTCCAACGATTCTCGAACTGATCTAAGTCATAGTTCAATTCAGAGTGCCAACGGCGGTCACCACGTTTACGGTTTACGATCTGGTTTCCAGCTACACCTTGCATAACCATAGAGAAATCGAAATTCTTGTAAGAGAATCCTAAGTTGATACCGTAATTGAAGTTCGGGATATAAGAACCCAATGTTACACGGTCTTTATTATCAATCTTACCATCCTTATTTTGGTCAACATACTTGAAATCTCCGGGCTCCAAACCATTTGCTACAGCAATCGGATCAGCAGCGATCTCTGCGGCATTCTGATAAACACCCTCAATATCATATCCATAGTAAGCATTCAACTCACCACCAACTTGAGAAATCGTACGGAACTCCGCAGAACCACCATATAAATAAGATAAACCATTCAAATCTTTTACCTCATTGTGCAAGGTTGTCAAGTTTGCTCCAATGTAGTAAGAGAAATCTTTACCGATCTTATCAGCCAGTTAAAAGACAACTCAACACCTGTATTCAAAATCTCACCTCTGTTACCTAATAAGTTACCGGCACCCATTGGCAGAGGAGCGTCGATCACGGCATTTTGAGTCAAACGATAATACCAGTCTGCCTCTATTGTCAAACGGCTATTCAACGTACGAAAATCTAAACCGACGTTCGTCTCATTCACGACTTCCCAACCTAACCAACTAAAATAAACCAAGTTTGTATAACCAGGAACAGCGCTTCCTCCAAATATACCAGAGGTACCCATATCTTGCGTAATGGAAGCGAAACCATCACTAGCCGCAACCTTATCGTTACCTAACTTACCCCAGCTCGCACGTAATTTCAGATAATCAACCCATTTCTGATCTTTCATGAATCCTTCTTCTGAAATATTCCAAGCAGCACCTACAGAAGGGAAATAACCCCATTTCTCTTGGTATTTGGAAGAACCATCAGCACGCATTGTAGCAGACAATAAATATTTGCCTTTATAATCATAAGATACACGACCGAACCAAGAAACACCACGATAAGTCGTACCGTCATCGCCAGTTTTACGTCCATCCGCATTACCTTGATTCAAATAGTAATATTCCTCGTGTCCGCCCGGAACACCTGTAGCTTCTCCCCATAGGTTACGCCAGTTCTCTTCACGTACGGATTGACCCAACATCGCGGTTAAACCATGATCACCGAACGTATCTGTATAGGTCAATGTATTATCTAAAATCCAACTGTGATAAATATCATTCTTCTTATTCAAAAGGGGAGTCGAATTCAACTGAGTTCCACCAACCAAAAATTCTGGAGTATAAGCTCTTGTCTGGATAACATTGATATCTTGGCTATAAGCCGTTTTAAAGAATAACTTATTCTCCGGCAAGAAGTCGAATTGCGCATAGAAAGAAGGCATTACGCGCAACATTGAATTTTTAGAATCATAATACTCCGCTTGAGCAACCGGATTGTAATAATACTCACTCAAACCGATTTGGGCAGGAGAACCATATTTCGTAGGATACGGATTCAAGGAGCTATTTTCATCATATACAGGAATAATACCCGGTGTACGGAAAGCTGCTAACCAAACCTCGCCGTTTGGCAAGTTTTGCGTAGAGTTGCTCAAAACAACGTTAGCTCCTACTTTCAACCAATCAAAAGCCTTATAATCCGCTTTCGTACGCAAATTGAAACGAGAGTAATCATTTTTAGAATCCAAGATACCATCTTGATACAAATAAGAGGTACCCACAGAATAAGTAGCTTTTTCAGTACCTCCAGAAATGTCTAAAGAATGGTTGTGAGTTAAAGCTGTATGTAAGATCTCATCATACCAGTTTGTATTAGGAAGTGTTCCCCAAACATTTTTAGCGTTATTTACAACAGCCTGTAAGGTTTCATTGCCCATCTCACTGATCATAGTCGCATATTGCTCACTATTAGCCATTTTCAATACATTCGTAGCCTTTTGAAAGCCAACATAACCATCATAAGTAACCGTAGCAGGACGATTCAACGCACCTTTCTTTGTCGTAACCAAGACTACGCCATTCGCCGCTCGTACACCATAAATAGAAGCGGCAGAAGCATCTTTCAAAATAGACAAATCTTGAATATCACTATTATTCAAGAAATCAATATTATCAAAGAACATTCCATCTACAACATACAAAGGTTGGCTATCCGTATTCATAGAACCGATACCACGAATACGTACGGAAGGACCGGAACCTGGCTGGCCACTATTCGTAATCTGCACACCCGGCACTTTTCCTTGCAAAGCACTCATCGGAGATGATGTCGCAATGTTTCGTAATCTCATCAGCCTTGATCACGGCAATTGGAGCTGTCAAATCCTTAGCCTTACTCGTACCATAACCGATAACGACAACCTCTTCCAAGTTTTGCGTATCCTCACTCATAAGAACATTTACTACAGTCTGTCCGTTAACCGGGACTTCTTGTGTAGTCATACCTACATAACTAAATACTAAAGTCGCATTCTTGGGAACATTACTCAAAGTATAGTCTCCATCCATAGAGGTTATGGTACCGTTAGTCGTACCCTTAACCAAAACACTCACCCCGATAGCTGGGTATCCTGTGGCCTTTTCAGTTACCACACCGGTAACTGTCAGATTCTGCGCAAACATTGTTGTCGCGGCAAGTAACAGGCATAAACAAAGCATTAATTTAGCTTTCATTCATTCTAGTTTTAAAGTTGAACATTTGTTTTTACACTCATTATTAAATTTTGAAGCAAATGAACACCCAACCTAAAAAAGGGCAAATTTTTGTATACTTCAACACTACTGCAAGCCTTGCGCAAGCAGAAAATTACTACTTTATACTACTGCAATACATATTAATTATCTTATTTCAGTTATAATACATTTGTTAATTCAAAGGAGAACATTATATGTTATTAAACACATCTCACTAAATATGGGAACACAAAAATGACAAGGAAAACTCATAGTTATGATTTTCTTATTTCATAGTTATGATATTTTTCATTCATAACTATGAAATTTCTTAGTGGAACTGGATCATGAAATCTACCAAGCTTTGCCCCTCCGGTAGATTTAGTTTTTTACGCAATCGATAGCGCGCCGCCTCGATACCACGTACGGAAAGATTTTGCATACGAGCCATATCCTTAGTTGGCATATTCAAACGTAATAAAGCGCATAATCGTAAATCGCCCGGAGTCAAATCGGGATACCGCTCTTTTAGATTCGTAAAGAACTTTTCGTGGATACGATCGAAATTAGTCTGGAAAATGGCCCATTCATCCTCACCTGATATATTCTCTTCGATCATCCGGATTAGTTTATCAAAGAATCGTTTCGTATAACTTCCTGATAATTGTTGAGCTTGTATTTCCTTTTTTAGACCTTCAAGGAAATCATTATGAGAGATAACAGACAAAGTAGCGCTGGCTAATTCCTTACTCTTATAAGTAAGGTCATCTTCTAATTTTTCATTCTCTAGCTTGACAATTAATTGCTCTTGCGCCCTCAATTGCTCTTCTTGCAATCTCTTTTGCTCCTCGTTAACTTTCTTCTCACGCATGACAATCCACATTGTATACATTCTCACTAATACGACCAGTATACATAAAAACAAAGCAAAATAGATGATCAGAGCCCACCAAGAGCTATAAAATGGACGTTCGATCTTGAATGGATAAGACAGAGAAGATAGCTCTTTTCCTCGATCGTCTTTCACAACCGCATGTAACACAAAATTACCATACGGTAAATTAGAATAAGTCCGTTGAAAATTACTGGTGCCTTCTATCCATTCATTATCAAACCCGTCCAGTTTATAATAGATCAGGAAACGGCGCCCCGTAAAATCCGGATACGAAAACTTAAAAAGAATCGTATTATAGCTATAACTCAATACGGACGCACCGGCTTCCGGTGCGTCCGCTCCCTTGCAAGGGAGCGGAGCGAACTCATTTTCATGCCGATTATAGGCCCTTACCTGCGACAAACTTAATGGAACTCGAGTCGTATCCACATAATTCCGGTATCTGTCATAACGAGCGATCCCCCCGTTTAGACAAAAATAAGACGTCCCGTCGGAAGCCACATAAATATTTCCCCTATCCTCTATGGTCGGATTATCAAACAAAGTAAAAGGAATACGCTGTTTTAACTGGAATCGCCCAGACTCATATCCTAACAATACATATTCCGAATTCCGGATAAACCAATATAAATCATTATTCAAGGAAACAACCCGATAGGTATCGCTTAACTCGGGAAAATCCTCATTCAACAAATCATAAGGAACGATCTTTCCAGTCAAATCCTCATAAGTATAAAACTTACTCCCATCCGAGAAAACAATACGTCCGCGTAATTTCATTACATTAATCGTACCACTCTCATTACCTTCCTCCAGTTTTCCGATATACTCCATCTCTTTCACGCTCCTCAAATCCTCATTCAAGCGAAGACGATAGATACCTTTATACATATGGCTAGCCCATATATTGCCGGTAGGGTCAACCTCAAACGATTTGATCAAATTAGAGAATCCTTCTACATTATGGCTAAATTTCCAACGATTAGTAACATATCCCGGGTGAAAACACTGAGTGGACGGTAAGACATCTGGAGTAAAACTTCCTTTCCATGGATAATTGTCTTACGTAATGCGGTACCCCCTCCATTGGGCCCCGGTATCTGAGTAGCTTTTCGGCCCTCTAGCTGTAAGGTACCTGTATTATGTCCGGCAATCAGTTGATTTCCGACATCGGAGATATACCATGTCTGTTCTTGAGTACCGGGAATCAAGGTTGGATAACTATCATTCTCAGATAACGCATAAAGACCTTGGTTCGTAGCTAAATAAACAATACCCTTCTCTATCACCATATCATGCACCATACCAATCTGGGCCTCAAGCGGTTCATAAAAATAGAATCGGAGAATTCACATGTATCTGCGCGATACCATTATCCAATGTAACCCATAAATTATCCGAATTATCAGCAAATACTCTCAATACCGTATTATTAATCAAGCCATTCTCCCGGTTGATATGCCACAAAGTTTCCCCCTGCTTATTAATCGCTACAACCCCATTAGAAATCGTACCCACAATAAAAGTAGAATCTTTCATCATGACTCCCCTGTTTGCGATCCCTTCCTTTAATATCTCACTTGGCTGGTGTATTCCACACAGACAATTTTTACGCACCTCATCATAGATAAAACATCCACTACGAGCCGAGACCAATAATAGCTGATGATCAAATGGCAAGACCGAAACCACATCATCCTCCAAAACCTTTTTCGATAGTAACTCTGTAAACTGGCCGTCATCCATTCGACAAAAGCTTCCTCCCTCCATGAACTGAACGTATAGATGATCGTCTAATGTGAAAATATACAATGGAGACAGGTCGGATACACCTTTTCTTACTTTTTCCCCGTCATAAATAAAAAAGCTCCGGAATGATTGAAAATAAATCTCACCCTTATATTCATTAATCGTCCAGAACTCATCATTATTAAGATAGACGTTCATCTCAGACGAACTGAGTGAATGATAAATCAGATCATTCTCGTCATCCATCTCAAAATACCCGAACTCCTCGAAAGAGCCAACATAAATACGTCCGTCCTTCGATATATACAAAGCACGGACACCTAGATTATTCGGTAATTTCACAAGATCCCAGTGAATACCGTCAAAAACCAAAAGCCCCCGGTTATTCCCAATATACATCTTTCCTCCCGGACCTTGGGAGACGGCCCAATTCTGGTTTCCCGCTTTGTAATCGCTTACGGAATAATTGATGATTTTAGGAATATAGGTACCTTCGCATTCCCCGTTATACAAAACAACAAGGCAATAACGCAACAAATCAACATACGAACCAACGTCCTCTTAAGTATCTCCTTCACTATATAGTACAGAATGTTATGTACCACAAAAGTAAATAAAAAAACATCACGTTACACCCTACTTCTTATAAACTCTCACATAATCAATCTCAAACACATGTGGAAAAAGAGAATCATCAATACCCTTTTGGCCTCCCCAATTCCCACCGATCGCCAGATTCAGCAAGATATGAAAGCGTTTATCGTAAGGCCAAACCTCATAGCCTATCCCCTCGTTCTTAAATGTAAAGTATAATTGATCATCTACATAAAGCCGGTACTCATCTTCCTCCCATTCCAAGGCATACACGTGAAACGCTTTATAACAATCCGGACACGCAATTTTAGCATTTTTTTGAGTTCCGATCGCATGATTATATTTTTCCGTATGCGAAGAACCTACGATCGTATCGGGATCATAGCCCACATTTTCCATAATATCTATTTCCCCGCTTTTTGGCAATCCCCGTATTCCCAATCCGTTGGAAGCATCCAGATGGCCGGCCATGTCCCTCGTCCGGTCGGGAGCGCCGAATCTCAAACGTCCGTACAACCAATCCCCTTTTCCTTTCGTAATCAGACGAGCCGATGTATATGAACGACCTTCCATCGGTTCTTTCAAGGCCGTAATCCTCAATACCCCATCCGAGACCCAAGCGTTCTCCTTTCTGCCGGATGTATAATATTGAGCCTCGTTATTTCCCCATTGATATACATTACCTTCCGTATCATAAGACCATTTCGTAGAATCAGGAAATCCCGTATAGTCAAACTCCTCACTCCATATCAATTTCCACCCGCCTTTATCCATGGGTGCAGACAAATCGATATCACTAGCATTCGCCAGACTGCTCAAGAAAACACTATATAGATAAAACCAAACAAAAGAAATGACCGTGACATAACAATATTGATTTAAATCAGAATTTCCACAAATATATGAAAAATAAATAAAAGTGTAGATGAAAAACACATCGCAAGGTTATCCCCGCAATTATACTGCGAATACCACAGGAGATATACTTCAAGTGGCAGAGAAGATATACTTCATGGCCAAAGTAAGTACTACCCCATTTTCCCTAGGGATTTATCGGATAAGCTATCTATACGAGAAAATGTCACAAAATAAAAAAGGGATGCCACAATTGACATCCCTCTCTCTGGATTGTTGAGTTGTCTCACGAGGATTCGAACCTCGACAGACAGAACCAAAAACTGTAGTGCTACCATTACACCATGAGACAATCCGATTGCTTTACTAAAGCGATGCAAAGGTAAGAATAAAATCTTACCTTGCAAATTTTTTTTGATTATTTTTTTACTTTGCGATCAACAAATAATAATTTTTCTTACCTCTTTGAACCAATAAATACTTATCGTCAAGCAGTGAGGAACAGTCGATTACAGTATCAACCTCCGCTAATTTCTCTTTGTTAAAACTTACGCCACCACTTTGTACCAATTTACGCATCTCACCTTTTGAAGGGAAGATAGCGGCTTTTTCAGTACACAAATCAACAGCCTTGATTCCTGCGGCCAATTCATCACGGGAGATATCGAAATGAGGAACACCCTCGAATACGGCTAGTAATGTGTCCTCATCCAATTTCAACAAAGCCTCGTGAGTGGAGTTACCAAACAAGATATTGGAAGCCTCGACAGCGGCTCATAATCTTCCAAAGAGTGAACCATAACAGTCACTTCTTTCGCCAAACGTTTCTGCAACGGACGCAAATGAGGAGCGGCCTCTTGCTCCGCCTCCAAAGCGGCGATCTCTTCTTGGCTCAAGTCCGTGAAGATCTTGATATACTTGGCGGCGTCAGCGTCGCTTACGTTCAACCAAAATTGATAGAATTTATACGGAGAAGTATAGCGACGATCCAACCAGATATTACCGGATTCCGTCTTTCCGAACTTACCACCGTCAGCTTCGTGATTAACGGGCAAGTCAAGGCATAAGCCTCCCCTCCCAACGTACGACGGATCAATTCCGTACCAGTCGTGATATTACCCCATTGATCGGTACCACCCATCTGTAGACGGCAACCCTCATGCTCATACAAATACAAATAATCGTAGCCTTGTAGCAATTGATAGGAAAACTCGGTGAAAGACATACCTACACTGGATTCGCGGCTCAAACGCTTCTTCACAGAATCCTTAGCCATCATGTAATTCACGGTAATATGCTTACCGATATCGCGGATAAAATTTAAGAAAGAATAATCCTTCATCCAGTCATAGTTGTTCACCAACTTAGCGGCATTAGGAGCGTCGGAGTCAAAATCAAGGAACTTAGCCAATTGTTTCTTGATGCAATCCTGATTGTGACGAAGAGTAGCCTCGTCCAGCAAATTACGCTCAGCAGACTTCATAGACGGGTCACCGATCATACCGGTAGCGCCACCCACTAAAGCGATAGGACGATGACCGGCACGTTGGAAATGCTTCAGCATCATCACACTTACTAAGTGTCCGATATGCAAAGAGTCTGCCGTTGGATCGATCCCCACATAGGCCGATGTCAACTCTTTCTGCAATTGCTCTTCCGTCCCGGGCATCATATCAGCGATCATGCCCCTCCATCTTAATTCTTCTACAAAATTCATCGTATTAATTTATATCGTATTACATTAATATATTTGTCACTTTATCTCATACGAGGCAAAGGTACGACTTTTTAATTGAGAATCGAAAATTTGATAATTGATAATTATCCGTTAGGTGGAAGATAGAAACGTTTTTAGCGATTTGAATCCGCAGCTTTTCTTCCGGAATATCCAACGCTTCCGCTACATTTTGGTAGACCCCGCGGATATCAATCGATTTATCATCGGTCTCCAAGAAAAGGAAATCAGGCCATGCGGCACGCAAAGCGACGGATTAAAACGATCTCCAAAAGAGAGATAAAACCCCAAGCGAACCAATTGGGAGGCAAGTTCACCATTACCTCGAAAGCCATGGATAATCCAAGGCATCTCCGGTTTCACGGCCTTTTTACAGGCAATGAGATCCGCCCACGCTTTTACGCAATGGATGATTAATGGCTTATGTGTTTCCTCCGCTAAATTGGCTTGTGCCAGAAACACCTCTTTTTGCAAATCCATTGGAGATTCGGCCAGTGTATCAAGTCCAGCCTCTCCGATCGCCACGACTCCCGAACCAGACACCAATACCCTAAGTAGATCCATCTGCTCCTTTACATTATATATATACCACGGATGAATACCATATGAGCGAATAACCGTATCAGGAAGTAACCCGGCTGCATATCACCCATTGGACTCACGATCCTATTTATAATCGCGATATCCTCCTTATGGAAAGGCATCTGATGCGTATGTATATCATAATAACCCATGGCGTTACGGAACCGGATCATAACCGCTCCCACCCCAAGGATGGCAACGAAGTATTCGTTTAACCGCAAGATACAATCCTTTCACAGGGCCATATTTCTTCAAGGCTTGCACCGCATATTCGGAACAAGTGGGCGTATACCTGCACGAAGCCGGTGTCATAGGAGAGATACAATATTTGTAGAAATAAACCGGCAATAAGAGTAATGTGGTAAAAAAGCGTCTCATTATTCTTTATCCCGAAGGATATGGATCGCTTTCTTCATTGCCTTTTCCATCGCAGCGTACGGATGGATCTCTTTATCGAGGTACAGGAAAGCGATTAACATGCCCTTATTCTTCGCTTCCAACGGTTCCAGTAAATCATATTTACGAACCCGGTAAGCCTCACGTACCTGTCGTTTGATCAAGTTACGTTTTACGGCTCTCTTAAATCTTTTCTTCGGTACACTCACTAAGAAGGAAGCACGGGCAGGCATCTCTTCCTCCATCGGTAAATAAACGACCCGCAGTGGAAACGCCACGAACGATTGTCCTTTTTCGAATAATAGGTCAATGTAACGTTTCCACGACAGGCGTTCTTCTTTTGAAAGGGTATACCTTTTTGTCGTCATTATTTTTTACCGTCTTGCTGTTTTTTCAGATATAAATCCAAAGCAGCAGTCATAGAAGGGGCTTCCACCGTGGGAGCCTCAACGTCCAAACGCAGACCCGCATCTTTAACAGCCTTTGCCGTAGTAGGGCCAAAACAGCCGATCTTTATATCGTCTTGTTTGAAATCCGGGAAGTTCTTCAATAAGGAAGAGATACCCGACGGACTAAAGAAAACCAACATATCATAATCGAATTTCTCGTCCTTCGCGAAATCATTGCTCACCGTACGGAACATCACCGCTTTCGTATAGTTGATTTTCTTCGCATCTAACAAAGCGAATAGATCATCTTTATGTACATCGGAAACAGGTACTAGGTATTTCTCCTTCGCATGTTTGGCGATAACAGTCACCAAATCATCTGCCTTACCGGTCTGACCATAAAAAATCTTACGTTTTCTATAAACGATATACTTCTGGAGATAAACAGCGATCGCCTCTGTCATACAGAAATACTTCATCGTTTCCGGGATAGCCACACGCAATTCCTCGCATAAATGAAAGAAATGATCGATAGCCGTACGAGCCGTAAAAATAACGGCGGTATGATCCAAAACCGAGATTCGTTGCTGCCTGAACTCCTTGGAAGATAAAGGTTCAACCTTGATGAACGGACGGAAATCTATTTCCACACCGTATTTTTCTGCAATATCGAAATATGGTGATTTCTCCGATGCAGGCTTCGGTTGTGATACCAATAATTTTTTAATATTCAATGCCATAGAGTACTTGACTCGATAAAGTTATACAAATAAATAATGCCTTCATACAGAAAAACTAAAGGCAATATTTCTTGGCCGCAAAGGTACAAACTAATATATAAAAAACTGCTATTTTTCCTGTGAAATATCCGTATGGTCTTATAAATTATCACAAAACGACACAGAATATAGAAAAATACAAACAACAAAACAGGAATCTGTATACTGCTCCCCACGAATACCAACCAAAGTGCCGGAATGTATAAACAGATCCCCCACGCTCCTATAATAGCGTTATAATTAGTCTTCCAAAACTTGTATTTCGGAGCATCCGTAAAAACAACCCCCAATAAATAATAGAAACAGCGCTTACACCAATAAAACAGTATCAATACCATCATTATCAACCCAATAGATATCAATACCGTATTTTCTAGCAAATGGTTGAAATACCCATATGCCCTAGCGATAGCAAAAAGGCAAACGCTACAAAGAAACAAGGCTTGAAACGTCATGAAATTCCGGAAGAGCCATTCGCTCCCCCTCGTTACCTCAAATAAATTTTGACGTTCTTTCACATATACCACATCACGCATCATCTTCAGGAATAAACGATAATTGGTACGGAACACCAACGCAAAACACATAAATAAGACGAACAAAAGGCTGAAGACCACATCGTCCACCAATTGTCCGTCCCACAAACGAATCCCTACATATCCTTCAAATGTACCCATGTGCCGCTATTATCGGCACAAAGGTACATAATTATTTCAATAAAGCGCTTCCTTAATAATCTCTCCTACCGTAGGATGCGGGAACACAAACGACTTTAACTCATCCGATTTCATCCCCTTCTCAATAGCGATTCCGGCGATCACGATCAACTCCGAGGCCGGATTACCCAACATATGGGCGCCGATCAACGTCTCATCCTCCGACAAGATCAACTTACAGACGCCATTACCCATCTCATTCTCCGCAACAAAACGTCCCGAGAATGCCATCGGTATTTTCTTCACGGTATACGAAATACCTTCTGCCTGCAACTCCTCCTCTGTCTTCCCGACACCGGCGATCTCCGGATTCGTATAAACGACACCCGGAATAGCCTTATAACTCATCGGGCGCGATTTGCCCAAGAGATGATCCACGGCCACCTCCGCCTCGCTAACTGCCGTATGCGCCAGTAAGGAGAAAGCGGTAATATCACCGCAAGCATATACATTTGGCAGGGAAGTCTGCATGTACTCATTCACCTTCACCCCATTACGAAAAGTCTCCGGAGCCAGTGTCTCCAAGCCAAAACCTTTCGTAACCGGACGACGCCCTACACTCAAAAGGACCTTATCGCCATGCAACGTGAATGTCTCCCCGTCTTTCTCTACAGAAACCTCGGTTCCATGCACCCCGGTCACTTTATGACTTAGATAGAACTTAATCCCCCGTTTAGCGTATTCCGCTTGCAACATTTCGGACAGCTCGCGATCCATCGGGCCTAATATCTTATCCAACATCTCCACGACATGTACCTCTACCCCAAGGCTATTGAAGAAAGAAGCGAACTCCATACCGATCACGCCTCCACCGATTATCACCAAAGAGGCCGGAAGCTCCTTCGATTGCAACGCCTCCCGGCTCGTCCAATATTCCGTCTCCGCCAATCCGGGTATAGGAGGAATTACCGTTTCCGATCCCGTACAGATCAAAAGGTTCGCAGCCTCGTATAGCTCTTCTCCGGCAGCATCGTAATCGTCCCGTCGGCCGCACGTCCTTGGATACAAGCTTCCGCCGTAACCATCACCACGCCATGCTCCGTCATTTTCATACGGATACCGGCTGTCAGCTTTTTCACGACCTTATTCTTACGGGCGATGATTTTCGGGAGATCAAAAGAAGGATTCTCCGCTTTCACCGCATACTTGGAAGCATGCTTGATATTATCATACGTCTTAGCGGAATAAAGAAGCGTCTTTGTCGGCACGCATCCCTCATTCAAACAAACCCCGCCCAATGCGTTTTTCTCAAAAAGAATCGTGGAAAGCCCACCCTGCGCCGCTCTCTCCGCGGCAGTATAACCGGCAGGACCTCCACCGATTATAGCGACATCGTATTTCATACTATTAGATCTATTTAAGTTGTATATTAGGATTTATCTTTCTCAACTGTTTGATAAAATCAGCCCGGTTGGTCGGAGATATGAGCATCCAAGGTTTCCCATTGCTCCATATGATCAGCCGATCCAACGAAAGGGCGTAGCTGGACACCGGCATCACGTAGATTCCAACGCCTCTATATCAGCGATAGCGATCTTCTTCTCCGGGAAAATACTACAATGCGCTATCAACACATCATCTTCCGTTATCCGGTAATACGTATTAAAGAAAACATGAAGCACCCCCAACGCAGCGACCATCATACCCACTATAGCCGATATATTGGTACGCAAAAACGCAGCCACACAACCAATTACCACCATGATAATCACCAGATGATACCACCATCCCACTTTTGATTTATATTCTCTTTCCATTTTCCGAAATTTGCCGCAAGTTAACGAAAAACGTCAAAACAAAAAGAAAATTGCCCAATCTTTCCTATAAAAGAAAATACGCTGTCACTTCTCAGCAACAGCGTATCCACTTAAACCGGTTAATACAAATCATAAGATTGTAGTCGCCTTTTTTATTTTAATTCTTCCAATACCGTATAGGATTGTAATACGTTATTCTTATCATATTGTTCCGTACGCACTAAGCCTACATTCGGGCTGTACCACTCATAGCCATACCCAGTGATTGTCTCCTTTGATTTAGGGGAACGTGTAGCGATATTATATTTTACCTTAGCGCAATCGAACGTACCGGCAGGAGTTGTTATGCTTTCCGTTTTAATAAACTCACGGTCCTTAATGGCATATCCTTACGATTCTTCCGGTTCTTCTTATCGTAGATCTTTACGGAAGCCTCGTCGAAATACACGTTATTCTTATCGAAATTAGCCGCATACGGATTTGGGTAATTTTTAAAGCGACCCGGATCGGGATCGAACCGACGACCTCCGCCGTGACAGGGCGGCGCTCTAACCAGCTGAGCCACCGGGCCAGACATATACAGAATATAAAATATGGA
>ENA-OQEB01000125-OQEB01000125.1-human-gut-metagenome-genome-assembly--contig:-NODE-125-length-30486-cov-2.378866_pt1 | contig 30486 bp, 42 predicted proteins | sample MGYA00242787_ERZ504619 | MGnify/ENA primary metagenome ERZ504619 (study PRJEB26092, sample SAMD00036317) | human gut metagenome | host: Homo sapiens | study: EMG produced TPA metagenomics assembly of... | reverse complement strand
TATAATAAATAGAAATTTTTGGTTATTTTTGCAGTGATTTAGGGCTTTCGGGCTCTATTTGCAACCGTTTAGTAACCAAATAAAGAAAATGATGAGCAAATACATATTCGAAACAAAGATGGAGGTTCGTGACTACGAATGCGACATCGAGGGCATCGTCAACAATGCCAACTATCTGCACTACATGGAGCATACCCGCCACCTCTTCCTACAGAAATGTGCCTCAGCTTTGCCAAGATGCACCGCAAGGGCGTGGATGCCGTGGTGGCTCGCATGAACCTGCAATACAAGACCCCATTGCAGTGTGACGACGAGTTCTATTCTCGCCTCTGGCTGGAGAAGCAGGGCGTGCGCTATGTGTTCCACCAGGACATCTTCCGTGCCTCTGACGAGCGCCTCTGCCTCAAGGCTACCGTGGAACTAGTGTGCCTCATCAATGGCAAACTGGGCAATAGCGAAGACTACGACAAGGCGCTTTTGGGAGTCAAGAACGAAGAGTGAAGAGTGAAGATTTCAATTGCTCAAAGTTAACAGTTTAACAGTTATTTTTCGCACCCCTAACATACATTCATCTTTTTAACACTCCGGCGTATGGAACAACTCCTACATTACGTGTGGAAGCACAAGCTCTTCCCACTCACCCAGCTCACCACCGACATCCATCAAGAGGTGGAAATCATCGACCCTGGCCTGCACAATCGCAATGCAGGCCCCGACTTCTTCAATGCCAAAATCAAGATTGGCGGCACCCTATGGGTGGGCAACGTGGAGATACACGACAAGGCGAGCGACTGGTATGTGCATGGCCACGACAAGGACGAACGCTATGACAACGTCATCCTCCACGTATGCGGCGAACTGGATGTGGATGCCAAGAACTCGAAGGGCGAGCGCCTCATCCAGATGCAGCTCCCCATCCCCGACAACGTGTATCAGCACTATCAGGAGCTATTGACCATCGACCAATATCCCCCTTGCTATCAGATTATCCCATCGCTCACCAAGCTCACCATCACAGCTGGATGAGTGCCTTGCAAACCGAGCGACTCTCGCAGAAGACGGAAGCCATCGAGGAGCGAGTGTGCCGCTGCAATGGCGACTGGGAGAACGCTTACTTCATCACCCTGGCACGCAACTACGGTTTCGGCATCAATGGCGATGCCTTCGAGCAGTGGGCTATGAATCTGCCGCTCAGAGCCGTGGATCATCACCGTGACGACCTCTTCCAGGTGGAGGCCATCTTCCTGGGTCAGGCAGGGCTCCTGGAGCTCCATACCATCCCCGAACGCTATCAGCAAGATGCACTCAATGATGGCTACTTCTCTCGCCTAAGAAACGAATACCTCTATCTAGCCCATAAGTTCTCGATGCAGCCGATGGATTACAAGCTGTGGCGATTTCTCCGCTTGCGCCCCCAGAACTTTCCTCATATCCGCATCTCGCAGCTAGCCAACCTCTATTATCATCGCCGTGCAGGCCTCAGCCTGCTCTTGGAAGCCACCACGGTGAAGGAGGCTAAGCAGGTGCTCTCCACCTCGGTAACCGAATATTGGGAGACGCACTACACCTTTGGCAGCCAGAGCATCAAGAACGAGAAGCACATCTCCCCTTTCTCGCTCAATCTGCTGGTCATCAACACCGTAGTGCCCATCCTCTTTGCCTACGGCAGACACCGAGGCGAGGAGAAATACTGCGACCGTGCCTTCGACTTCCTGGAAGAATTGAAAGCCGAGAACAACCATATCGTCAGGATGTGGAAGCAATGTGGCATGGAGGTAGAGACGGCAGGCGACAGCCAAGCCCTCATCCAGCTCAAGAAAGAATATTGCGACAAGAAGGAATGCCTGAGATGCCGCATCGGTTACGAATACTTAAAGAGAAAATAATGGATCAGCAAGAAATACTCAATACGATTCTCCTCACCAGGCTCAACTACTTCAGCCTGGCAGGCATGCTGGAGCTTTACCGCAAGGTGGGCTCCGCCACGCTCATCATAGAGAACAAAGACAACATCAAGGACATCCTGCCCGATGCCTCAGACAAGCTCATCAACGCCCTGCAAAACGCTGACGAGGCACGGAAGCGAGCTGAGGTGGAACTGGAATACGACCTGAAATATGGCATCCAACCTATCTGCATGAACGACGAGCGCTATCCACAACGCTTGAAGGAATGCGACGATGCCCCACTGATGCTCTTCTACAAGGGCAATGCCAACCTCAACCAGCAGCGAGTAATCAACATCGTGGGCACCCGCCACTGCACCCCTTACGGCGAGGATTGCATCCGTCGCTTCATCACCGACCTCAAGCAGCTCTCGCCCCAAGTGCTTATCGTGAGCGGCCTTGCCTATGGCGTAGACATCGTGGCGCATCGCCAAGCCTGGCAAATGGCTACGAGACGGTGGGCGTATTGGCTCATGGATTGGATGACCTCTACCCTTCCCGACATAGAGAAACCGCCCTTAGAATGATAGAGCAAGGCGGATTATTGACCGAATTTCTCACCCAGACGAATGCCGACAAGATTAACTTCGTGCGCCGCAACCGCATCGTGTCTGGCATGTCGGATGCCTGCATCTTGATAGAGAGTGCCGCCCACGGTGGAGGCCTCATCACCTGCGACATCTCCCAAGCCTACGGCAGGGATGTCTTCGCCTTCCCGGCAGAGTGGGCGATGCCTACAGCGAGGGTTGCAACAACCTCATCCGAAGCAACGGAGCAGGCTCATCACCAGTGCCGCCGACTTTATCAAGGACATGGATGGCAGGATGATGCCACGCTGATGCGAGCCAAGCAGCAGGGCATAGAGCGCAGCCTCTTCCCCGAGCTGTCCCCAGAGGAGCAGCTCATCGTGAATGCCCTCGCCAAGACCAACGACCTGCAAATCAATCTTATCTCCGTGAAGACGAATATCGACATCTCTCGCCTCACCTCCCTCCTCTTCACGCTGGAGATGAAGGGCGTCATCAAGACCTTTGCAGGGGGAATGTATCATCTTTTGAAGTAGTATTTTCTTTATTTTCAGAAAAAAGCAGTAACTTTGCACCGCAAAAATAAGAAACAAGAAAATATCATATCATAAGAATAAGAAGATTTCACTCGAAAACTCATGAAAATAGGAAATATAGAATTTGGGCCTCAGCCCCTCTTCCTAGCTCCGATGGAAGACGTTACAGATATTGGTTTTCGCATGCTCTGCAAGCGATTCGGAGCTGCTATGGTTTATACTGAGTTCGTATCGGCAGAAGCCTTGGTGCGAAGCATCAAGAGCACCGTCAGCAAGCTTACTATAAGCGATGAGGAGCGCCCTGTGGGCATTCAGATTTACGGCAGAACCACCGAGGACATGGTGGAAGCTGCCAAAATCGTGGAACAGGCGAAGCCGGATGTGATAGATATTAACTTCGGTTGCCCGGTGAAGAAGGTTGCCGGAAAAGGTGCAGGAGCCGGAATGCTCCGCAACATTCCGCTGATGCTGGATATTACAAGAGAAGTGGTGAAAGCGGTAAACGTGCCCGTAACCGTAAAAACCGACTGGGATGGGATTGCGAGAACCTCATCATCACCGAGCTTGCCGAGCAGTTGCAGGATTGCGGAATCCAGGCACTCACCATTCACGGAAGAACCCGAAGCCAGATGTACACGGGTGAAGCCGACTGGAGCCTCATTGGTGAGGTGAAGAACAATCCCCGCATCCATATTCCTATTATCGGCAACGGCGATATTACGACCCCGGAGGAAGCCAAGCTTGCTTTTGAAAGATACGGCGTAGATGCGGTAATGATAGGCAGAGCCACCTTCGGAAGACCATGATTTTCAAGGAAATCCGTGATTATCTGGACAATACGGGTACAGACCCATTAACCGTAGATGAGAAGATCGACCTCCTGGAGGAGCAGCTGCGCATCAACGTGGAGCGCATAGACGAGTACAGAGGCATTCTCCACACCCGTCGCCACCTTGCCGCCTCCCCTATCTTCAAGGGTATCCCTGATTTCCGCCAGACGAGAATCGCCATGCTGAGAGCACTACCGTGGAGGAACTGAAAGAGATTTTGAAAGAATGCCGAGAGAGGATCAAGGCGATACAATAAGAAACAAAAAGGAGAATCCAACAGAACACCTGTTAGTTTCTCCCTTTTACTTTTAAAAGATTGACTTTATATAATCCATCAAATTTTCATTCTTATAGCTTGGAGTTTGAAGTGATCTACCACCCTTAAACCATGCTTAATCAACACACTTTCATTCAATTGGTCTCCAGAATATTCTGCAACCAACTTTAATCTAAAAGTAATATCCGTAGGAGCTTGCTCAAGCCAATATTCAGAATCCTCACGCTTACAATTATCGGCAACAACTTGAGTTTTAAATCTAACGTTTCTAGTATTTGACATAAACAAATATACTATATCTCCTACTTCAAAATTAGCTGTATTTACCCAACTAATAAATCCACTCTTTATCAAGCTCTTTGCGTGATTACATTTTTTCTCATTTGCAAAAGCAATCCACTCTTTATTCCCCATTGTTTGAAAAATATTTGATAATATCATCTATTGTTGCCTTAAACAACCTACCATAATCAGAACTTACACTATTAGGTGCCCATATCTTAAAACATTTTTGCCCTAATGTGCTACCATAAAAGAAAGTATATGTCTGTCCCATCACTTCGAAATCAAAATGTTCACCAGACTTTGCTGTTTTTAAAGTTTCAGAAAAGTCTTTTAGATTTTTTACAGCAGTTTCCTTATCTCCCAACAACAAATTCACATCATCATGAAATTTTGAATTATTACGTAACGTTAGAGAATACACATCCCCTCTCTCTGTTGTAGACTTCATCAAACTGACGGAACCATTTGTAAACCCCTTTACCCTCTCTATTGAACCAGACTTTTTTAATTGCGCCTGACTCATAATTGGGCAAACACTTAAAATTAATGATAAAAGAAGTATAACTTTAAATCTAAACATAATCAAAAATAATTATCAAATTACTATTGTCTCATCCACAACAAGTCGAAATACATAAGACGAGTTGCCATTTTTATAGGTTGCCCCTTCTTACCGCCAGTATAAAGGAATTCTTGCTCTTCAGAAGTAAAAAAAGGCTGAAATCCAATTCTTCTCATAAAAAGAGATAACCGATGGTGCATTGATTGCATCAACGATAACAAAGCGGCAGCCAGACTTGTTGTCATGCGACATAAACCAACCCTTGATAAAATCTATAACCTCACTTCCGATACCTTTTCCACAAAAATCCTTATTTACCCCCAATCGGCCTATCAAAATTCCCGGATAACGGCGAAGAGGCTTCTCATGATGGGTGAGACTCTTCATATAGTCTTTACGGCTTCTTGGTAAATCGTAAATACGAATGCTATCATTAGAAACCGTAAAGGCACAAACAATCTTGGTAGGATCATCTATTTTGCGAAAGCAATAAGACTTCCCCATCAAGTAATAAGCATAACGTGTTGCATCATTCTTGAAGAAATCATCCAGATCTTCATTGCCACAGAGAATGGTTGACAGGTGAATAATAACTCATCTGTCAATTCACTAAAAAAGCATTGTGAACTCAGAAACATAAATGCCTCCTTTCTTATCTCATACCTGCCTTTTCCAAAATGCTGCGAGCCATTACACAAAAGGGATGTTCTTCAATATTCATGAATCCCTTAAAGTTACGTTCGGCCTCTTCTGCATGGCGCAAAAACTCTTTTGCTTCTTTACCATGCAATGTTGGTATTGCTTTGATTGCTGTTGCCATAATCTTATCTCCTATTTATTATGTCAACTGCCAACCTGTAACAAAGTTAACAGGTTAACAGTTAACAGCTGTTTTTCTATACTTTCCCCTTTAAAATTGAGGGAAGCTTTACTTCTTCAATATCGAAGCACCTTCGAGCAGGGCTAATGCCTTGTTCTCGTTCTCCTCCATGATTTCGCGCTCTCCCGGACCTTGTCGTTGATTCCGCAGAGGTGCAGGATGCCGTGGATGATGACACGGTGAAGCTCATCATCGTAGGTCTTGCCAAACTGCTCGGCATTGGTGCGGACGGTATCGAGCGAAATCACGATGTCGCCGTTAATCACATCATCCTCATCGTAATCGAAGGTGATGACATCGGTATAGTAATCATGACCCAGATACTCGTTGTTCACTTCGAGAATCTTCTCGTCATCTACAAACATATAGCCTATCTCTCCCACCTTGCGGCCATGAGAGGCAGCCACCTTGCGAATCCATGCACTGGTGTCGCGCTTCTTGATTTTTGGCATTTTCACGCCATCTATATTATATGTTATCATATTCTTATCAATTTAAGAATTAATAATTTAAAATTAAGAATTAGAGCTCATGCGCTTTTGGCAGAAACTCATCTACATCTCTTCCGAAGAAGCGAAGTTCTCTGACCAGGGTGCTGCTCACGCTGGCATATCTTGGGTCTGAAAACAGCAGAATAGTTTCTACGCCGCCTAGCTGCTTGTTGATGTCAGCCTGCTCACGCTCATACTCAAAGTCCTTTACGCTGCGCACGCCACGCACCAAGAACTTGGCACCCAGGCGATGCGCCAGGTCGATGGTTAGGTCATCGTATGCCACCACCTCCAGGTGATAGCCCTTGGATGCATCCGTCGCATCTACCAGCTCTGCACATTCCTTCGGAAAAACCTTCTTGATGTCATCCACCCTCTTGGTTATCTCCTCATTGGCATGCTTCAACTTGCCCATCGCCACGGCAATGACCAACTTATCAAACATCGGGAGCGCACGCTCGGCGATGTTCTGATGCCCTATCGTAAATGGGTCGAATGTACCCGTAAATATTCCTATCTTCATACTACTCAAATAAGTCTCCTTGCATGATGTTCCCAGCGTATGGATTTCTGCCCAGATGCTCATAAGCCAGCTTGGTGGCCATACGTCCACGAGGCGTGCGCTTGATGAAGCCTTCCATGATGAGGAATGGCTCGTAAACCTCCTCTACGGTGCCGCCATCTTCGCCGATAGCCGTGGCGATGGTGCTTACGCCCACCGGACCTCCACGGAACTTGTCGATGATGGTGGTGAGAATCTTGTTGTCTATCTCGTCCAAGCCATACTGGTCGATGTTCAGCGCCTTGAGTGCCACCTGGGCAATCTCGAAGGTGATGGTTCCGTTGCCCTTTACCTGGGCGAAATCCCTGACTCTTCTGAGCAGCGAATTGGCAATACGAGGGGTTCCACGCGAACGACGGGAGATTTCCACAGCCGCCTCATCCTCTATCGGCACCTTCAGGAGCATCGCACTTCGCTTGATAATCTTCTGAAGCGTCTCTGGGTCGTAGTATTCCAGATGCAGATTAATGCCGAAACGGGCACGGAGCGGAGCCGTGAGAAGACCGCTGCGAGTGGTGGCTCCCACGAGGGTAAACGGATTCAGATCTATCTGGATGCTGCGTGCCGAAGGACCCTTGTCTATCATGATGTCGATGCGGTAATCCTCCATCGCCGAATAGAGATACTCCTCTACCACTGGCGAGAGGCGGTGAATCTCGTCGATGAAAAGCACATCGTTAGGCTCCAGGGAGGTAAGGATTCCTGCCAGTCGCCTGGCTTATCGAGCACAGGGCCTGATGTGATCTTAAATCCCACCCCCAGCTCATTGGCTATGATGTTGCTCAAGGTAGTCTTACCCAGTCCTGGAGGACCATGAAGGAGCGTATGGTCGAGCGGTTCGCCACGATACTTAGCCGCCTCTACAAAGACTTCGAGATTATCCACCACACCCGTCTGACCGCTAAAGTCAGAGAACTTCAGTGGGCGCAGTGCCTTCTCGAATTCCTTCTCGGCAGGCGAAACCGTTTCTTGTCTGATGTCAAAATCTTCGTTCATTCTATTTATATATATAAACTGTGTGCAAAGTTACACAATTGTATTTTAAAAAAAGAATTAATGAGCGATAAATTTGTTTATTTAAAAGAAAAGCTATAATTTTGCACCCGAAATAGAATTTTAATTTAATAAGAGTTATGCTAAAATTATTTCAAGGGCTAAGTAGATTATTAGCCAATTACACATCTATCTTTGTAATAGGTGTAGCAGTATTTACATTCTTCTTTCCACATACCTTCGACTGGGTGCGCGGAACTACTCAAACCGTCATTCTCGGCATCATCATGCTCACTATGGGCTTGACCCTGACCACCAACGACTTCAAGATTCTGGCTCAGCGCCCGCTAGATGTCTTCATCGGAGCCTGTGCCCAGTTTATCATCATGCCTGGCGTGGCTTACACCCTGGTTCATGTGTGGCATCTTGACCCAGCCTGGCACTCGGAATCCTGCTGGTAGGTTGCTGTCCTGGCGGCGTATCGAGCAACATCATGAGTTATCTCTGTCATGGCGACGTAGCTTTCTCCGTAGGAATGACCTGCGCCTCTACCATTCTTGCACCGGTGATGACTCCACTGCTGATGAAGATTACGGCAGGCGAGATTATCCATGTAGATGCTGTGGGAATGTTCATCAACATCCTCATCGTAACGATTATTCCTGTAGCCATCGGCTGCGCCCTCAACTATATTTACGGCAAGAAAGACTGCTTCCCTACCATCCAGAGTCTGATGCCGGGCATCAGCGTTACGTGTCTGGCAATCATCGTAGGCGGCGTGATTTCTACGGTTCACGATGACCTCGTAGCCCGCGGCTTATCGCTCTTCCTCTGGACTTTCGCCGTGGTTTTCTGCCACAACACGCTGGGTTACCTTCTGGGTTGGCTTGCCGGCAAATGTGCCGGATTCAATACTGCCAAGAAGCGTACCATCAGCATTGAGGTGGGAATGCAGAATGCCGGTCTTGCCACGGTACTTGCGGGCAACTTCTTCGCAGCCCAGCCTCTCGCCGTATTGCCTTGCGCCATCAGCTGCGCCTGGCACAGTATTTCGGGCACTATCCTTGCCGGAATCTATCTGAAATGGGATCACATGCATGAGAAGAAGTAAATGAATTTGGAAAAAGATAAATACACAATAAAAGGTCGTGAAGTTCAATCAGAAAACTTCACGACCTTTTTCTTATATCATTACCTCACGGGTTAACAGGTTAACAGTTAACAGCCGATTTTTCTATAGTTACACGAGCAAAGCATTTGAATTGCTTTCCCTTCGGACGCCGAACGTTGTTTCTTCACTCTTCGTTCTTCACTCTTCACTTAACTCCCCCTACTTTCCAGTAGTCAGAAGCTGCACGGCACGCTGAACTATCTCGTTGGTCTCGTTCCAAACCTGGAAGTACTGACTCATATCCCAGATATCTCGCGCTACAAGCGCTTTCAGCTGCACAGCCAGGTATTTCTTCGTCTGAGCCAATTCAGCCTCATCCTTAGGCTCTATCTTCTCCTTCTTGCCCTCGGCAATAATGCCTTCTATGAGCGAAGAAGGAACCTCGTAGGTGGCGAGGAACTTGTTGAAATCCTTATACTGGCTCTTCAATTCCTTGCGATGCGCATCGATAAACTTCAGGCTGTGGTTGATGACGATGCTCTTGGCTGCCAGCTGACGGTGCATCTTGGTGTACTTGGTAGTATCCAGCGGAACGAAATAATCCGGCATGATACCGCCGCCACCATAAACCACACGATGCTTGCGCAAAGTGTAATACTTCAAGCTATCTGAAAGATGGATGCTGTCCTGGTTGGTAAACTCGCCATGCTTGTAGCGATTGTCGAGATCCATCGCATAATCCAATCTGTCTCCCTTCTTATACGGCTTCTGAATGCATCTGCCGCTAGGCGTATAATAATGGGCGATGGTGAGGCGAATCTCGCTGCCATCATCGAAGGTGAGCGGACGCTGCACCAATCCCTTGCCAAAGGTTCTGCGACCTACCACTACGCCACGGTCCTGATCCTGGATGGCTCCAGAAACAATCTCAGCCGCAGAAGCTGTAAACTCATTGGTAAGCACTACCACCTTGCCCTTGCGCCAACTGCCGTTAGCCTGCGCCTTGTACTCCTGACGGGGAGCGGCACGACCGCTGGTATAAACGATGAGATCTCCCTTCTGCAGGAACTCGTTGGCAATCTGAGCCGCTGCCTGAAGATAGCCGCCTCCATTATCCTCCAGGTCGAAAATCAGGTCTTTCATACCCTTCTTCTTGAGCGAATCCATCGCTATGGTCACTTCCTTATGGCTGGTCAAGCCGAAGCTTCCCAGTCGGATGTATCCGATGCCCGGACGAATCATATAGGCAGCATCCATCGTGGTAACAGGTATCTTATCGCGCTTCACCTTGAAGGTGAGCTTATCCTTGATGCCACGGCGCACGATGGTAAGATTCACTACCGTTCCCTTAGGACCACGAAGGCGCTTCATGATTTCCTCCTTACTCATCTTCACACCCGAAATGGCAGTATCATTCACCGCAACGATGCGGTCGCCGGCTATGATTCCCACCTTCTCGGAAGGACCATTCACTACGGGCTGGATAACGAGCAAGGTGTCATCTACCATATTAAACTGCACGCCAATGCCATCAAAGCTTCCATTCAGCGGCTCGTTCATCGCCTTGGTTTCCTTGGCAGTAGTGTAAGAAGAATGAGGGTCGAGCTTCTCGAGCATACCTCGGATGGCGTCCTCTACGAGCTTGTTCTCATCCACACTATCCACATAGAGGTTGGTAATGGCGATTTCCGCCCTACCCAACTTCTCTATCGGGCTATTCTTGCCCATCTTGATTCGCAACTGGGCACTGGCAGAAGTTACTGCCAGGAACGCCAGGAGCGCTATAAATAGATATTTCTTCATTTACTTATCTTTTAAGAAAGAGTTTATCTTCATTCATAGAGAGGAGTTAACAGGTTAACAGTTAACAGTTGATTTTCTCTACTTTCCCTCCCTATCAACCCAAGAATTAATCCAGCGGGTCGGAATCCTCCTCCGGAATATCCTCCTCAATCACCAGGTTATCGATGATGAAGTTCTGACGTTCCATCGTATTCTTACCCATATAATACTCCAGGAGTTTCTGCACCTGGTCGGTCTTGTGGAGCGTAACCTGCTCCAATCGCATATCCGGACCGATGAAATGGGCAAACTCCTCTGGCGAAATCTCTCCCAAACCTTTGAATCGGGTGATTTCCGGATCAGGACCGAGGTCTCTGATGGCCTGCTGGCGCTCCTCATCGCTGTAGCAATAATGCGTGATGAAGTCGCCCTTCTTCTCCTTAGGTCCCAACTTGGCATCAGCATCAGCCACCACCTGCTTGTTCTTAATCTTGGTGCGCTTGTTGCGTACACGGAACAATGGGGTTTGCAGCACGTATACATGTCCCTTCTTGATAAGGTCGGGGAAGAACTGGAGGAAGAAGGTGATGATGAGCAGTCGGATGTGCATACCATCCACATCGGCATCGGTGGCTACAATCACCTTGTTGTAACGCAAGCTGTCCAAGCCATCCTCTATGTCGAGGGCTGCCTGGAGCAGGTTGAACTCCTCGTTCTCATATACCACCTTCTTGGTCAAGCCAAAGCTATTCAATGGCTTACCACGCAGAGAGAACACCGCCTGGGTATTCACATCACGGCTCTTGGTGATACTTCCGCTGGCAGAATCGCCCTCGGTGATGAAGATGGAAGATTCCTCCTTGCGCTCATTCTTGGCATCGCTGAAGTGGATGCGGCAGTCACGCAACTTACGGTTGTGGAGGTTTGCCTTCTTGCTCTCTCACGCGCCAACTTGGTTACGCCCGCCATCGCCTTGCGCTCACGCTCGCTCTCCTTGATCTTATTCTCCAATATCTCAGCCACATCGGTATGGATGTGGAGATAGTTGTCTACCTCTTTCTTGATGAAGTCGCCCACATACTTATTGATGGTTTCTCCACCATTCGGGGTCATCGTGGTGCTACCCAGCTTAATCTTGGTTTGGCTCTCGAAGACAGGTTCTTCTACATTGAGGGCGATGGCAGCCACGATACCATTGCGGATATCGCCATACTCGTACTTGCCAAAATACTCCTTGATGGTCTTGGCGATATGCTCCTTGAAGGCACTCTGATGGGTACCGCCCTGGGTGGTATGCTGACCATTAACGAAGGAATAATACTCCTCGCCATACTGATTGGTATGGGTAAAAGCTATCTCGATGTCCTCGCCCTTCACGTGTACTATCTCGTAGATCCCTCATTGGTCATGTTGTCGGTCAAGAGATCCTGCAAGCCATGGCGGCTCAGGATGCGGCGACCATTGTTCATGATGGTGAGTCCCGTGTTCAGATAAGTATAGTTGCGGAGCATCGTCTCCACGATATCGTCATGGAACGAATAGTTCTTGAAGAGCGTATTATCTGGCTCGAAGAAGATGTAGGTACCATTCTCGTCCTCAGTATCCGATGTGTTGTCGCTCAAGAGATTACCACGCTCAAAGACGAGGTGGCGCACCTTGCCATCACGGAATGACTTGACCTCGAAGTGGGAACTGAGGGCATTTACCGCCTTCACACCCACACCGTTCAAGCCCACACTCTTCTTGAATGCCTTGCTATCATACTTACCACCGGTATTGAGCACGCTCACCGCCTCTACCAGCTTGCCCTGCGGAATGCCACGACCATAGTCGCGCACGCTGACACGCAGATGGTCCTCGATATCGATTTCCAGACGGGCACCTGCACCCATCTTGAATTCATCGATAGAGTTGTCTACCACCTCCTTCAGGAGCACATAGATACCATCCTCGGGCAGATTACCATCACCCAATCGGCCGATATACATACCCGGACGAGTGCGCACATGCTCCATGTCGCTCAGATGTCGGATATTATCGTCGGTATACTCCACTGGCTGCTGTTCCTGCGGTGCATTAGCCTGCTCATCGGCAGCATTCAATTCTTTGTTATTAATATCTTCTGGCATAAATTCCTCCCCATGGTTTTTATGGATGAACCGAAGTTACATTCGGCATTATTTGATAATCTTCTTATAGCAGTTGCGGCGCTTGTGCATCACTGGTTCAAGGCTCCCCACTGTCCCTGCACACCAGCATTGGTCTCCAGCTCCACCTGGGTCTCGCCCCACTCGAAGCCATACGCCTGATAGCGAGGTATCAAGTCGGCAAAGAGGATGGCGTTGGCGCCCTTGGCACGATACTCTGGCAAGATGCCGATGAGCAAGAGGTCCACGATGTTGGTCTTGTGGAACTTGATGGCTTTCAGCACGTGCCACCAGCGAATGGGAACAATCTGCCCCTGCGGCACTTCTGCAAGGCATGCGCCAGCGAAGGCATCGTGATGCCCACGCCCACCAACTTATGCTCTGGCTCGGTCCAATCCTCCACCAAGGTGATGAGATTGAAGTCGAGAAAACTCAGATACGACTTGATGAGCTGAGTAATCTGATTCTGCGAAAGCTCCGAATATCCATAGAGGTCCTTGTAGGTATCATTGATGAGTTCGAAGATGCGCTGTCCCAATCCGCCCTGGAATACCTCTTTCTTGGTTATCTTGCGCACGTGCAGATTGTAGCGCTTCTCTATCATCGCCGCTATCTTGGTATACTTCTCTGGTACCGTCTCTGGCACCATCATCTTAAATTCCACGTATTTATTGTCCACCTCGTAGCCCTCCAGTGCCTCGATGTGCTTTGGATAGTAAGGATAATTGTAGATGGTAGGCATAGTGCCCAGCTGGTCAAATCCCCAGGTGAGCATTCCCTCTGGTCCATGTCGGTGAAACCCAATGGCCCCACCACATCCTCCATGCCCTTAGCCTTGCCATAGTCTTCTACGGCTTGCATCAGGGCTTGGGAAACCTCGCGGTCGTCGATAAAGTCGATCCATCCGAAGCGTATGGATTTGCGGCCCCACTTATTGTTGGCCTTATGATTGATAATGGCAGCGACGCGACCTGCCAGCTTGCCATCCTTATAGGCAAGAAAATACTCTGCTTCGCAGAACTCGAACGCTGCGTTCTTGTCCTTGCTCAGAGTATTCATGTCGTCGCTGAAAAGATTAGGCACATCATATTCGTTGCCTTCGTAGAGGTCGTAATGGAAGTCGATGAACGTCTTCAAGTCCTTCTTGCTTTCGACCTTTTTAATTTTCTATTAATGACATGATTTCAAACTAGTTTGCAATAATTTATAATGCAAAAATAGCAATATTTCGCCAAACGACCAAATATTGCTGCTTTATTTTCAGTTTTTTTAGTGATTGCCGGTCTCTTCCTCCCCCTAATCATGCCTTGCACGTAAGCGGCTCATTTCGCCACAAATTCAGCAAGAAATACATCCTCGATGCCGTGAAAAATACATCGGGGATGAAAATTCAAACATCTCACTAGGGTTTCAAATCTTTGGAATATTGCAGTATTACTTGCCATGAAATGACGCATAGAAACGAATGCTCGCATAATACGAATATTCACTTCTATAGCAACTTAGAACGCAAGACGCTACTAAGCATAGCTACGCCTTGTTCTGTGAAGGCATAAGGTAGGTATTTTATATTACTACCACGTCCCTCGTTCAAGGTGCCAATTTGGCACCTTAAACGCAGATAAGCTAATTGAAGTTTACATATACGAATGAATATAGAATATACATAACCATTTTAAGCTTCATTCTCTTTTTTATGATCGTCTTTAATAAAAAGAGCATATGGAATAGAAAAAAGTTGGTGTTTGGGTGCACAGATATAACATTTCCTGCAAAATAGCCGCATATCAGCTGATGGACGATTGCACAACACGTGGCATGCATGTGCACATCAGCTGATGTGCGAGCGCACAACAGCTGTTGTGCGACTGACGAGATAGTATCTTCCAAAGACATTTCCTAAATCTTCCAACGACTTCTCCCTTATCTTCCAAGAACTTAACCATTACATTTCAAGAACATCTAAAGGTTACTTCACCAGATGAGATATGATCCATTCCATCTGCTGGCGATTGGTATCATCGCTCGTCCAGTGTTCATTGATAGGAGTAATGAGGCTCTCCTTCTCACACTTCAGCGTGTTCCATACGGCATAGCTGGTGGTTGGCGGACAGGTATTGTCGTTATAGCCCCAGGTAAGATAGGTAGGAGCCTTCACGTAGCGGGCAAAGTTGACCACATCATAATAAGCCATAGTATTGAGGCAATCCTTGTTCTGGAGTATCTGATGATACTTGCAGAAATGGGGGTAACCGCCCGTTCTGCCTTCTCCACATAGCCCGCCATGTCGCTGAGGGCAGGATGATTGGCCACACACTGGGTAACTCGCTTATCGAGAGCTGCCGTGATGAGAGCCAAAGCGCCACCCTGACTGCCACCCTGCACAGCCACATTCTTGCCATCCCACTCTGGGAGAGAAGTCAAGAGGTCGATGCAGCGCACCAATCCCAGATATACATGCTTCATATAGTAGCGATTCTTATCCTCCAATCCATTGGAGAGATAACCGCCATTGGCATCATTGAAAGCCTTGCTTATCTCATTGAATGTACTGGCAGAAAGACGAGGATCCAAGCCATGAATCTCTATCTCGAAGCGGATGAATCCGTTCTCGGCGTAATATTTATTGCGCATAGGCTCCTTGATGGTCTTGATGCCTGCTCCTGGAGGGGTGAGAACCACAGGATGGCTGCCCTGCTTGGCATGCTTGGGATAGAAGAGATAGCCATACATCGCATGACCATTCTTATCTATCTGAAGTTTAACGAGATAACAGTCTATCTTGTCGGTACAGTATTCCTTGGCGAGTTCCTTGGTGTAACTCAGGGGAACATTCTTCAGTTCGTCCTTTGCCTGCTGCCAGAATGTATCGAAATCCTTAGGCTCCTGAGTATAAGGCTGAATCTTATCTACCGAGAATCCTACTTTGATATGATGCTGATAGGTCTTGCCATCGAGTTTATAGAATAATCTCAAATCGCGGAAGCCCGGTGTCTTTCGGGTTCCCATGTTCACGATGGCGCGCCCATTCTTCAGCTTGAAGCTTCCTTTCTTGTCAGCCTTCAGCATGTCATCGCCTATTTCATAGTTCACTTCGCCGTCACGGGGAATTCCATACTTATAGAAACTTACTTCCACCTTAGCTTGTTCGCCCGTCTTGTAGAGCCAGTCGGCATGATCAGGCACAGTAAGCCAGAGATAATCACTCTTGTACGGATAGTTCTCCGCCTTCACACTTAACACATTCGTCATGTTCATCGCCAGGATAAACAGAAGCGATAGATAGATTGTCCTTAATCTGTTCATAATTTTATAGTTTGTTTTTTAATTATAATATTCAACTACCATATATGAGCGCAAAAGTACAACATTCCATTGAGATAACAAAACGATTTCAAGGATATTTTTAAGCGCTGGCGGAAAACTAACATTCTCCAAGGAATCACAATAAGAAAAAGCTCGATCATCTATTCTCTCCAACACTGGCGAGAAGTGCGAAGTGTCGGATGAAGCGAGAGATGGTTCATCAAATGAGTAGTGAAATTCTGAGGTTGAGTCGATTACAGATGACAATGTGGAGTCAAATTGCTCCATGACCCGAAAATATTCCTCCAAAAGGAGTGAGTTTCTCAGATTTAATTTGTATCTTTGCCATGTCATATCAGAGTTTTTGCTTGTTTTCTTTTCGCAACACTAAGATAAGTAAAAATTCTGACATAGCAAAACCCGGAGCAACTTCCTGTTGCTCAGGCGCTTAAAATGTTTAATTGATAATAGTGTTGCGAAATTAATGGAATAAGCAGAAATGAGAATGAAAAGACATCTACTTACAGCCGCACTGGCACTCTTTTGTCTATCTGCAGCAAATGCTCAACTGCTAAAAACTACAGTGGAGCAAGGAGAAATAGAAGGTGTGGAGCATGAAGGATTCGCCCTTTACAAGAGAATCCCATACGCAGAAGCACCAGTGGGTAACCTTAGATGGAAAGCCCCAGTGAGCAAGAAGCCTTGGAAGGGAGTATTCAAGGCAGACAAATGGGGAGACCGTCCACCACAGCCCATCGACCGAACCAGAATGGTGGTGAGCTGGGCATGAGCGAGGACTGCCTTTACCTCAGTGTGGAAACACCTGCCAAGAACAAGGATGACAAACTCCCGGTATTTGTCATGATTCATGGAGGAGCCTTCCTCACAGGCTCTTATAGTGGAACCCAGGAAAGCTTTGTCAAGGAAGGCATCATCTATTGTAGCATAGAATACCGCTTGGGAGCCTTGGGATTCATGGCACATCCTGAACTTAGCAAGGAATCTGGCAAGAACATATCTGGTAACTATGGCATCCTTGACCAAGTGATGGCCTTAAAATGGATTCACGACAATATCGCTGCCTTCGGTGGAGACCCTGACAAGATTACCATTGCAGGCGAATCTGCCGGTGGTATCTCGGTAAGTATACTATGCGCCTCTCCACTTGCAAAGGGACTATTCCGTGGTGCCATCAGCGAAAGCGGCGGTTCTTTCTGGCCAGTGGGTGAAGCAAGAAACGGCAACATCGCCATGCTCACAACTAAAGCAGCAGAGGCAAGCGGACTGGCACTTCAAAAGAAACTTAAAGTAAAGAACATTAAGCAACTCAGAAAAGTTCCTTTCATGGACATCGTGAAGAATACCGCCATGGAATCCTTCTGGCCTAATGTGGATGGCTACAGCATCACAGATGACCAGTATAAGCTCTATGAAAAGGGAAACTACAATGATGTAAATGTCATCATAGGAACCAACAGCGACGAAGGAAGTATGTTTAGCCGCCCTGTCAGTGTAAGTGACTATGAGAAAAGAATCCATGAGATATATGGAAGCTGGGCAGACCAGGTTCTCAGTCTCTATCCTGCCAAGACAGAGGAAGAAACCTACTTCGCCCAATCCGACATTTTCCGTGATGGCTCCTTTGCCTGGGGAACGTATGCCTGGGCTAACCTGCAGAGCAAGACCGGCAAGGGCAAGGTGTATATGTATTACTTTGACCAAGACTCAGAGAACACCATCGTGAAAAGCCGCAAGGGAGGAGCCAGCCATGTGGCAGAGATGCCATTCATCTATGGCTATAAGTTTGGCTCTGGAAAGATGACCGAGACGGAGCAGCACATGGAACAAATCATGTCACGCTACTGGATTAACTTTACCAAGACCGGCAATCCAAATGGGAATAGCCTTCCTTTCTGGACTACCTACCAGGAAGGTAAACCAACGGTGATGATTATGAAGGAAGGACTGCATTTGGGGCCTGTTCAAAATCAAAAGCAAATGGACTTCTTCGAGAAGTTCTTCAAGGAAAAAAGAAAATAATACGTCAAGTTCCAAGTGGCATTTCTCCCACTTGGAACTTTTTCAGTGCCCTCCCTGGGCTAGGAGCTTCTGCTTTCAGGCGTGTGGAGCTTACATGCGAAACTTGAGTTAAAACATCATAAAGACCCAATACTATACCTAATTCTAAGCTTTCTCCGTTATTACCAGCACATGGCTTTCGTCACTCAATGTGGTGGCAAAAATATAAGTTTCACCACCATCTTTCAGCTTCAGGCGCTTGCGCAATTCTGCTACGGAAAGAGGGAAGTTGCGGGTGGCTATGTTCGCCTTGGTGATTCCTGACAGATGACGCTTCAACTCCTTTTTATTAAAGCTAGAAACAGCCTTGATACGGAAGGAGCGACCGGGGAAATCAGAAATCGGCTCTTGACTCACGAAGAGATGCGAGTTCTTGGCTAGCATCTTTGCCCCATATTGAGACGAGATAACGCCAAAGCAGCCTGCCTTCATCAGGGAGGCATTCGGCTCGTAGAGATACTGCTTCTCATCTAGAGCGGATGGGGCTATCTTGACGGAAGAAGTCTCCATATCCGACTCATCACAGACGAAGGATTGCCCATCATTGACGCAATATATTCGGAGATTCCCGGCATGATTTACTCCTCCATCTTCTCCATCTGCCGATGAAGCCTCCATATCGCCCATATTTCGCGCTGACAGCACTAAAAGAAGCTCCTTGCATTCATTGTTCACGGAGATGATATGAACCTCTCTTACGTGACTTAATTCGTTTACGGCACGGTGCCAGTCGAGCATCGGAGAGAGTTTGATGACAACATAATCTGCCTTCGAAAGCATTTCTTCCTGCAAAATGGTGACATCGGGCGTGCAATCCTTCAAGGATACCACCTTGTTGCCCGCATCGTCTCTACGGGCGGGATCTATGAAGATTATCTTAAGACCAAGGTTGGTCTTAAGTAATGACCGAGGCTGGTCATAAGTTATGCCTAAAGAATCAGCAGCTGATGCTGCATCTTTTTTCTTTGGATGAAAAGAATGAAGCACTTCTATTCCATCCCCATTCTTCACGATGGCGTTCTTCAAGCCCAAGCGCTCGAAGTTCTCCTTCGCCGCCTCGCAGAGATGAGCCTGACGCTCCACATACATCGAACTCATTCCCAATCGGGCAGCGATATAAGAGAAATCTACTCCGAAGCCACCTGTCAAATCTACAAACCCTATTTCTTCTGAAAAATCAGATTCGCTGACTTCATTTTTTATTTCGTTAACATTCTTATCCAATTCTGTTAATATCTGTTGTTTTTCGCAACTGCCTTCATTTTTGGCGAATTCTGAGCAACTGCATTCTCGGCCGCAAATTCGCGAATTTTAGAAAAATAAGAATTAGAAGCTTTTTCGCTCTCTTTCTCGTTTTCTGATGAAGAAGATGATGAATCTGGCAAGCCGAGCAGTCTTGCTGCCAATTCTACCTTATAAAGCGCAGTGGATTCTGAGGAGCATTGCTCCATAGAAATATGAGGGGGATAGATGATGCCATCGATGTTCGCCCAACGAGGCAACTTGGCACGAGCCATCTTTCGCCCACGAATCTGGTCGAGGGCGAAAGGCATATCTACTTCCGGATTCTTGCTTCCGAGAAAAGCCAACTGGCGGACATCCTCGTCCTGGTGCTGGCGAATAAAATCTTGTGTTGCTTGGTTCATCATTTCCGTAACTTCACTTTTCAGTAACTTCTATTTTCTGTAACTACTATTCTATAATAACCGCAAAATTACGATATTCTGATGAGAATACAAAATAAATCAGGAAATAGTTGACATCAAAAGGCAAAAAAGAATAGAAGCTTAGAAAACTGAAGCCTATAACGGAACCATTAGGACAGCCCACTGTAACATACTACGCCAGTGAACTGTTCATACGGAACAGCCAACTGTCCCCTATTCCGACAGCCAGCTGTTCGTACCGAATAGCCAACTGGCTAGACTTCACAAGAAAAAAGAATCCATCTTTCTACTATCCAATGTATTTTGCCGGACGCACGAGAATTTGAGCAGAAACTTTTCACTCTTCACCAGCTATTCCTAACTTCCTGATTATCAATAAGCAAAATGGTGAAGAGTTTCTTCAACTCTTCACCCACTCTTCACCACTCTTCACCCATTTGCAATTTCCGAAGAAAAAATGGTAAGCAGCTCCATTTATACCTTGCAGGTATGCGGCTCCGCTTTTATGTCATTGCAGCACCCCCCAAAAAAGGTGAAGAGGGGTGAAGAGTGGTGAAGAGTCAAAAAGCACTCTTCACCACTCAACTGCCTATCCTTCAACTACTTACACCCCAAAGGTGAAGAGTGAAGAGTTTTTGGAAAAATTCTCCCGCACTCAGCAAAATCTGCAAGAAAAGCAGAATGCAGGGAGAATATTCAGAATTCTAAATCTATCCGATGGATTAGTCAGCCAACTTAGCCTTCAAGAACTCACGGTTCAGGCGGGCGATGTTAGCGATAGACTCGTTCTTAGGACAAACAGCCTCGCAAGCACGAGTGTTTGTACAGTTACCGAATCCGAGCTCATCCATGCGTGCAATCATCTTCTTAGCACGGGCAGCAGCCTCTACACGACCCTGTGGGAGAAGTGCCAGCTGGCTAACCTTTGAGCTGACAAAGAGCATGGCAGAACCATTCTTACATGCTGCAACACAAGCACCGCAACCGATACATGTAGCGCAATCCATTGCCTCGTCTGCATTCTCCTTAGGAATCAGGATAGCGTTGGCATCCTGAGCCTGACCTGTACGGATGCTGGTGTAACCACCTGCCTGGATGATCTTGTCGAATGCTGAACGGTCTACCATACAGTCCTTGATGATAGGGAAACCTGCAGAACGCCATGGCTCTACGGTGATTACGTCGCCATCGTTGAAACGACGCATGTAGAGCTGACAGGTTGTAGCGCCACGCTCTGTCTTACCGTGTGGAGTACCATTGATGTAGAGAGAGCACATACCGCAGATACCCTCGCGGCAGTCGTGGTCGAATACGAAAGGCTCCTGACCAGCCTCGATGAGCTCCTCGTTCAAGATGTCAAGCATCTCAAGGAATGAGGTATCATCTGGGATGTTCTTCATCTCGTGTGTATCGAAGTGACCCTGCTCATGAGGACCGTTCTGCTTCCAATACTTAATTGTGAAACTTATATTTCTTGCCATTGTCTTGTTCGCTTTTTAATTCTTGTAATTTCTTGTCTGTACCTTAATTGCCTCATACTCGAGAGGTTCCTTGTTGAGCACTGGAGCAGTTGTATCGTTGCCCTGATACTCCCAGCAACCTACGTAGAAGAAGTGCTCGTCATCACGCTTTGCCTCGCCTTCCTCTGTCTGGTACTCCTCACGGAAGTGACCACCACAGCTCTCGTTGCGGTGCAATGCATCGTAAGCGATCAACTCGCCCATCAAGATGAAGTCGCGCAAGTGGATAGCCTTATCCAACTCTACGTTCAAGCCTTCCTTCTTGCCAGGGATGAAGAGGTTCTTGTTGAATTCCTCGCGGAGAGCCTTCATCTTCTTCAAGCCTTCCTCAAGACCTTCCTTGGTACGACCCATACCTACGTGCTCCCAAAGGATGTGACCCAACTCCTTGTGGATAGAATCTACAGAGCGCTTGCCCTGGATACCCATCAGGCGGTCGATTTCCTTCTGAACACCTGCCTCTGCCTCTGCGAACTCTGGGAGATCGGTAGAGAGCTTTGGCACAATGCCTGGTCAGCCAAGTAGTTCTGGATGGTGTATGGCAATACGAAGTAACCGTCAGCCAAACCCTGCATCAAAGCAGATGCACCAAGGCGGTTAGCACCGTGGTCTGAGAAGTTACACTCACCAATAGCGAAGAGACCTGGGATAGTGGTCATCAACTCGTAGTCAACCCAGATACCACCCATTGTATAGTGGATAGCAGGGAAGATCATCATTGGGTTGTAGTACTTCACGCCGTTAATCTCGTTAGCCAACTCACCTGGGTTAACGTCGGTAATCTCCTCATACATATCGAAGAGGTTGCCATAACGCTGCAGGATAACGTCAATACCGAGACGGTTGATAGACTCAGAGAAGTCGAGGAATACGGCAAGACCTGTGTTGTTGACACCGAAGCCCTTGTCGCAACGCTCCTTAGCTGCACGAGAAGCCACGTCACGAGGAACCAGGTTACCGAATGCTGGGTAACGGCGCTCCAAGTAGTAGTCGCGGTCTTCCTCAGGAATATCAGAACCCTTCTTTGTACCTGCTGCAATGCCTTGGCATCCTCAATCTTCTTAGGAACCAGATACGACCATCGTTACGGAGTGACTCTGACATCAAAGTCAACTTACTCTGGTTTGTACCGTGAACTGGGATACAGGTAGGGTGAATCTGAACGTAAGATGGGTTAGCGAAGTCAGCACCCTTGCGGTAGCACTGGATAGCTGCTGTACAGTTACAACCCATAGCGTTTGTAGAGAGGAAGTAAGCGTTACCATAACCACCGGTAGCGATAACTACGGCGTTGGCAGAGAAACGCTCCAACTCACCTGTGATCAGATTCTTGGCGATGATACCACGAGCGTGACCGTCAACGATAACTACATCCTCCATCTCGTAACGAGTGAAGAGCTTTACCTTACCTGCCTCAACCATGCGGCTCAAAGAAGAGTAAGCACCGAGGAGGAGCTGCTGACCTGTCTGACCCTTAGCATAGAATGTACGAGATACCTGAGCACCACCGAAAGAACGGTTGGCCAACATACCACCGTACTCACGAGCGAAAGGAACGCCCTGAGCCACACACTGGTCGATGATGTCGTTGCTCACCTCAGCCAAACGATAAACGTTAGCCTCACGAGCACGGTAGTCACCACCCTTTACTGTATCATAGAAAAGACGGTAAACAGAGTCACCATCGTTCTGATAATTCTTAGCTGCATTGATACCACCCTGTGCTGCGATAGAGTGAGCACGACGTGGAGAGTCCTGGATGCAGAAGTTCAAGATATTGAAGCCCATCTCGCCAAGAGAAGCGGCTGCAGAAGCACCTGCCAAACCTGTACCTACGACGATGATGTCGAGCTTTAACTTATTCTTTGGGTTAACCAAACGCTGGTGAGCCTTATAGTTGGTCCACTTCTCAGCAACTGGTCCTTCAGGTATTCTAGAATTTAATGTTTTTGCCATAATCTTTTTTAATACTTAAATGATTACACTGAAATTATGCGCAGCACAATGAAGGTGCGCAACCGATAGCGAATGCCAATACGACAACGATGAAGAGGAGGATCAAGATGGTTGTGTAAACCATGCCGATAACCTTCCAACGGCAGAACCAGATCTTGCCGCTCCAACCGAGTGTCTGAAGAGCACTCCAGAAACCGTGAGTGAGGTGGAACCAAAGAGCTACCAACCAGATGATGTAGAGAACTACGAACACTGGGTTAGCGAAGGTGTCCTGGATGAATGCAAAACCATCTGCTGGATTGTGAGCTACGGTCATGCCTGTCAACTCAGCAAACATCATGTTGAACCAGAAGTTGAACAAGTGAAGCAACAAACCAAGAACGATGATGATACCAAGCACCAACATATTCTGGCTAGCCACTCTACCTTCTCTGGCTTTGCTGTTACCTCGTAACGCTGGTTACCACGAGCACGACGATTCTGTGCTGTCAGGATGAAAGCGTATACGATGTGAATCACTGCCAAAGCTGCCAAACCCAATGTTGCAACTACGGCGTACCAGTAGCACCCAACAACTCGCAAATCATGTTGTAAGCTTCTCCTGAGAAAAGCGCAGCAACATTCATGCAGCAGTGGAATGTCAAGAATAGAATAAGTGCGATACCAGTTACAGACATCACTACCTTTCTACCAATAGATGAATTGATTAACCACATAAATGATTGAATTTAAAATATTTAACTGTTTGAAACTAATTATTATTTCCCTTATCTAATTGTCTTCATCTCATACTCGCAATACCTACTTTTAGGCATTTTGCAATCCTCATTTATAGGTATATTTTCGCAAGTCTGCTGCAAAATTACTATAATTTCGTGATTTATCAAAGTATTTTTGCTAAAATTTCAATTAAATTTCTTACTTTTGCCAAAAATTAGAAAATGTATAGATTATGAACTTTAAGTATGACGTACTCGTTATAGGGGGTGGACACGCCGGTTGCGAGGCTGCAAGTGCCTCTGCAAACATGGGTGCAAAGACCTGCCTCATAACGATGGACATGAACAAGATTGGGCAGATGAGCTGCAATCCTGCCGTCGGCGGAATAGCCAAGGGACAAATCGTAAGAGAGATTGATGCCCTGGGCGGACAGATGGGTATCGTGACCGACAAGACTGCCATCCAGTTCAGAATGCTGAACATCGGAAAGGGACCTGCCGTTTGGAGTCCACGCGCAGTGCGACCGTGGCAAGTTTATCTGGGAATGGAGAACCATTCTGGATCACACCGACAATCTCGACATCTGGCAAGACCAAGCCGACGAACTGCTCGTGGAGAATGGCGAGGCTATCGGCGTACGCACCATCTGGGGCGCCGAGTTCTTTGCCAAGAGCATCATCATCACTGCCGGCACTTTCCTCAATGGACTGATGCATGTGGGCAGAAAGATGGTGGAAGGTGGCAGATGTGCCGAACCTGCCGTACACCACTTCACCAAGAGCATCACTCGCTGGGGTATCACTTCGGCTAGAATGAAAACTGGCACGCCAGTGAGAATAGACAAGCGAAGCGTTCATTTCGAGGATATGGAGGAGCAACCAGGCGACTCTGACTTCCACCAGTTCTCCTACATGGGCAAGCACCGAGTGCTGCAGCAGTTGCCTTGCTGGACTTGCTATACTAATAAGAAGGTACACGACTTCCTAAAAAGTGGTCTTGACGACTCACCTTTATATAATGGACAAATCCAGAGCACGGGTCCTCGCTACTGTCCAAGCATCGAGACCAAGCTCGTCACCTTCCCCGACAAGGATCAGCATCCGCTCTTCCTGGAGCCAGAAGGCGAAGATACCAACGAGATGTACCTAAATGGGTTTTCATCCAGCATGCCGATGGACATCCAGTTGAAAGCACTGCATGAGATACCAGCCTTGCGCGATGCCAAGATTTATCGTCCGGGCTATGCCATCGAATATGATTACTTCGACCCTACCCAACTGAAACATTCGTTGGAATCGAAAATCATCAAGGGTCTCTTCTTCGCCGGACAGGTGAATGGAACCACCGGATATGAGGAGGCAGGCGGCCAAGGCACCGTGGCAGGAATCAACGCTGCCCTGCATTGCACCGGTGACAAGACTTCGAGATGAAGAGAGACGAGAGTTACATCGGCGTACTCATCGACGACCTCACCACAAAGGGAGTAGACGAACCTTACCGCATGTTTACCTCCAGAGCCGAATATCGCATCTTGCTCCGCCAAGACGATGCCGATGCCCGACTCACCGAGAAAGCATACGAACTGGGCATTGCCAAGCGTGATCGTTACGACTGGTGGATGGAGAAGAAAGAGGCCATCGAAAGAATTATCGAATTCTGCGCCAACTATCCGATCAAGAAGGACGAGATTAATCCAAAACTGGAAGCACTTGGCACCACTCCACTCCGAGCCGGTTGCAAGCTCATCGATTTGGTAGCTCGTCCTCATCTCAATCTTCAGAACCTCTCTGAATCATTCCCGACCTCAAGACGGCGATGAATGCGCCAGCCAATCGAAAGGAAGAGATTGCAGAGGCTGCCGAAATCAAGATGAAGTATAAGGGATACATCGACCGCGAGCGAATGATTGCCGACAAGATGCACCGCTTGGAGAACATCAAGATCAAGGGAAGATTCAAGTATAGCGAACTGCACGAGATTTCGACCGAAGGCAGACAAAAGCTCGAAAGAATCGACCCAGAGACACTGGCTCAGGCAAGCCGCATTCCTGGCGTTTCACCAAGCGACATCAATGTCATGCTGGTGCTATTGGAAGATAAGACAAAGCGAGATGTTTCACGTGAAACAGATAAATATTAAATTTATTGGTTTCCAAGAAGTTAAACTGTGTTACATAAAGCATTTTATGGTTAAAGTAAAACTTCAGAAACACGTGAAACAACCGAACATTTTAGAACAAAACATTAACAATATAAACAAGGAAAAAGATTATGAATAATCAGTTATTATTAGACAATCTGCGTTGCATTCCAGATTGGCCTATCAAGGTGTAAACTTCCGTGACGTGACCACCCTTTTCAAGGATCCTGAGTCGCTCAAAGAAATCAACGATGAGATGTATGAGCTATACAAGGACAAGGGAATTACCAAGATCGTGGGCATCGAATCTCGCGGTTTTGTAATGTCTTCTGCCCTCGCCATTCGTCTCGGAGCAGGCGTAGTTTTATGCCGCAAGCCAGGTAAACTTCCATGCAAAACTGTACAAGAAAGTTATGCCAAAGAGTATGGCATCGACACCATCGAGATACACGAAGATGCCATCAATGAGAACGACATTGTTCTACTCCACGACGATCTTCTCGCCACTGGCGGAACCATGAAAGCTGCATGCGATTTGGTGAAGAAATTCCATCCAAAGAAGGTATATGCCAACTTCATTATTGAGCTTGTAAACGAGAATTTCGAGGGCAGAAAGATCTTCGATGACGACGTAGAAGTATCAACTTTGATGCAGTTATAATCCATACGCCTTGGGGTTTCACAGTGAAACAACACGTATTTCACCTTTTAAAAGACGTTTTAAGATGACCAAACAAGAGAACGAGGAAAGATTGGCAAGGCTAAAAACATCGTTTTGAGCATGCCAGAGAAGCCTGGAAGTTATCAATATTACGACGAAAACCATACGATTATATATGTAGGAAAGGCGAAAAATCTGAAGCGAAGAGTGTCTTCTTACTTCCATAAAGAGGTGGATAGATACAAAACAAAGGTGCTTGTTTCGAAGATTTTCGACATCTCATACACCGTTGTAAACACAGAAGAAGATGCACTTTTGCTCGAAAATAGCTTGATCAAGAAGTATAATCCTAGGTATAATGTCCTGCTGAAAGACGGCAAGACATACCCCTCTATATGCGTAACCAACGAGTATTTTCCACGCATTTTCAAGACTCGCTATATTAATAAAAAGGTGGGAACTTTCTTCGGTCCTTATCCTCACATCGGCTCCATGTATGCCGTTTTGGAGGTCATCAAGAAGTTATACAAGCCTCGCACTTGCCGCTTTCCCATCACCAAAGAAGGCATAGCAGAGGGCAAATACAAGCCCTGCCTGGAATACCATATTCACAACTGCGGAGCACCCTGCATCAACAAGCAGAGCTACGAGGAATATCAAGAAAACATGCGCCAAGCTAAGGAAATCCTGAAGGGAAACACCCGAGAAGTAAGCAAATATCTCTATGATTGATGATGAAAAACGCCGAATTATTGAAGTTTGAGGTAGCAGAAGAATACAAACGAAAGTACCAACTGCTCGACGAATTTGAGGCAAAAAGCGAGGTGGTTAGCCATACTATTACCGATGTGGATGTCTTTACGTTAGTCAACGATGATGCTAACAAAAACGCCTTCATCAACTATATCCACGTAAAGAATGGCACCATCAACCAGAGCTTCACCTACGAATACAAACGTAAGCTGGAAGAGAGCGACGAGGAGCTTCTCATCACCGCCATCCCTGAAATCAGAGAGCGTTTCCACTCCACTTCCAAGGAGATCATCGTACCCTTCGAGATGGACTGGAAGCTAAAAGATGCCACTTTCTTCGTACCACAAAGAGGCGACAAAAAGCACCTGCTAGACCTATCAGAAATGAACGGAAAGCAGTATAAATTCGACCGTCTGAAGCAGGCTGACAAGCTGAATCCTGAGCAAAAACAGACCCGACTGATGAAGGAATTGCAGGCAAAACTGAAGTTGCCAAAGCTACCATACCAGATAGAATGCTTCGATAATTCCAACATCTCGGGTACCGATGCAGTGGGAGGTTGCATCGTATACAAGGGTATGAAACCATCGCGTAAGGACTACCGCAAATACAACATCAAGACAGTAGAGGGACCAGACGATTATGCCTCCATGCAGGAGGTGGTAAGACGCAGATACAGCCGCATGATAGAGGAAGAAACGCCCCTACCAGACCTTATCATACGGATGGTGGAAAGGGACAAATGGACGTAGTTAGAGAGGTGATAGTAGACGAATTGCACCTAGATATTCCGATAGCAGGTCTTGCCAAAGATGACCGTCACCGCACCAACGAATTACTCTACGGATTTCCACCCCAAACCGTTGCCCTACCTCCAGAAAGCGAGTTATTCAAGGTACTGACCCAGATACAAGACGAGGTACATAGATATGCCATTACCTTCCACCGAGACAAGCGTTCGAAGCATGCCCTTCACTCTGAATTGGACGACATCAAGGGCATCGGACCTAAGGCAAAAGAGGCTCTTCTTAGCAAATTTAAGAGCGTAAAGAAGATGAAAGAGGCCAGCTAGAAGCCTCACAGAGATATTGGGACCACACAAAGCAGAGCTATTGGATGCCTATTTCCAGCAAAAAGAGGAAAATTTCCTTCAGAAGAAAAATAACAGCCATCAACAGGTGGTAATATCAAATAAAAAGCGTATATTTGCAAATAAAAAACAATATGAGAATCGTAATACAACGTGTTAGCCACGCCTCTGTCACCATAGAAGGAGAGGTAAAATCAGCCATCAAACAAGGCTACCTGATTCTATTTGGCGTGGAAGAAAGCGACACATCGGAAGATGTAGATTGGCTAGTAAAGAAGGTCATCGGACTACGTGTTTTCGACGACGAGAACCTCGTAATGAACCGCTCCATCATGGATATCAATGGCGAGATACTGGTTATCAGCCAATTCACCCTCTTCGCCAGCTACAAGAAAGGCAATCGCCCTAGCTGGTATCGTGCTGCCAAGCATGAGATTAGCGTTCCGCTCTACGAGGAGTTCTGCAAGAAGCTATCCGAAGTCCTCGGAAAGCCCGTAGGAACAGGCGAATTTGGTGCCGACATGAAGGTAGAATTGCTCAATGATGGTCCTGTAACCATCATGATGGATACACATAACAAAGAGTAAAGAAATGACTATAAAGGAAGCACAAGAGACTGTAGATAAATGGATCAAGGAGTATGGCGTGCGCTACTTCAGCGAACTGACCAATATGGCTTGCCTCACAGAAGAGGTAGGCGAATTGGCTCGTGTGATAGCCCGCACATACGGCGACCAAAGCTTTAAGCCAGGCGAAAAGCCGAACCTAGGAGAGGAAATGGCAGATGTGCTCTGGGTACTTATCTGCCTAGCCAACCAAACAGGCATCGACCTGACTGAAGAACTCCAAAAGAGCTTTGCCAAGAAGACAAAAAGAGATGCTGAAAGGCATAAAAACAACCCAAAGCTTAAAGATAATTAGACATGGATTACATAAAGCAAATTATTCATTATAAAATAAGATAATATGAGCAGTATTAAAGACCAAGTTCTTGCACAGCAGCAGGGACAATACAATGAGAGCGACGACAAGTACTTGTCTACTCTCAAGCAGTATAAGACAGACCTCAATGACGAGGAAGTAGCAGCTGAAGTCAAGAAGATTCTTGACGAGAAAGTAGCAGAGAACGAGACCTTGGAGGTAAAGAAATTCCTCTTCGGTAGCGTAGAGTTAACCTCTCTCCACACAGAAGATACAGAAGAAAGCATCCTCAAGATGATAGAGAAGGTAAACCAGTTTGCTAAGGATTATCCAGATCTTCCACACGTTGCAACCGTATGCACCTACCCTAACTTCGCTGGCCTTATCAGCCAAAGCTTGGAGGTAGATGGCGTAGAAATCGCTGTGGTAAGCGGCAATTTCCCTTCATCACAGACCTTTATCGAGGTTAAGGTAGCCGAGACTGCCCTCGCCCTCAAAGACGGTGCCACAGAGGTAGATATCGTGATGCCAGTAGGTAAGTTCTTCAGCGAGGACTATGAAGGCGTATGCGATGACATCCAGGAACTGAAGGAAACTTGTGGCGAGCACAAGATGAAGTGTATCTTGGAGACTGGCGACTTGAAGACTTGCAGCAACATCATGAAGGCTTCTATCCTCGCCATGTACGCTGGCGCAGATACATCAAGACATCAACCGGCAAGGAGAAGTATCAGCTACTCCAGAG
>ENA-OQEB01000124-OQEB01000124.1-human-gut-metagenome-genome-assembly--contig:-NODE-124-length-30678-cov-3.328369_pt1 | contig 30678 bp, 42 predicted proteins | sample MGYA00242787_ERZ504619 | MGnify/ENA primary metagenome ERZ504619 (study PRJEB26092, sample SAMD00036317) | human gut metagenome | host: Homo sapiens | study: EMG produced TPA metagenomics assembly of... | reverse complement strand
AGATGTCCTTCTTTTTCTCGCCCAGAGAGGACAGAGCCTTCAGTTCAATGGGCAGGCCGTGGGTATCAAAGCCGGGCACATAGGGAGCCTGGAAGCCCTCCATGTTCTTGTCGCGGATGATGATATCTTGATGATCTTGTTCAGGGCGGTGCCCATGTGGATGTTGCCGTTTGCATACGGAGGGCCGTCGTGCAGGACAAACTTGGGCTTGCCGTCATTGTGCTTGATCAGGTTGTTGTACAGGTCATTCTTCTCCCAATCCTCCAGCATGGCGGGCTCCTTCTTGGGCAGACCGGCACGCATCTCAAACAGAGTCTTGGGCAGATTCAGGGTACTGTCGTACTGGGACTTATTCTTAGCCAATGGTTACACACTCCTCTAATTTACTAAAACGCTTTTGGAATCACTCGCTGAACTTCACGCCCTTAAAAGCGGCGTAGTCCGGCGCTGCAGCCTCGTCCTCGGCGGCAGAGGCCGGGGGCGGGTCGAGCTTGAGCTGGCTCTCGTCCTGTGCCAGAACTCCTCGCCTGGTCTTTTCGATCCGCAGGGGTCTCGTCCTCAGCATCCACATCCGCTGCAGCAGGCTGTGCCTCGGCGATCTCCTCGGTCACAGCGGCGGCAGTGGTCTCGGCGGCTGCAGCCTCATCCTCGGCAGGAGCATCCTCAGCGGGTTCCTCCTTCTGGAACTCAGGCAGGCGGCTCAGAGACTCAACATGGCTGCGGTACAGGTTCAGCACATCGGACTTGAAGCGGGTCACTTCCAGCCGGACGCGGTCATACTCGCGCTCCTGGGCAAGCTTTTTCTCGTTTGCCTCGTTGATGATCTCATCCGCGCGGTCACTGGCTTTTTGCAGCAGCTCGTTGGCATCACGGATAATATCATCACCGCGCAGATTTGCGCGATGCAGGATCTCTTCCGACTTCTGGTTTGCTTCCCGGATGACATTCTCACCCATCCGCTGGGCATTGATCAGCGCGCTCTTGAGCATATCACCGTCAGCTCGTAGCTCTCCATTTCCTTGTGCAGACGCTGATTCTCGGCGGTCAGCTCAGCGATCTGACGGCGCAGCTCCTCAGCCTGATCTTCATCCTGCTTCAGCTGCTCCTCTACTTTATCCAGGAAACGGTCCACCTCTTCGGTCCGGTAGCCGCGGATGTTCTTTTCAAACTGTGCAGCACGCACATCCTGCGGGGTCAGCATAGTGGTTTCCTCCCTTTTTATTCAATATTGAAAAAACTCGATGATCGATCGGTCTTTTTTGCTTTTTCCGGGCAGGGCCGTCAGGCCAAAGCGCCCCTTGCCGCGCACCGTGAACACATCGCCCTCATACACCGGGGCGTGGGCACTCTCTGCAGGCAGGTGTTGATCTCCACCCGGCCCGCCGCGATCCACTCACACGCCTGCCCGCGGCTGCAATGGAGCATAGCCGCAAGCACAGCGTCCAGCCGCAAAGAGGACACGGTGGCTGTCTGCGTTTTGCGCTCTGCCTGCGGGAATTCGGGCACCTCATCCAGCGAAAGCAGCGTGGTGGTGACCTCTGTCCGGCCCACCTGCAGCAGTTCCCGGCAGATGAGCTCCCCCGCCGTTTCCAGCGCAAAGACATAGGTGGTGCCCGGCGTATCGGCCGGGAGCACGATGTCTCCCAGCGCTTCCCGACGCAGCTCCAGCCCCATCAGGCTGCCCAGATAATCCTTGTGGCCCGGCAGTACCGCCCCGGAAAGGGTGCGGCAGGTCAGCTTCACGCAGCACAGCGGGCTTGCAGGGTAGCAGCCTCCGGCTCCAGGCAGAGCAGCTTCCGCTCTGCTCCGGGCCAGCCGCCCTCAAGTGATAGTCGCTCTCCGGCACATCGGCACGGTTCAGCGCCGCGCGGGCCAGATCCTGTTCCCTGTCGCTCAAAAAACCGGAGTAGCGGGCAATGCCGCGTCCCTCGGCCGCGCGGGCCAGATCTTCTACATGCCGCATCAAAAAGCGCTCTTCATCGGTGCGGGCGGGCACAAAGCCCCGCACTGCCCTGGGAGCAGGATCAATAGAACGCGCCATTGTTCTCCAGCTCGTCCAGCAGATCGCCCATAATGTCCACGTTGTACGGGGTAATGATGAAGGTGCTGTTGGCAACGCGCTTGATCTGGCCGTTGTTGGCGTAAGCCACACCGGACAGGAAATCCACCAGACGGCGGGAAACTTCCTTGTTGGTAGACTCCAGATTCAGCACGACCGTGCGCTTGTTGTTCAGGTGGTCTGCAATGGTGCTGGCATCCTCAAAGCGCTCGGGCTTTACCAGAACGACCTTGAGCTGGGTGGTGGCGTGGATGTTGACCACCTTGTTCTTCTTCTGGGCACCCTCCACCGGCTCTTCCTCTGCATCGTCCATGCCAACGCCGAGACCGCTGTTGTTGTTCACCATCTGGGGGCCGTCGTCGATGTACTGATCGTCGTAATCGTCCTCACCGCCGAAAAGGCCCTTTTTGAGACTATCCACGAAAGACATAGTATCTGCTCCTTTCATTCAGGCAGCCGCAGCTGCCTGGCGCCTTTTGCAAAAGAGATGCAAATAGCTTTTACTATTATCGGATTTTTTGCCGCAGATGTCAATAACTACAAAAGTTTTCCATCATACAAATTTTGTCCGGAGACAATAATCTCGTCATAAAGCCGAACCTGACTGACAGAACCAGCCGTTCCGCTGGGCAAAACGATGAGGTCATCACCGTCTGTGATCTGCGGATGGGCATCGTCCACAGGGTCGATGCGGCAGAAGCGGGCCAGGTTGCCGTACTTCACGTACACACCGGGGATGTAGTTCTCACCCTGACCTTCTGCCTCGGAGCCGTCCTCCTTGAGGTAGTGCACCGCAGCAGCAGGCACCCGCAGGCCGGTGTTGCGCCCCACAATGATCTGGGCATCGGCACAGTTCAGCCGGAGCACGTCGCCGTTGATGATCTCGCAGGAGAGGACGAAACGGGCAATGTCGTTCTCCACATCGATGTTCACCTCGCTGACCTTTGCCTTGAGGGGCGTTTCCACCTGACCGGGAAAGCGGATCTCAACGCTCTTGGTCAAGGGCTTGCCGTCCCTGCCCAGCAGCTTTTCCGCCTGTTTGGCCGAGCACACCCCGGCATAGTACCAGGTAAAGCCAGAAACGATCTTTCCCGCGCAGCCGTCCAGCGCGATCTCCGGGGAGGATTCAACGTAGGCTTTCAGGTTGGCTGCATCCAGCGCAAGGATATCGGCAGAACCAGCGTTCAGCCGCCCGGAGCTGGAGCTGCGGATGAAATAGCCCGTCTGCGGGGCCGTGATCTGGGACGGATTGCCCAGCTGGGACTGCACCGTGGCGGCCTGCTGGGTCAGCGCGGTGATCTGGTCGGAGAAGCTGGCCACCTCGCCGGTGATGACCCAGAGCTTGTTCTGGGCCAGAATGTAATTTTCCTTCTCCGCATCGGTATCCTCGTAGTCCCCTGCATCCAGCGAATCCATCAGGTCGTACAGAGCAGCGGAACGGTTCTTGCGCAGGGATTCCAGCTGCACCGAAGTGGTGTTCTGGGAGCGCTGCAGCAGGTCGATCTGGTCATTGATCTGGGTCAGCTGCTGGCGCAGGGTGGCCTGCGCTGCATCGCTGTAGATCTCAGCCACCGCTGTGCCTGCCGAAACACGCTCGCCGTCTGCCACCAGATATCCCAGCGTGCCGCCGCCCGCAACGTAGCTTTCCTCAAACAGGAGCACGCCCTCGGCATCCACGGTGTCCTCCACCGTAGCCAGCAGGGCGGTCTCGTAGGTATTGGGCGGAAACAGCACCTGCATTGCCTGATAGCCCACATACAATGCCGCCAGCAGTAAAAACACGATAACGACAGCGGCCAGCGTTTTCAGTGCGCCGGAGATGCCCTCGCGGTTTTCTTCCTGCATATCGCTCATCCTTTCGCTAAAAATTCATTTGTGAGACATGCGGCCTGTTCCCGGACATCCGGGGCAGAGGCATCCAGCCAGCAGATACCCTCCATGTGGCGGAACCAGGTCAGCTGGCGCTTGGCATAGTTGCGGGAGGCCTGTTTCAGCTTTTCCACACAAGGGGCAAGCGCGCTCTCCCCCGCAAAGTATGGGAAGAATTCTTTGTATCCGATGGCCTGGGCCGCCGTCTTATAGGTATCCCGGTGTTCCCACACACGTTTTGCCTCGTTCAGCAGATCCTGCTCCATCATCTGATCCACCCGCAGGTCGATGCGGCGGTAGAGCTGGGCGCGCTCCGGGAAATCCAGCCCAAGAATCAGAGAACGATAGGGCTTTTCGGGCGGGAGTGAGTCTGCTTTCTGCGTGCTGAGCTTTTTGCCGGTGGCGCGGTAATGTTCCAGCGCCCGCAGCACCCGGACATGGTTGTTCGGATGGATGGCCGCCGCCGCTTCGGGGTCCACTGCCTGCAGCTCCGCATACATGGCTTCCGGGCCTTTTTCATTCAGTTCTGCGGCCAGCTGTTCCCGCAAACCGTCCGGCGTTTTCTCAGCGGCAAAGTGGACACCATATAAAAAGCTCTGGACATAGAGCCCGGTGCCGCCCACGAGGATGGCAGATGTCCTCTGCCGGAGATCTCATGTTCCAGCGCTACGGCCAGCGCGGTGAAATCTGCCACGCTGAACGGTTCATCAGGCTGCAGGATATCTACCCCATGGTGCGGAATGCCGCAGGTCTCCTCGGGGGTCACCTTGGCGGTGCCCACATCAAGACCTTTGTAGATCTGCATCGAATCGGCGCTGATGATCTCACCGTCGAACTGCTCGGCCAGTGCAACACCCAGCGCGGTCTTGCCGGAAGCGTGGGGCCGACCACGGCCAGCACCGGGTGCTTTTTGTTACACGATCCGTCCAAACTGTTTTTCCAGCTCCTTCCGGGTCAATTTAAGGACACAAGGCCGACCATGGGGGCAGAAGGGCGGCACCTCGCCCGAGAGGATCTTTTCAGCCAATGCCATCAGCTCCTGCGGGGAGGTCTTATCCCCCGCTTTAATGGCCGCGCGGCAGGAGATGGAATGGAGCACCCACTCAGTCTTTTCGCTCAGGGCATCGCGGCTGCCCTTGGAGAGCTTATCCGCCAGCTCCACCAGCAGATCCTCGGCACTGCCCTGTTCCACATCCGCGGGCACAGAGCGCAGAAACACGCTGTTGCCGCCAAAGTCATCGATCTCCAGTCCTGCGCTTTCCAGCAGCTCAAGGTTGGAGAGGAGGGCAGTCTTTTCCTCTGCCGACAGCTCCACCACCAGCGGCTCCAGCAGCAGCTGGGCCGGAACATCTCCATAGTTTGCCGCCAGCTTCTCGAAGAGCTGACGCTCGTGGGCGGCATGCTTATCAATGATGCAGATCTCCTCCCCACGCTCAGCAAGGATATAGGTCTTGAAGATCTCACCCACATAACGCAGAGGGGCAGGGCCTTCCTGCACGTCAAAGCCCAGCTGTTCCGGCGTATCCTCGGCAGCAGAGGTCTGCTGCGGAGCCGGGGCGGCAGGCATTTCCTCCTTGGGGGCAGGATCCCATGCCGCCATGTGGTCCTGATGTTCGGGCAGATCTGCACTGTCTGGTTCAATGTCCAATGCACCTTCTCCCAGCGCTGCGGCAAAGGCGGGTGCTTTTGGCTCACTCTCCGTAGGAGCTGGTGCCGGGCTGTGCAGGGTGGCATCCTGCCGGATGGGCCAGGCCCGATGCAACCGTTGTCCAGCTGTGCTCTGTCGGCTTTTCCTCGGCAATGCCCGGCACAGGCAGGATATCCGGGTGGCTTGCAGGTGCCGGACGGGACGGCGGTGCTGCTGCCGGTGTCGGAGTAAAACTCCGGAAGCTCCGCTGGGGCTGAGGGGTATGCTCATGGAGCGTTCCCGGCTCGGCTTGACCCGGAATGACGGCAGAAAGTCCTGTAAAGTTGTTCTTCTTTACATCATTTTCTGTCACGTTATCATTTATTTCCGATTTGTTGGATTCTTCATCTTTTTTGTCCTCTTCAAAGGCAAAACGCCGCTCTCCGGTGCCCGGTTGGGCCAGTGCCAGCTTGACAGCGTGATAAACGAGGTCAAAGATATCGTTTTCCCGGGCAAAGCGCACCTCAGTCTTGGCCGGGTGGACATTGACATCCACAAGGTCAGCGGGCATTTCCAGAAGCAAGATTCCTCCAGGGAACTTACCCTGCATCGTGGTGCCTTTGAACGCTGTTTCCATGGCCGCCATCATGGTGCGGTTGCGGACATAGCGCCCATTGATGTAGAAATACTGCATACTGCGGCTGGCGCGGCAGCTCCTGGGCTGGGTGATGAGGCCCCACACCCGGTACACCCCTTCCTGATTGTCCAGCTCCATGAGATCACGGCTGAATTCCCGGCCCAGCACCGCGTAGGCGGCACTGCGCAGCTTGCCGTCACCGGGGGTGACATACTGCAGCTTACCCTCCCGGACAAACTTGAAGCTGACCTCGGGGTGGCTCAGGGCCACATGGGCCACGATATCCGCCACAAAGGTACCCTCACTGGAATCCTTTTTGAGGAACTTCATCCGGGCCGGGGTGTTGTAGAACAGATCCTGCACCCGGATGGTAGTGCCCACGCCGCGTGCACCGGGCTCCAGCGGATAATCCTCGCCGCCCTCGATGCGGTAGACAGAGGCGCACTCGTCGTTCTCAGTACGGGTCAGTACTTCTACCCGCGCCACGCTGGCAATGGAAGCCAGCGCCTCTCCACGGAAGCCCAGGGTGTGGATATGGTTCAGATCATCCTCCGTCCGGATCTTACTGGTGGCGTGGCGGATGAATGCCGTGGGGATATACTCTGCTTCAATGCCCGAACCGTTGTCGCTGATCTCGATCAGCTTCACGCCGCCTGATTCAATGGTCACGGTGATCTGGCTTGCCCCGGCATCAATGGCGTTTTCCAGCAGCTCCTTCACCACGGAAGCAGGCCGCTCCACCACCTCACCGGCTGCAATGAGCTCTGCCGTGTGCTTGTCCAGAACATGGATGACTGCCATATTCGTTCCCTCCCCTGTTTTTTAGGATTTTTCAGGAAATCAGCCGTTCAGGCTGCCCTTCAAGGTCTTTTTCAGCTCGTACAGGAAATTCAGCGCTTCAATGGGGGTCAGCGTTTCCACATCCAGCGCATCCAGTTTTTCCAGCACCTCGCTGGGCACTGCGGGAGAGTTATACTCCTGCAGCGCGTCAAAGTCCATCTGCTCCACCTTGTTCTTGGGGGCAGTGGCTTCCAGTGCGCGCAGCACCTCGTGGGCGCGGCGGGTCACGGTGCCGGGCAGACCGGCCAGCTTTGCCACCTCAATGCCATAGCTGTCATCGGCAGGGCCGCGGACGATGCGGCGCAGGAAGGTGATGTCCTCACCCCGCTTTTTCACCGCAATGTTGTAATTTTTCACGCCGCTGATGGTGCCCTCAAGGTCTGTCAGCTCGTGGTAATGGGTGGCAAAAAGTGTTTTGCAGCCCAGTCCCTTGGCCGGGTCGCTGATGTGCTCCACCACAGCGCGGGCAATGCTCATGCCGTCAAAGGTGGATGTGCCGCGCCCGATCTCATCCAGCACTACCAAGCTGCGGGAGGTAGCGTTCTTCAGGATCTCTGCTACCTCGGTCATCTCCACCATAAAGGTGGACTGACCTGCCGAAAGGTCATCCGACGCGCCGATGCGGGTAAAGATGGCATCCACCACACCCACATGGCACTCTCTGGCCGGAACAAAGGAACCGATCTGTGCCATCAGGGCAATCAGCGCATTCTGGCGCATATAGGTCGATTTACCCGCCATGTTGGGGCCGGTGATGATGAGGCAGCGATCTTCGCCGCAGTTCAGGGTGGTATCGTTGGGTACGAACAAGCTGCCCTTGAGCATCTGCTCCACCACAGGGTGGCGGCCCTCCACGATGGTCAGCTGGTCGCTCTCATCCACAGTGGGGCGGCAGTAGTTGTTTTCTGCTGCCACCTGAGCCAGAGCGGCCAGCACGTCCAGCTCTGCCACGGCGTTGGCTGTACGCTGGATGCGGTCGAGCTGGGCACCAATGCTTTCCAGCAGCTCATTGAACAGCCGGTGTTCCAGAGCGATCAGCCGCTCGTGAGCACCCAGGATCTTATTTTCCAGCTCCTTGAGCTCCTGTGTGATGTAGCGTTCGCCGGTGGTCAGGGTCTGCTTGCGGATGTAGCTCTCCGGCACCTGTGCCTTATAAGAGTTGCTGACCTCGATGAAATAGCCAAACACATGGTTATAGCCAATCTTCAGCTTGGGGATGCCGGTCTCCTGCCGCAGGCGGGTCTCGAGTTGAGCCAGCACGCCCTTGGTGTTATCGCGGATGGAACGCAGCTCGTCCACCTCAGGGTGATACCCCTTGGCGATGACACCGCCATCCTTCAGGGTGGAAGGCGCGTCAGGGTCCACAGCAGCATAGATCTTGTCCTTGATATCGCTCAGCGGGTCGATCCTAGAGACGATCTCGCTGAGTTCGGCGCAGCCGCAGCTTTCGGCCTGCTGGCGCAGGCTGGGCAGGCGCTCACAGGTCTGCGCCATGGCATAGATCTCTTTGGGCGTGGCTGAACCGTAGACCGTGCGGGTCATCATACGCTCCAGATCAGCGATGTAATGCAGTTCTTCAATCAGATCGCCGCGCTGTACGGTCTGGTTGACCAGACTTTCCACAGCATCCAGACGGTGGTTGATGGCATCGCTGGAAAGCAGCGGCTGCTCGATCCAAGTGCGGAGCAGCCGCTTGCCCATGGCAGTGCTGGTCTTGTCCAGCACCCAGAGCACGGGTTCCCCGCTTCTCACGGCCCCGCAGTCTCGGTGAGTTCAAGGTTGGCCCGCGTCACCGGCGAAAGCTGCATATACTGGGCTTCATTGTAGCTGATGACGGTCTTCAGGCGCTCCACACCTTTGATCTGGGTGGTGTGCAGGTATTCCAGAAGTGCGGCCATGGCAAACCGCACCAGACCCTTTTTATCAATAGAGGTCGTCTCATCCCAATTGCGGCCAAACTGATTTTCCAACGAGATGGCCACCAGACCCGGGGCGTAGCGCTCCTCTTCCACCAGCTCCACAGAGCAGGTCATGTTCTTTTTGATATAGCCGGTCAGCTCACGGCAGTCCAGCATTCCGGGGTTCATCAGCACCTCGCTGGGATGGTAGCGGCAGAGCTCAGCGATCACGGCAGGCACGATCTTCTCCCGTTTCAGCTCGGTGATGTGGCCGTGCCGGTGGAAACATCGGCAAAGCAGATGCCCGCCGCATTCCCTTTCAGAAAAATGCTTGCAATGTAGTTGTTTTTGTCATCCTGCAGCATACTGCTCTCGATGACAGTGCCCGGCGTGACCACCCGGATGATATCGCGCTTGACCAGTCCCTTTGCCTTGGACGGGTCCTCCATCTGCTCACAGATCGCCACCTTGTATCCCTTGGCGATCAGGCGGGCCACATAGCCTCGTAGCTGTGGAAGGGCACGCCGCACATGGGGGCACGCTCTTCCATGCCGCACTGCTTGCCCGTCAGGTCAGGTCCAGCTCCCGGGAGGCGGTCAGCGCATCGTCAAAGAACATCTCGTAAAAGTCGCCGATGCGGTAAAACAGGATCTCGTCCTTATACTGCTTCTTGATGTCCATATACTGCTGCATCATGGGCGACAGTTCTGCCATAATCGTTCACCTTTCCTGCGGGCTATGCCGCTTTGCTTCTTTCCGTCGGTTTGCAGTAAGTAACTGCGAATGGAAGGAAAACGCGGCCTGCGATTTGCAGCCGCGTTCTCGTTTTGCCTGTTAGTGGCAGCCGCCGCAGGTGGAGCAGCTGCCGGTGCAGGATTCGCTGGGCTCCTGCACAGTCATGGGGTCGCCGCCGTTCATTGCGGTGTTGATGATGGCATCAATGTAGTTGACCAGGTTCTCGCAGTCGCGCTTTGCCTCGTTGTAAGCAGTCATACCCTCGTCAGCCATGATCTTGCCATACAGGTCGTTGACCTTGGTGTTCAGCTCGGCGATGCGCTCATCACTGCGCTCGCTCTTGCTGATCTCGTTGTTCAAATCCATGCGGGCCAGATTGAACTCTCCGATGAGATTCTGCAGCTCCTCATCCTTATCGTTTGCCTTGCGGGCCTGATCCAGAGCCAGGTAACGGGGGTCAGTCTGCAGTGCCATGGCGGCGCGCTTGAACAGATCGATGCAATCCATAATCAAAAATCTCCTTTGATGTGTTTGTTTTTATAGTTACATTATTATTGAGGCCGGTGTGCCCCGGGATCACGTTTCCAGTTCGCCCAGCAGGACAGTGGCGCGGGCACCGGTCAGGTGTACCTGTGCGTAGCTGCCCATCAGGGCGGGGTCAGCGGCAAACTCCACGGTCAGGTTGTTGTCCAACCGGCCGGAGAGGGTGCCGTCGCTGCGGCCATAGCCTTCCACCAGCACCCGGACAGTCTGGCCCACCTGCTGCCGGACCAGATCCATTGCGATCTCGTCCTGTACCTTGAGCAGACGGGTCATCCGGTCGGTTTTCTCCGCGCGGGGGTGGGGTCGGGCATTTCCGCTGCCTTGGTGCCGGTGCGCTTGGAGTAGATAAAGGTGAACAGCTGCATGTAGCCGACCTTCTTCACCAGTTCCAGCGTGTCCTGGAAATCCTCCTCCGTTTCCCCGGGGAAGCCCACGATGATATCGCTGGAGAAGGTGATGCCGGACACCTTTTTGCGGGCATACTCGATCAGCTCCATATACTGCCCGATGGTGTAATGGCGGTTCATCTTTTTCAGCAATTCATCCGAGCCGCACTGCACCGGCAGGTGCAGGTGTTTGCACAGGTGGGGCTGGGCCGCAATGGTGTCGATCAGCTTGTGGCTGGCATCCTTCGGGTGGCTGGTCATAAAGCGGATCTGGTAATCGCCGGGCACAGCGCAGAGCAGATTGAGCAGATCAGCAAAGTCCACCTGTTCTTCCAGGCCCTTGCCGTAGCTGTTCACGTTCTGGCCCAGCAGCGTGATCTCCTTGTATCCTGCTTCCACCAGCCCCCGGAACTCCGCCAGAATATCGCCGGGCTTGCGGCTCTTCTCACGGCCCCGCACATAGGGTACGATGCAGTAGGTGCAGAAATTGTCGCAGCCGTACATGATGGCAGCCAGGCGCGGAACTCACTCTCGCGCCGGATGGGGATGTTCTCCACGATGACCGGGCGCTGGGCGGGCTCCATCAGCACACGCTTATGCTTCTGCAGCTTCTGGGCAATGAGCTGGGGCAGCGTATCGATGCCGTCCACACCAAAGACCAGATCGACATAGGGATAGCTCTTGCGCAGCTTTTCCACCACATGCTTCTGGTTGGCCATGCAGCCGCACAGGCCGATCATCAGGCCGCGCTTTTTCTCCTTCAGGCCCTTCAGTGCACCCACATTGCCGAACACGCGCTGCTCGGCGTGCTCTCGCACGGCGCAGGTGTTGAAGAGGATGAGTCTGCATCCTCGGGCTTATCGCACAGGCCGTAGCCGATATCCACCAGCACGCCCTTGATGCGCTCGCCATCGTTGACGTTCTGCTGACAGCCATAGCTGTGTACAAAGGCCAGCGGCGGGGTGTCGTAAGCCGCACGCACCAGCTCCGCAGCCGTCTCGTTGTGTTCAAAGTTAATGTATTCCAATAAAAACCATCCTTATTTTTCAAAAGCTCTTTTTAGTATACCCTCTTTCTGCCATAAGGGCAAGTGGGAAACCGCAAATTTCAGAATCCTTCGGGGTAATTCAGCCTTCTGCCTGCTTTTTGGCGCATGCTTCACACAGGCCAAACAGCACCACAGCGCAGTCCTGCACCACAACATCCTTCTGGCGGCGCACCAGCTCATCACCTGTTTCTCGTCCACATCGGCATCCACTACGCCACCGCAGGCTGTACAGTAGAGGTGGCTGTGCCAGCACAGGGTGTGATCAAAACGATCCGCCCTGCCCGGAATGGACACCCGGCGCACCATGCCTGCCTCCACCAGACTGTTCAGGTTGCGGTAGACAGTGCCCAGGCTCAGGCCCGGGCATTCCGGGGCCGCCTTATCAAAGATCTCTTCGGCGGTGGGGTGGTCGCAAAGCTGCTCCACGGTGCGCAGCACCAGCTCCCGCTGTTTGGAATAACGCATCTTCCTCTCTCCTTCTCTTCCCTTTATACGTTCTCTTCGCCCTTGATCCGCGCCCAATATGCGCGGGAGGCCTGCTCATTCTTGTTTTCCCCAAAAGTGTAGTATTTTGTATTCTTGAGCACATCCGGCAGATACTGTTGCTCGACCCAGTGATTGGGGTAATCGTGGGCATACTTGTAATTCTGGCCCTTTACCAGCGCGTCCTCGCCGTCATAGTGCTTGTTCTGCAGCTGGCGTGGAATGGGCCCGGTGCGACCCGCCTGCACATCCGCAATGGCGGCGTTGATGGCATCATGGGCGCTGTTGGATTTTGGGCTGGTCGCCACCAGCACAACTGCATCCGCCAGGGCCAGCCGCGCTTCGGGCAGGCCCACCGCGTTGGCGATATCCACCGCCGCCTTTACGATGGGGATGATCTGCGGGTAAGCAAGGCCCACATCTTCACAGGCGCAGACCATGAGCCGACGGCAGGCCGAGGGCAGATCCCCGGCTTCCAGCAGCCGGGCCAGATAGTGGAGCGCTGCATCCGGGTCGGAGCCGCGCATGGATTTCTGGTAAGCCGACACGATATCATAGTGGTCATCGCCGTCCCGGTCGTACCGCATGGCAGTGCGGCGGGTGACCTGCTGGATCATGTCCAGCGTGATGTGTTTTCCCTCCGGTTCGGGAGCCGCCGCCGTCACTGCAAAATCAAGGCAGCCCAGTGCCTTGCGCAGATCGCCGCCCGCGCTCTCGGCAAGATAGGCACAGGCATCGTCCTCCATCCGGATGGGCGTACCCTCGCTCTCTGAAAGCTTTTTCAGGGCGTTCCGCAGCCCCTGCTCCACATCCGCAGCTGTCAGCGATTTGAACTCGAACACAGTGCAGCGGGAAAGCAGTGCATTATAGATGTAAAAATAGGGGTTCTCGGTGGTGGAGGCGATCAGGGTCACCGTGCCGTCCTCAATGCACTCCAGCAAGCTTTGCTGCTGCTTCTTGTTCAGATACTGGATCTCATCGAGGTACAGCAGGATGCCCCCCGCCCCGGCCAGTGTGCCGATATCCTTGAGCACTGCTTGATATCTCCCGTGCCGCAGGAGGTGCCGTTGAGCTTGTGCAGCGTCATGCCGCTGTTCTCGGCAATGATGCGGCTACGGTAGTCTTGCCTGTGCCGGATGGGCCGTAAAAGATCATATTGGGGATACGCCCGCTCTCGATGGTGCGGCGGAACACCCGCCCCGGGGCCAGCAGATGCTGCTGGCCGCAGACTTCGGCCAGCGTTTTGGGGCGCATACGCTGCGCCAGCGGTTCATTCATCGGGCGTTCCCTCCTGTACTGCCCTGCTGTTCTGCATGGGCCTTATATAGAAATAGTATACCTCATTTTTACACGAACAGCAAGAGCAATAATGAAAATCATTCTCAGATGGATGCTGCAAATCCCATTTACAAAAAGGTCGAAACATGCTATTATCATAGTACATTTACGAGAAACGAGGGGTACAGATGAAGAAAGCCGCTGCGGCAGAAGATCTCTCTGCCAAAAAGGAGCTGGCGCTCCAGGTCATCGACCGGCTGAAAACAGAATATCCGGATGCAGCCTGCACGCTGGATTACGACCACGCCTGGCAGCTGCTGGTCAGTGTCCGGCTGGCGGCCCAGTGCACCGATGCCCGGGTGAACATTGTGGTACAGGACTTGTTTGCTAAATACCCCAGTGTAGCAGCGTTGGCTGCAGCAGAGCCCGAGGAAATCGAGGCCATCGTCAAGCCCTGTGGGCTGGGCCGCAGCAAGGCCCGGGATATCTCGACCTGTATGCGAGTGCTGCGGGATAAATACAACTGCAAAGTGCCCACCACCTTTGAAGAGCTGCTGGCACTGCCCGGCGTGGGCCGCAAGAGCGCCAACCTGATCATGGGTGATGTGTTCTGCAAGCCCGCCATCGTCACAGATACCCACTGCATCCGGCTGTGCAATAAAATCGGGCTGGTGGATGGCATCAAGGAGCCGCAGAAGGTGGAGATGGCCCTGTGGAAGATCATCCGCCGGAGGAAGGCAGTGACCTGTGCCACCGCTTTGTGATGCATGGCCGGGCTGTCTGCAACGCCCGCAAACCCGAATGTGAAAAGTGCTGTCTGAACGACATCTGCCGGTACGCGGCAGAAAACGCCGTTCTTACAAAAGAAACCAAGGAGGCTTCTGTATGATTACATTGTCTATCCTGATCGTCCTTGCCCTGATCTGCGCTCTGGTGGGCGTGCTGATGGGCCTGTTCTCTCTGATCGGCCTGCTGGCTTCCCTGCTCGTGGGCGTGCTGGTAGGCGCTCTGGCCGGTCACATCGCCAACCGCTTTATGGGCACCCAGACTTCCACCGGCCGCAACATTGTGCTGGGCATTCTGGGCAGCTTTGTGGGTGAGTTTCTGTTCGGCCTCATCGGCATCCATGCCACCGGCAGCATCAGCTCCTTTGTCATCTCGGTGCTGGGTGCCTGCGTCTGCATCTGGGTGGATAACCGACTGTTCCACGATCGTTGACCGGTTTTCTCTGGTTGTTTGTCTTTGCTCTCCCCTCCGGGAGAGCTTTTTTATTTTCAGCCCCTTGACAGTTATATCGTGAAGCGATATAATACATCCATGATATATCGCATAGTGATACAAAGCGAGGTGATATAATGGAAAATCCGGCACTGACGGAAACCACCTACTACATCCTGCTTTCCCTCTATCATCCGCGGCATGGCTACGGCATCATGCAGGAGACCCAGCAGCTCTCCGGCGGAAGGGTACGGCTGGCTGCCGGAACCCTGTACGGTGCCCTGAATGCCCTGTGCGAAAAGGGGTGGATCTCTCCCCTGCCCATGGAAAGCGGAAGCCGCAAAAAAGAATACCAATTGACCTCCGCCGGGCTGAAGGTGCTCAAACAGGAGCTGGTCCGGCTGGAGGAGCTTGCTGCCAATGGCCGCGCCATTTTACAGGAGGAACAGGTATGAGTGAAACAAAAACGCTGCATCGGAATTTCTGGGTCTGGGAATTTGAAAAAGAAGAACGTTGGCTCAACGAAATGGCGCAGGAGGCTGGGCCCTGCAGAATGCCGGGTTCTGCACCTACACCTTTGAAAAGACGGAACCCGGCCAGTACATCATCCGGCTTGCCATGCTGGACAGTTCCCCGGATTTTGAAAGTTTCATGGGAGAGTTGGAAGCACAGAGCGTTGGGCATTGCTTCAGTTGGGGATATTTCCGCCGCAGCGCCCAGCTAGGTCCCTTTGATATGTTTTCGGATGTGGATTCCCGTATCTCCCACCTGAACAAAATTGGACAGATGGTGAGGCTGCTCTGTCTGGCAAATCTTCTCATAGGCGTTACCAACACCTTCAGTGGTGCATCGCTGGCATGGCTGAACCTGCTTTGCGCCACGTTTTTGGCCTACGGGCTGGGACGTATCAGCAGCAAACGAGAGAGTCTGATGGAAGAACGTCAGCTCCACGAGTGATTTTTTCTCCTTGATGCGCAGGATCTTCAGAGTTTTCAAAAAGTTCATTTTTACCCGCTTGCATTCCGATGCAGGCGGGTATATTATTGTCATTAGCAAATAGTTGTCATGTGTTAAGTGTTTGCATCTGTCAAGTGATAAGGAGGATTCGTATGCCGCAGAAGAGTGCGCCGGAACTGTTCGCCGCGATCCATTATCTGCATCGGCTGAGCACGGAAGGCAAACGCGGTGCCAAAATGGCACTGGAAAGCTGCCCCAAGTGTCATTTCATCATGCTGGAAGGCGTGCTGATGACCATTGAAGAGCATGGCCAAAACGGCACCATCTATGTTTCCGATCTGGCTGCCGCCGTCAAACAGCCCCTGCCCGCTGTTTCCCGCGCGCTGCGCCAGCTGGAGCAGGATGGACTCATTGAGCGGATCACAGACCCCAATGACCGCCGCAAAACGCTGGTGCGCCCCACGGAAAAGGGGTTGGATGCCAGCCGCCAGGTCGAAACTGCCATCAGCCGTTACTTTGAGCGGGTCATCTGCCGCATTCCGGAAGAGCAGCGGGAGCAGCTGTTCTCCCTGACCGGTGTACTGCTGGAGGCTGTGGAAGCGGAAAATGCGGAGCAACAAGCAAAATTGAAGGGAGAAAACGAAAATGGGTAAAATTTTCAAGCAGCTGGCCCGCCACTGGGCTGCCTGCCTTGCCGTGGTGGCTCTGCTGTTCGTGCAGGCCTACTGCGACCTTTCCCTGCCGGATTACACGAGCAGGATCGTGGACACCGGCATCCAGCAGGGCGGCATTGAAAGCCCCCTGCCGGAGACTGTGCGCCAAAGCACACTGGATGCCCTCTCGCTTTTGATGAGCGAAGAGGATGCGGATGCACTGCAGAATGCCTACGGATATTATCTTCAGGACAACGGTGTTCTGAAGCTCCGCAGTGACCTGACCGATGCCGAGCGCACCGCTCTGGAGGAGGCTGTTACCACACCGGATATCGTGCTGTATATGGCGGCGGCACAGAACGCCAACGCCACTGCCGGGCAGAATGCTGCCGCCATGGCTCCGCTGTCCGGCTACCAGAGCGAGGACGAGACTGCCGGGGATGAAGCAGAGACCATGACCGCTGCTCCCACGGCGGAGGATCTGGATGCCGTTTGTGCCAGTTCGCAGCCATGGCCCAGATGCCGCTTTCCGGGAAATGATCCAGCAGCAGCTGGCCAGCGCCATGGAACAGGTGGACGAGACCACCCTTTCCAGCATGGCAAGTCAGGCTACTCTGCTGGTCAGCCTGGAATATGAGGCACAGGCGTTTCCCATGATGTGCAGATGGCCTACCTCTTCCGGGTTGGCGGCCAGATGCTGGCCCTGACTCTGCTGATGGTGGTCGTTGCCATTCTGGTGGGCCTGATCGCCTCCCGCGTCTCGGCTTCCATCGGCCGGGAGCTGCGCAGAGAGACCTTCTCCTCGGTCATCCATTTTTCCAACGCAGAGATCGAGAATTTCTCCACCGCTTCCCTGATCACCCGCACCACCAACGATATCCAGCAGGTGCAGTTCACCTGTGTCATCCTGCTGCGCATGGTGGCCTACGCCCCCATTCTGGCATCGGCGGCGTGATGCACGTCACCCAGGGCAACACCGGCCTTGCCTGGATCATTGTGCTGGATGTAGCCGCTCTGCTTCTGCTCATCACGGTTCTGATGAGCATCGCCATGCCCAAGTTCAAGATCATGCAGACGCTGGTGGACAAGCTGAACCTCGTCAGCCGCGAGATCCTGACCGGCGTGATGCCGGTGCGTGCATTCAGCCGCGAATCCTTTGAGGAAAAGCGTTTTGATGCTGCCAGCCGGGAGCTGATGGGCACCCAGCTGTTCACCAACCGCGCCATGGTGGCCATGATGCCCTTTATGACCCTGATTATGAACGGCACCAGCCTGCTCATCGTCTGGTTCGGCGGCAAGGCCATGGATGCAGGAAATATGCAGGTGGGCGAGATGATCGCATTCATCACCTACACCATGCAGATCGTCATGTCTTTCCTGATGCTGGCCATGGTGGCGTGATGCTTCCTCGTGCCGGTGTGGCCGCTGACCGCATTGACGAGGTCTGCCGCACCAAGGCTTCCATCCATGATCCCGACGCTGCCGCCGCAAAGCCCGCCCTTGAAAAGAATGCCTGGGATGGCGTGGTCCGGTTCGAGGATGTCAGCTTCCGCTTCCCCGGTGCCGACAGCGACGCGCTGGAGCACATCAGCTTTACCGCAAACCCCGGCGAGACCACAGCCATCATCGGCTCCACCGGCTGCGGCAAATCCAGCCTGCTCAACCTCATCCCCCGCTTTTATGATGTCACCGGCGGCCGCGTGACCATCGACGGCATCGATGTGCGGGAGATGCCGCAGGAGCAGCTCCACAGCCTTTTGGGCTATGTTCCCCAGAAGGGCATTCTGTTCAGCGGCACCATCGAGAGCAACCTGAAATTCGGCGGTGCACAGATCACCGATGCGGGCATGAAGAAGGCGGCTTCCATCGCACAGGCCACCGAGTTCATCGACGCAAAGCCCGAGGGCTATGCAAGCCCCATCGCACAGGGCGGCTCCAACGTGTCCGGCGGTCAGAAGCAGCGGCTCTCCATCGCCCGTGCCATTGCCAAGGAGCCGAAGATCTATCTGTTCGACGACAGCTTCTCTGCCCTTGACTACAAGACGGATGTCACCCTGCGCCGTGCGCTGAAAGAAGAGACCGACAACGCCACCGTGATCATCGTGGCACAGCGCATTTCCACCGTCCTCCACGCCAATCAGATCCTGGTGCTGGACGACGGCAGACTGGTGGGCAAGGGCACTCACGCGCAGCTCATGGCCACCTGCCCTGAATATCAGGAGATCGCCAGGAGCCAGCTGAGCCAGAAGGAGCTCAACCTGCAAGATCTGAACACCGGAAAGGAGGATGAGTGATATGCCGAGACCCGGAAAACAGACCACCGAGCGCGCCAAGGATTTCAAGGGCACTCTGCGGCAGCTCCTCAGCGCATTGCGCCAGTATAAGCTCTCCCTCATCGTTGTGATGGTCTTTGCCATCCTTTCCACCATTTTCAATATCGCAGGCCCCAAAATTCTGGCCAAGGCCACCACGCTCTTGCCACCGGCTGGATCGCCAAGCTGCGGGGGATCGGCAGCATCGACTTTGCCTACATCGGCAAGATCCTGCTCATCCTGCTGGCCATGTACCTCTGCTCTGCGGCATTCAGCTTCATTCAGGGCTGGCTGATGACCGGCCTTTCCCAGAAGGTCTGCTATGATTTCCGCCGCCAGATCAGCGAGAAGATCAACCGCCTGCCTCTGGCCTACTTTGAAAAGCGGACGGTCGGCGAGGTGCTTTCCCGCATCACCAACGATGTAGACACCCTGGGCCAGAGCCTGAACCAGAGCGTGACCCAGCTCATCACCAGCATTACCACCATGATCGGCGTGTTGATCATGATGCTGTCCATCAGCCCCAAAATGACCCTGATCGCACTGCTCATCCTGCCTGTTTCTCTGGTACTGGTGATGCTGGTGGTCAGGTTCAGCCAGAAATACTTTAAGGCCCAGCAGGCCACCCTGGGTGTTGTGAACGGTCAGGTGGAGGAGGTCTACTCCGGCCACAATGTCATCAAGGCCTTCAACCGGGAGGCTGCCGTGCTGGAGGACTTCAACGCCGCCAACGACAAGCTGTTTGAATCCGCCTGGAAGAGCCAGTTCCTTTCCGGCCTGATGCAGCCCATTATGAACTTTGTGGGCAACCTGGGCTATGTGGCTGTTGCCATCGTTGGCAGCATCTTTGCCGCCAACGGCATCATCACCATCGGTGATATCCAGGCCTTTATCCAGTATGTTCGCAATTTCACCCAGCCCATCCAGCAGCTGGCACAGGTATCCAACATGCTGCAGAGCATGGCCGCCGCTGCCGAGCGCGTGTTCGAGTTCCTGAACGAGCCCGAAGAGGATCAGCTGGCCGACCCCACCCGCCGGGCAGACCCCGCCTGCATTGATGGTCAGGTCACCTTTGACCATGTCCGGTTCGGTTATGTGCCCGAAAAGACCATCATCCACGATTTCAGCTGTAAGGTGCAGCCCGGCCAGAAGGTCGCCATCGTTGGCCCCACCGGTGCCGGCAAAACCACCATGGTCAAGCTGCTCATGCGGTTCTACGATGTGGATTCCGGCTCCATCACCCTGAACGGCCACGACATCCGCGACTTTGACCGCAGTGCCCTGCGCGAGGGCTTCGGCATGGTGCTGCAGGACACCTGGCTGTTCAAGGGCACCATCATGGAGAATATCCGCTATGGCCGTCTGGATGCCACCGACGAAGAGGTCATTGCCGCCGCCAAGGCCGCCAATGCCGACCACTTCATCCGCACCCTGCCCGGCGGCTACCAGATGGAGCTGAACGAGGACGCTTCCAACGTCAGTCAGGGCCAGAAGCAGCTGCTGACGATTGCCCGGGCCATTCTGGCCGACAACCGCATCCTGATCCTGGACGAGGCCACCAGCAGTGTGGACACCCGCACCGAACAGCGCATCCAGACTGCTATGGACAACCTGATGCGGGGCCGTACCAGCTTCGTCATTGCCCACCGCCTGTCCACCATCAGGGATGCAGACCTCATCCTTGTCATGCGGGACGGCGACATTGTGGAGCAGGGCACCCACGACCAGCTCATTGAGCCGGCGGTTTCTACGCTGACCTGTACAACAGCCAGTTTGAGGATGTTGTGGATTAAGCCACGCTCCCTTCTTTGAAAAAGGCTCAGGTTTCGATCAAAAACCTGAGCCTTTTTCTTTTGTCAATTCCTACCGGATGTGCTATACTTATTTTTGTGTCTTGAAGTAGGAAAGGAGTAACCACTCATGGAAACCACTCAAAAGCCCTACGCATTCAGCCGCAAGGTATTCTGCGAGGGGATGCGGGATGGTGTGCCCATTGCGCTGGGCTATTTTGCTGTCTCGTTCTCATTGGGCATTGCAGCCCGCAATGCGGGGCTGACCCCCATTCAGGGCTTTTTTGCAAGCCTGTTCAACAATGCTTCTGCCGGTGAGTATGCAGCCTTTTCGCTGATTGCTGCCGGTGCCACCTATCTGGAAGTTGCCATCATCACCCTGATCGCCAACGCGCGCTACCTGCTGATGAGCTGTGCTCTGGCCCAGAAATTTGCCCCAGGCACGCCGTTCTTCCACCGGCTCATCATCGGCTACGATGTCACCGACGAGCTGTTTGGCATCACGATCGCACGGCCCGGCTATCTGAACCCGTTCTACACCTACGGTGCCATTGCGCTGGCAGCCCCCGCCTGGGCCATGGGCACAGCGCTGGGCATCATTGCGGGCAACCTGCTGCCGGTGCGTGTGGTCAGCGCCCTGAGCGTGGCCCTGTACGGCATGTTCCTGGCCATCATCATTCCCCCCGCCCGGAAGAACAGGGTCGTTGCCGTGCTGGTGATGCTGAGCTTTGCCCTGAGCTTCGCCTGCGGCTGCCTGCCCGGCATCGCTTCCCTCTCGGACGGCACCCGCACCATCCTGCTGACGGTGCTGATCTCCTGCGGGGCAGCCGTTCTGTTCCCTGTTACACCCGAAGCACCGGAAGCTGCCGGAACTGAGGAGGTGCAGGCATGACCTACAATAACTGGTCTATATTGCCGTGATGGCCGCCGTTTCTTACGCCATCCGTGTGCTGCCGCTGACCCTTATCCGCAAACCCATCAAAAACCAGTTCATCCAGTCCTTCCTCTACTATGTGCCCTATGTGACGCTGGCCGTGATGACCTTCCCGGCCATCATCAACGCCACCCAGAGCCCCATTGCCGGTGCAGCTGCGCTGGTAGTAGGCATCGCCGCCGCATGGTTCGGAGCCAGTCTGTTTCAGGTATCCGTCTCTTGCTGTGCCGTGGTGCTTGTGCTGGAACTGTTTTTGGTGCACTGAGCTTTCTGCCGCTGTGGTTCTGGGTAGGCCATGGCGGCTTTTTTGGTCTTTGAAAATTTTTTCGGAAAACTTGTAACGTTCCGGCGGTTTTGCCGTCTTATGGGCGAACCGGTTCCAAAACACACCAAAAAGGAGGGATGCGCACATGGAGCACCGCAGTTTTGAGCAGATTTATCTGCAGTATTACAAGCCCGTGTACGCTTACCTGATGACATTGTGCCAAAACGAGGAACTGGCAGCAGAACTGACCCAGGAGACCTTTTACAAGGCGCTGGATGCCATTGACGGGTTCAAGGGCGGCTGTGCACTGAATGTCTGGCTGTGTCAGATTGCCAAAAACACCCTGACGGATACATACCGGCGGCAGAAGCGGGAACTGCCCCCGCTGGACGACACTCTGACGGATGTGCCCAGCCCCGCCCCCCTGCCGGGGGAGGAACTGGAGCAGCGGGAAGGAGCACTGAGCCTTTACCAGAAGCTTCATGCCCTGCCCGAACCGTACCGGGAGGTGTTCTGCTGCGGGTCTACGGCGAACTGACCTTTGCAGAGATCGCCGCACTGCACCACAAGACCGAAAGCTGGGCGCGGGTGACCTTTTACCGCGCCCGAATGAAAATGAAGGAGGCCATCTTATGAAACTACCCTGCTACCTGGTTCAGGACCTTCTGCCCCTTTATAAAGATCACGTCTGCGACGAACAGACTTCCGCCGATGTGGCAGAGCACCTGAGCGACTGTGCCGCCTGCTCTGCCCTGCTGGCTGAAATGGACGCTCCGCCCCAGGAAACTGCGGTACAGGAAGAGCAGGCCGCTGAGGCGCTGAGGCCCTGAGCACCGTAAAAAAGAATCTGCGCACCCGGCAGGTAAAAATCACGCTGGCCGCTGTGGGCGGACTGCTGGCCCTGATCTGCGCTTTCTTTGGCTGGCGCTACTGGATGATGCACTCTTATGTGGACCTGCCTGCCGAAGATCTTGTAGTAGAAGAGACCCGTGAAGTACTTCCCTCTGATTCCTACGGGTCTATCCGCACCATTCAGAAAAATGCAGTCAGGAATGCAAAGACAGGAGTTTATTACACCACAGTCGGCTATCAGGTACGTTATTACAGGGACAGCCCCATTGTGTTTCTGAGCGTCACACAGACCCGGTGGGAAGCCTGATGCGCACGTTCAGTAAAAACAACGAGCCTATCTGGTTTGAGGTTTCAAGTCCTTACACGCTGTTTGTTACGCGGGACACCTATTTGACCTGCGGGCCGCCCGGCTCATGCCAGAGCAGGATGAACTGATTGACATTCTGGCAGATGATGCAACGCTGACCCGTTACGATGGCGGTTTCTCGTGGACTGATACTTCTAAGACCGTCAGCATTCTTTTAGAACAAGTGCGTTTTTGCAAAAGTACGCGCAAGGAAAACATCATGAAAAAAATCTTAATTTCCGGATCCTCCGGCTTTGTGGGTTCCCGGGTACTGCACCAGTGGCAGGGCCGTGCAGAGCTTTTCACCTTCCCGCGCGGATCTCTGGCCGCTGCCGATGAATCCGACATTCGCCGTTTTGTGGATACCGTGCAGCCGGATGTCATCCTGCATCTGGCGGCATTGTCCGATACCGGCTACTGCCAGCAGCACCCGGAGGAATCCCGGCGTGCCAACGTCGAACTGCCTGTCTGGATGGCAAAGGCTGCACGGGACACCGGGGCCAAACTGATCTCATTCAGCTCGGATCAGGTGTACGCAGGTGTGACCCAGCCCGGCCCCCTGCCCGAAACGCTGCCGCTCTCCCCCGCCAATACCTATGGCCGCCACAAACTGGAGGCCGAGGAGCGGGTCCTTGCGCTCTGCCCGGAGGCGGTGCTTCTGCGGGCTCCGTGGATGTACGATCTGCCGGTGATGGCCTGCCCCTCCGGGGCAATCTGCCGCTGAACCTGCTGCAGGCCGCACAAAACGGTACTCCCGTTCGCTTTTCGCCGAACGACCACCGGGGTGTCAGCTGGGTGCGGGAGGTGGTGGAACATCTCTTCCCCGCCTTTCAGCTGCCCGGCGGTGTATACAATTTTGGCAGCGGGAACGATGCCGACATGGTCACAACGGCCCGGCAGTTTGCCGAAGCACTGGGCGTGCAGGTGCAGATCGAGCCTGCTGATTTCTCCCGCAACCTTGTGATGGACAGCTCAAAGCTGACCGCACAGGGGATTCGATTCCATGATACGTTGAGCAGTTTTGAAGGCTGTTTGAGGTTTTATCAAAAATAAGAACGACCCTCTCCGCCAATGCTCCGCATTGCCACCTCTCCCAAAGGGAGAGGCAATTGCAGCTTCGAGGTAAGATTCTGCAAATCAGCAGTTTTCTTCCCGTCAGATGCGTTGGCTCCCCCTTCGGGGGAGCTGGCACGCGTCAGCGTGACTGAGAGGGTCGTTTTATATTACAGCAGAATACAGATCAATCCGGTGCAGCCATCGTTGATGACCTGTTCCAGCGTTTCCTGCAGGCGGGTGCGGGCTTCCTGCGGCATGTGGAGGAGCTTGTTCTGCAGTCCCTCATTCACCAGTTCATGCAGCTCTTGCCAAAGATATTTGATTCCCACAGCCTCTCCGGGTCGGCCTCAAAATCGCCCAGCAGGCTCTGCACCAGATCCTCGCTCTGCTTCTCGGTGCCCACAATGGGGCTGATCTCGGTGTGGATGACGGCTTTCATCATATGGATGGAGGGTGCGCTGGCTTCCAGCCGGACACCGTACCGTCCGCCCTGCCGGACGATCTCCGGTTCCTCCAGCGAGAGCTCCTCAATGCTGGGCATCACGATGCCGTAGCCGGTGGCTTCCACCTGTTCCAGTGCACTGCGGATCTTCTCGTACTCCCGTTTTGCCCGGGAAAGCTCAATGATGCAGGGCATCAGGCCCGCTTCGTCGCCAATTTCCAGCCCCGTCTGCTCACTGAGGACGCGGTAGAACACCTCTGGCTTCAGCAGAACGGTCACCCGCACCACACCGTCGGAAAGGTTCATGCCGCTCAGGGCGGACTCCTGCACCGAATCCCCGGCCAGCGCCCCGGCACTGTTCTGGGCCGGAACATCCTTCATCCGGCTGATTTTCTCTGAAAACTGGAGCGCCGCCGTGTAGATCTCGTTCTGGAGCCAGTGGCCCTTTTCCAGCATCGTCACCCAGCGGGGAATGGCAAAATCCAGCTCCCGCACCGGAAATTCGTAGAGGACACGCTGCAGGATGGACAGCAGGTCATCTTTCTGCAGATCCAGACAGCTCACCGGCAGGACCGTGCGTCCGTAGGCCTGTTCCAGCTCTGCAGCCAGAGCTTTTGTCTCCGGAGCATCCGGGCGGGTACTGTTGAGCAGGATGACAAAGGGTTTGCCCAGCGCTTCCAGCTCTTCCACCACCCGCTTTTCGGCGGGCAGGTAGTTTTCCCGGGGGATCTCGCTGATGGAGCCATCGGTAGTGACCACGATGCCAATGGTGGAGTGATCCCGGATGACCTTGCGGGTACCGGTCTCAGCGGCAAGGTCAAAGGGGATCTCCTCCTCGAACCAGGGGCTTTTGACCATGCGGGGCTTCTCGTCCTCCTCGTGGCCCATGGCTCCCTCCACCATATAGCCCACACAGTCGATAAGCCGGATGCGGCACTCCCCGCCGCCCTCCAGTTGGAGCGGCACTGCCTGCTCCGGGATGAACTTCGGCTCTGTGGTCATGATCGTTCGCCCTGCCGCCGACTGCGGCAGTTCATCCCGGGCCCGGAGCTTTGCGTCCGCCGGGCCGATAGCGGGCAGCACCAGCTGCTCCATGAACTGCTTGATGAGGGTGCTCTTGCCGGTGCGCACGGCCCCACCACCCCGATCAGGATCTCCCCGCCGGTGCGTGCCCGATCTCCCGGCAGACAGTGCTTCCAAACGCTCCTGTTTTTCCAAATCGCTCTCTCCTCTCTCCCGTCCGCACCGGGCGGCAAGGCCGCACCTTCTGCGTCTGCTTCTCGGAAACAGTCTATTCGGACAGGCGGCAGGATATGAGCGGCACCTGGCGAAAAAACGTCGGTTGACGGAAAAATCCCTCTGCGCTACAATAGAGAAAAACTGAGCAGAAAGGTGGAACGCAGATGGAGTGGAAGGTTTATTTTGAGGACAATCCGGGCTGTCACCGCCCGCATCGGGGCCGCCCCGGGCAGGAAGTGTCCTGCGGGGCACACTCGGTGTGGGGCGGGCAGCATTTCATCATCCCGGCGATTTACCTTTGTGGAAAAGGGCTGGTTGTAGACATTTGCCGCCGGGTGGAGCGTGAAGCGATCGAAGCGCATTACCAGAAGTTGGCCGCTTATGAAGGGATGGATATTGACGAATGCCCGCCGGAAGTTGTCGAACTGGCCGAAGCCGAGGACCCGTTTGGTTCTTTTGACTATCTGCCAAGTGCAGCCATCAACGGCAAAACCGTGGAGTACAGCCGCGGTGCCGGGGAATATTATAACCCCCTCCGCTCCGAAGAGGAGATCGTTTGCAGCAGTGAACAGGCCGCGCGGGACATCGTGAAGCACTACGGGCTTGACCCGGAACAAGGCTGGGATCTCCGGCAGTGGAGCTTTCCCTGGGCGACAAAGCGCAGGCCTGCCCACATCACCAGCCTGACACTGACCCTCACCCAGCGGGAACAGCCTGCCGAAGCGGTGCAGTTCACGCAGCGCCCGGGAAGACCGTGGAGTTTGCCCACCCCGTCACCGGTGTGCCCTGCGTGCTGACGGTCAAAGACCTGAAACCGGCCCGGCTGCCGGAGAATGACCTCCCCCACATGGGGCCGCCCATGGAATGGCCCCGGGAATTTGTGGAAATGACTTACACCCTGACCCCCGCCGTGACCACCGGCTGGGTGCAGGTGAACGACTGCGTCTCTAGTGATAAGCCCATCCGGAAAAGCGACGCACCCACGGAAGATGGAGCCATTGGCATCATCGGCGGGGCAGACGGCCCAACGGCGATCTTTGTGAGCGGAAAGCAGCAGGGTGATAACCGCACCGCCTGTTCCTCGCTCCACTTTGCGCCGGTGGAACCGGAAAATATCCGGTGGAAGGTGACCTACTACCAGAAGCAGTTCCCGGATGAAACTATAGCGCTCTTATAACGAAAAGACAGGCGGCTCCAACCAAAGTTGGATGCCGCCTGTTTTACTGTTCAGATCAACTTGATGGCCACTGCCTCGCTGGTGCGGTCCTGGGCTTCGTTGGTATGCTCGGGGTCATCCAGCATATAGCGGAGCAGGAGCACCTCGCCCACATAAAGCACCGCCACCTTGATGGGGATGCTGCCGGAATCCAGCGGGCTCTCCTGCGCACCGCACCGCAGCACCACATCTGCCATGGCTGCGCCGGGCGAATCCTCATAATGGGTGAGCAGAATGATCTTTGCGCCGGATGCCTTGGCCGTGCGCAGCGTTTCCAGCATATCGCGGGTCGCGCCGGAATAGGAGATAAAGAGCACCACATCCTCCGGGCCCATCAGGCTGGCAGCCAGGATCTGCAGATGACTGTCCCCTGCGGTGCGGAACTTGTTGGACAGGCTGGAAAAGCGGGCGCAGATATCGTTGGCCAGCAGCATACTGCCGCCCTGACCCAGGCAGAACACCTGCCGCGCGGCACGCATCAGGTCCACAGCCTGCTCCACGGCTTCGGGCGAAAGAGAATTCTGGGTGCCGTTGATGGCAGTGAGAAACAGACCGCTGGCGTGCTCACACAGGCTGGCGGTGGTAGCGCCCGGCTCCGGCTCATGCTGGTTGACCAGCGCACCGGTGGCGTTGGCCTGCGCCAGCGAAATGCGCATCTCATGGTAGCCCTCAAAACCCAATGCCCGGCAGAAGCGGAACACCGTTGCCTCTGCTACCTTGCATTCCCGTGCAAGGGAGGAAATGGAAAGGTACTGTGCCTCGTCGGCATGGTGGACAAGGTAATCTGCTACAGCACGGCCGGATTTTGTCAGTTCGTCCTGCCTTTGCTGCAGCAGCTCCCAGAAGTTCGTGGTCGTAGACATGATGGTCTCCTTTTTCCTGCTCCATTTCCCGCCGGAAGGGCCGGCCGCACACGCCAACACCATTGTCGGGAAGTTTTCCTTTAAGAAAAGTATAAAAGAATCCCAGCCGCTTGGCAAGAGGGGCTTTGACTACAAATTCAGGTTCGTTTCTGTGCAGAGCGCCCAAATTCGCCGCATTAGTATGACTTATTTGTGAAAATCATTTTCAATTTGCCGGATTTTCCCCTCTTTTTTGAGTGAAAACTATTTTCACCAGCAAAAAGTGTGATTTTTCTACAATGGTTACAAAATAGCTGCAACTTTCAAAATTTCCGTGAATCCTGCCCAAAAGGCCAGTCTTTTCGCTAAAATTGTGCGACATCCACAAGAAAATCCTTTCATTATTGGGCAGACAGCCGATAGACAAAATGAAAATATTTTTCTATAATAAGGCCAATAGAAGCGGTTCCCACACGAGGGCCGCAGAGCAGAATCGCACTACATCAATGAGTAAGGAGAAGTTTCTTATGAAAAACAGTATCTCTCGCCGCTCTTTCCTGAAGGCCGTGGGTGCCTGAGTGCAGCCGGTGCACTGGCCGCATGCGGCGGCAGCTCCTCCAGCAGCACTGCTGCATCCTCCACTGCAGCTTCTGCAGCGGCAAGCACCGCAGCTGGCGCTAACATCAAGCTGTGGACATACCCCATCGGCGGCTGGGGCAAGGACGAGACTGTGCAGGAGCTGATCTCCAGCTTCAACGCAAAATATCCCGACATCAAGGTCACCGTTGAGTACCTGGATTACACCAATGGTGATGACCAGGTCAACACCGCCATCGAGGGCGGCAGCGCACCCGACCTGATCATGGAAGGCCCCGAGCGTCTGGTTGCCAACTGGGGCAAGAAGGGCGTTATGGCTCCCCTGAATGACCTGTGGACCGATGATGCCAAGAAGGACATCTACGCTTCCGTTGAGTCCGCCTGCAGGAACGATGCCGGCGACTACTATGAGTATCCCCTGTGCATGACCGCACACTGCATGGCCGTGAACATGACCAAGGTCAAGGAAGTGGGCGCAGACCAGTACATTGATACTGATAAGCACACCTGGAGCACCGACGGCTTCCTCAAGACCGTTGACGCACTGTACAATGGCGGTTATGAGAATGTTGCAGCCATCTACTGCAGCGGCCAGGGCGGCGACCAGCACCCGCGCCATCATCAACAACATGTACGGCGGCACCTTCACCGATGCTGAGCACACCAAGTACACCGCTGACTCCCCCGAGAACATCAAGGCCATCCAGGCTCTGTACGATGCCAAGGGCGTGAACTTTGATGCTCCATCAACGGCGGCGAGGAGATCACCCTGTTCCGCAACGGTACCCTGCAGATGGCATTCTGCTGGAACATTGCACAGCAGCTGAACTCCGACAACAACGATGCCGGCCTGACCAACAGCGGCGACGAGATCTTCCCCATGGCCTTCCCCACTGAGAGCGGCGATCCCAAGCTGTGCGGCGGCATCTGGGGCTTTGGCATCTTCGACAACGGCGACGAGGCCAAGATCGAAGCCGCCAAGACCTTTATCGACTTCATCGCTGCTGACCCCGACCAGGTTGGCGCAAGCGTTCTGGCTTCCACCTACTTCCCCGTTCGCGAGAGCGTTGGCGACATCTATGCCGGCAACGACATTATGAGCGAGTACACCAAGTTCATGGGCTTCCTGGGCGATTACTACCAGATCACCCCGGGCTGGGCAACTGCTCGTACCGAGTGGTGGAACATGCTGCAGCGCGTTGGCACCGGCGAGCCCGTTGAGCAGGCCGTTGCTACCTTTGTTGAGAACGCAAATGCTGCCGCTGCTGCCGAGGCATAAGCGCACTGCCTGAGTTTTTCATCGTAACGTTATAAACCTTGCCCCTTCCTCGATAATCCCGGCGAGGGAGGGGCATTCTTTTTGCAAGTTCCGTCGGGAACCGGTCATTTTACCGGAGCTAAACGAAAGGTTGGTGATTTTCTTGGCTGCTACCACCGTAAAAGTCAAAGAGCCAAAGCGCAGCCGCGCACTGGTCCGGCAGGAGACCATCGCATCCTATCTCTTCCTTCTGCCCAGCCTGATCTTCTTTCTGGGGTTCGTCATCTACCCATGATCCTCTGCGTGGTCACGAGCTTCTTTGATTCCACCATGAACCGCGCCGATGTCTTTGTCGGCCTTGCAAACTACAAAGAGCTGTTCGCCGATAAGATCTTCCTGGGCGCTCTGAAGAACACCTTCATCATCGTCATCGTATCGGTGCCTGTGACCTGCGCCTTCTCGCTGTGGGTCAGCTCTGCCATCGTGGATCTGCCCGAGTGGGCCACCAGCCTTTTCCGCTGCGTGTTCTACCTGCCCGTTGTCACCGGTTCCGTTGCCGTTACCGTTGTCTGGAAGTGGATGTACAACAATTACTACGGCATCTTCAACTATCTGGGCAAGACGCTGGGCTGATCGACAAGAACATCAACTGGCTGGGCGATGAGCGGTTCGCTCTGGGCTGCATCATCCTCATCCTGCTGACCACCTCTGTGGGCCAGCCCATCGTTCTGTATGTTTCTGCCCTGGGCAACGTGATCAATCCATCGTAGAAGCTGCCGAAGTGGACGGCGCGACCGATTTCCAGTGCTTCTGGAAGATCAAGTGGCCCGCCATCATGCCCACCACCCTGTACATCCTGGTCATCACCACCATCAACTCCTTCCAGTGCTTTGCGCTGATCCAGCTGCTGACTTCCGGCGGCCCCAACCACAGCACCGATACCATCATGTACTACATCTACTACACCGCGTTCAAGCTGTACCGCTACGGCTACGGCAACGCCATGGGTGTTGTGCTTGCCATCATCATTGCCATCCTGTCTGCTATCCAGTTCAAGGTTGGCAACCAGAATAATTGAGGAGGTGCGTAACAATGAGTGCAACTGCTGCAACCGCAAAAAAGCAAAAGCCCTTGAAGCGTCACCCCAGCAAGCTCAAGCAGGCCAGCGCCTATACCATCCTGACCCTGATCCTGATCAGCATCGTGGCCGTGACCTTTGCGTTTCCGTTGTACTGGATCATCACCGGCTCCTTCAAAACCGGTGCGGCCATCAACTCCACCACCCCCGAGTGGTGGCC
>ENA-OQEB01000123-OQEB01000123.1-human-gut-metagenome-genome-assembly--contig:-NODE-123-length-30743-cov-4.768454_pt1 | contig 30743 bp, 31 predicted proteins | sample MGYA00242787_ERZ504619 | MGnify/ENA primary metagenome ERZ504619 (study PRJEB26092, sample SAMD00036317) | human gut metagenome | host: Homo sapiens | study: EMG produced TPA metagenomics assembly of... | reverse complement strand
GGCGAATTCACGCGATACCACCCGTTCCTGTACGCGTTGCGCTCCGATCTGCTGCTCGGCAACCTCAAGATGATCATGGAACCGTGGGATTGCGGCCCGAACGGCTGGAGAACGGGACAATTCGGCATCCCCTTCGCGGAATGGAACGACCGCTTCCGCGATTGCACACGCACCTTCTGGCTGACCGATGTGGAACGTGCACGTGGTGGTGAAACCGGCGACATGACCATGCAGTCCATGGCCACGCGCTATGCGGCTCAGCCGATCTGTTCGCCACCGACCCCGGACGCGGATCGACCGCATCCGTGAACTACGTGGCATGCCACGACGGCTTCACCACCGCCGATCTGACCCAGTATCGGCATAAGCACAACGAAGCCAACGGAGAGAACAACCGGGACGGCAGCGACAACAACCATTCCGTCAATTTCGGACATGAAGGCCCGTGCAGTGATCCGATCATCACACAGCAACGAGAACGGGCCATCATGAACATGCTGGGCACGCTGCTGCTCTCCCTGGGCACGCCGATGCTGCTTGCCGGCGACGAATTCGGCAACTCGCAGAACGGCAACAACAACGCCTACACGCAGGACAATGAGACCACATGGCTGGATTGGGATTGGCTGTACAGCACCGAGCAGACCGCGGAGCTCAAGCTGTTCAACCTCACTTCCCGGCTGATAGCGCTGAGAAAAGCCCGGGACCTCTACAACCATGAGGATTTCTTCACCCGACTGAGCAAAATCGGACTGTTGAAGAAATCCGACCGCGTGCACTGGTTCCTGCCGAACGGAAAGACGCCGCATGATGCGGATTGGACGAATCCCTCGGTCCGATCGTTCGCCATGCAGCTGCTCTCCCCCGACGAGCCAAGCCTGCTCATTCTGGTCAATGGGTCCGACGAGAACGTCAGATTCCATCTGCCAACGACATCGAATGGGAAATGATCTGGTCCTCGGCGGAAATCGCCGGCGAATATCCCGGACAGGGCACGCAGATCGAGAAGCTGGCCGAGTTCGATGAGGAAGCGGAGGACAAACCTGCCGGGCGATTCCGCAACCATCTGCAGCGTCTCAATACCATGTATTGGCAGATGGATGAGAATGCCGACAGTCTGAACTCCGCGGACGACGGGTTGTCCGAGGACGATCCGACCCTGTGGACGCTGCCGGCTCTGAGCATCAGCGCGATGAAGCAGATTTCGACGGATTGACGCGCAGCGGACGGCGCAACGAATCGGCGCATACATCAATACGCAAACGGCCCATCCGAAACGTCCGGTAACGGGTGGGCCGCGAATGAGGAGATGCGGATGCTTCATCTGCAACGTCTGCCAGAATACGTCCAACACATCTAACGAGCCATTGCGCCCAACGCATCTAACGCTTGCCCACAATAACGAGGAAACCCCTCGGAGACCATAGGTTTCCGAGGGGTTTCGAATAAAGCTTGCTGTAAGCTTTAGCGCTTCGAGAACTGCGGAGCGCGACGTGCCTTGTGCAGACCAGCTTCTTGCGTTCCACGACGCGAGCGTCGCGGGGTCAGGAAGCCAGCCTTCTTCAGGGCTGCGCGGTTCGCATCACGATCGATAGCGTTCAGAGCGCGGGCAACGCCCAGGCGGATTGCGCCAGCCTGGCCGGTGGTGCCGCCACCGTCAACGAGGACGATAGCGTCGAACTTGCCTTCGAGCTTGAGAAGCACGATCGGGGAGTTGACCTCACGCTGCAGCAGCTTGGCCGGGAAGTACTCTTCCAGGGTGCGACCATTGATGGTCCACTTGCCGGTGCCCGGAACCAGGCGGACACGAGCGACGGCTTCCTTACGACGACCGGTGCCATAGCCCGGAGCGATAGCGGAAGTACCGGTGCCAGCGCCAGCGTTGGTCTCGGTGGTGTACGAGGTGAGCTCCTCTTCGGTCTCGAGAACCGCGGAGTTGTTGGTGTTTTCAGCCATGTTTCTTATCTCCCTTCGGTTCACTTAGCCTGCTGCGAGACCTGAGCGATCTCGAAAACCTGCGGCTTCTGGCCAGCGTACGGATGCTCGGTGCCACAGATGATGTGGAGGCGATCCAGCTGGACCTTGGCCAGACGATTCTTCGGCAGCATGCCCTTGATAGCGGACTTGATGATGCGCTCAGGGTTGGTCTTGAGCAGCTTGCCGTAGCTATCGCGACGCAGGCCACCCGGACGACCGGAGTGCATGTACAGTTCCTTGCCCAACTTATTGCCGGTCAGAGCGATCTTATCGGCGTTGAGAATGATCACGTGGTTGCCGGAATCGGCGTGCGGAGCGTAGGTCGCTTGTTCTTGCCACGCAGCAGGATGGCTGCCTGGGAAGCGAGACGGCCGAGCACCACGTCGGTGGCGTCGATGACGTACCAGTCGTGAGTCAGATCAGCTGGCTTCGGAGTGAAAGTTTTCACGATGTACCTTTTCTATATATTGTGTTCCGGACCTTCCATCAACATCTCTGCGTTGGTTAGGCGCGGAATGATGCCTTTTTCAGGTCTCATTATCCGTGGGCTCCCTGAAAGTCCTCGATGGCGAGTGGGAAAAGCGCTTTGAAGGACCCCGTAGGGAAACACAACAATCTACTAGTATATCGCCAGCCTTGACATTCGCGACACATCAACCCCTAGTACTTGCGAATACGGAAACACAGCAATCGACACGCAAAAGCCGGCGACGCTTGGCAGGTCTCCCTACCTTGCATCGCCGGCCTTCCGCCAATCGAAATCAGCTGCAATCAGCCTCAATCCGCTGCAAGCTCAGCCGCGCATAATCGCTGCGATCTCCTGCAGTCGAGTATTGTCGAACAACTGCTCCAGCGGCACGACATTGCCATCGCCGTCAGCCAGCGGAATACGCCAGTTCGGATATTCGTTGCTGGTGCCCGGCTGGTTCTGCGTGCGCTTTTCGCCGACCGCGTCGACGATGGACGCCGCCATGAGCTTGCATGGCGATCCCTTCAAACCGCGGTACAGCGCGTCGATGATCTCGTTTTCGTTGGCAAGCTCGTCTTCCAGCGCGGAAGCGTCGAGATAGCCTTCGTCGACAAGCATGCTCAGCATGGCGTTATGTTCGGCTTCCGCGGACTTCTGGAATTCTTCGACCGGACCGGACAGCAGTCCAAGCTGTTCACGCAATTTGACATGCCCGTACTCCAAGTAGCCGGCTGCCGGAGGCAAATCGTGCGTGTTGACGGATGCCAACGCATACGGACGCCAATCCTTCGGCGCACGGAATTCGCCGTCGAACTGCTCGAACCATTCCACAGCGCAGCCGAGAATGCCGTGCTCGGACAGCGACTTGGACACGTATGCCGGAACCACGCCGAGATCCTCGCCCACGACCACACCACCGGCGCGGGATGCTTCCAATGCGAGAATGCCGAGCATGATGTCAGAATCGTAATGCACGTAGGTGCCGTCCATGGCTTTCTTGCCTTCCGGAATCCACCACAAGCGGAACAAGCCGAGAATATGGTCAATACGTACCGCGCCCGCATTGGAGAACATGCCGTGCACCATATCTCGGTACACCTTGTAGCCGGTCTGTTCGAGAGCGATTGGATTCAGCGGCGGCTGACTCCAATCCTGACCCTGCTGGTTGAACATGTCCGGCGGAGCGCCGACCGTGGCGCCCTTGGCAAAACGCTCCGGTTCCACCACACGTCGGAACCGGCCGGATGCACGCCCACAGCCATGTCGGCGACGATGCCGATCTTCATGCCGGCCTCGCGCGCCGCCTGCTGGGCCGCATGCAGCTGCTCGGTGGCGACCCATTCGAGCCAACGATAGAATTCAAGCGTGTCCGGGTACTGTGCGCGAAGCTGCGCGACTTCCTCGGAATCACGATTGTACTTGCGCACCCAATCGTCGTCGCTGCCATTCGAGGCGCCCCACTTGTCGTAGCACAGGCACCATGTGGCATAGGATTCGATCTCATCGCCCACTTCGGCGAGATACTGGTCGAACTCGGCTTGACGCTGTGCGGAAAGGCCGGACTTGTAGATGATCCACAACGCCTGCATCTTGGTACGCCACATGGTTTCGCGATCCAAGATCCGCGCATTGCCGTTGAGCGGCTTGACCTGCTCATGCAGTTCATCCACTTTCGCCTTGTCTTCCGGCGAAAGCACGGCATATTCCGGCATGGATTCCGGTCGAATATAGCTGAAATTAATGAAACGGCGCGAAATCGGCAGATACGGCGATGGCTCGATCGGCGGCACCGGTTCGGCGGCATGCAGCGGATTGATCAGCATGAAGTCGGCGCCGGTCTTCTTCTTGGACTCGACGAGCAGGGTCTTCAGATCCTCATAGTCGCCGATACCCCAGGAACCGCTGGAACGAATGGAGTAGAGCTGGCTCATCCAGCCCCACAGGGAGCCTTCCTTCATGTCGTCAAGCAGCTCGATCTTTTCCGGAGCGCTGATAACGGTTGCAATCTCCGTCTTGCCACCAACGGTGACTTCAAGGGTGTGATACCCCTCGGGAAGATCTGCCGGAAGCACCAGATATGAGGTGCACACGAAGCCGCCGTCGACCTCGACCACGGTATCGCTGCCACCCTCGAGCTCGATTTTGCCGGCATACGCCCCACCGTCTTCCAGCATGATGGAAGCTTCAGGAACGTCAAGCGCTCCGCCGTGAACCTCAACCTTGCTTTCCTTGCCGACAACGTGCAGCACGGTCGGAGGAACGATACGTGTGTCGCGTTCGCGCTGAATGGTGGTGATGGACTGCTCGATCGCCCCATCGTTGGAAGCGTCGATTCCGAGCGCCTTGAGCACCGCCACGAGAACATCGTCTTCGATTTCGTGGTAGTCGCGGCTCATGCCGACGTAACTGGTGGCGATACCCACCAACTTTGCCAGGCGAATGATCGGACGGGCTAGACGCGTTGCATTTTCGGTCTGTTCTGTCATAAACAACAGTCTATGCCCCAATCACATGCACCACGCGCAAAAATCTCATAAAAATGACAACGTATGCAATTATTTTCCCGAAAGATGCCGTTCAGCGGCCCTTTTCACCTCTCCTGACGCATCCTGCGCAAGTTTTTCCAACATCTGATCAGACGTGTTCGGGTTCAAAGCAACGGCCCTACGTACCATGGAAGCAAGCACGGCAGGAGCATTCGGCTCGACGTCGACCCCCAAAGATCCCAGAAAATCAAGGGCCGTGGAATCCATACCCGGATCCTGCGCGCCTTCGAGCCGCATCTTCCAAGACGTCTGCTTGTTGCGCAACGCGACATCGCGCACTTCGAGGGACTCATCCTTGGTGAGACGCCCCACCAGCCAATTCTTATCATTGGCATTGCCCGCAACAGCTTTACGCACCTCAACGGATTCGTCGGTGGACAGTTTGACGAGAATATTCGGAAACGGCATGGTTTCCGCAAGAAAAACGCGATCTTCCAACGGTGTATGCGCATTGCCGGCGACGGCTTCCAGCAATGCCGTGGCACGCGAGAAAGCGGCCTGTTCGGAACGGTCAGGCAGCGGACGGCGCGCGAATTCGCTCAATTCGGCGGCATCCGTGGAGTGACGCAACCGCTCGTAGGTTGCGGTCAAAGGCTCGAAATCCGAAGGAACGTCTTGGTTTGATGCTTGTTCGTCGGCGTTCCCCACAACGGTTTCGACGGTATTTTCGGCGGTTTCCACGGCAGTAGTGTCTTGCGAGCTCATATCTTCGGTCATGCGTTCCACCTTACGTTATGTTCTGCTCAATATTCCATTCGTCATCGTTGGATTTCAGTATCGCACCGGGCGATTGGACGTGCCCGTTTGCCGCGGCGTGACGGTCGCATTGAACGTTTCGATAATTCGTGATTTGAATTTCTGCGATTGTTCCTGCGGAACGATAATTGACAGCACGATGCGATCGGTATATTGCGCATCCGCCTGCTCGCCGTCCACTGACGCAAGCAGATTCTGAAAGCTTCCCAATTGCGGATAGTCAAGCGTCACCTGATATTCGCAACATGGCACGATCTTCGCTTTGTTCGCCGCTTTGACCGCAATGGACGCACCCGTGGAATATGCGCGGATCAGGCCTCCGGAACCCAGCAGAATACCTCCGAAATATCGGGTGACGGCAACCACGCAATCCGTCATCTCGTTGGCGCGCAACACGTCAAGAATCGGTTTGCCCGCCGTGCCCGATGGCTCGCCGTCATCGCTCATGCGTTCGGCCAAACGACCGTCGGAACCGCCGCACACCGCAGCATAGGCGACATGACGCGCTTTCGGATGCTGGTCGCGAATCGTCTGCACAAACGCGAGCGCCTCATCCAAGGAGTCGATATGACAGGCGTCGCCGATGAATTCCGATTTTTTCTCGACGAACGCATCATGCGCGGCTGATCGGCGGAATCGAGTATGGTCTGCATGTCTTTCAACCTACCCAATCACGCCGACCGTCCACATGTTTTGCCCATACCGGTTTTGCGGTTATTCACACGACGACGTTGAAATCCTCGCCCTTGCAGAATGCCGCAACGGATTGGACCACCTGTCTGGTGATGCCTACATAGGCGCCATCGGTGCGCCACGCGGTGTGCGGGGTGAGGATGATGCCTGGAATCGAACAGAGCGGATCGTCGGCAGTGAGCGGCTCGTGTTCGAACACATCGAGCGCCGCAGGAATGTCGCCTCGCTGGAGTCTGGCGAGCAATGCGCCCGGTTCGATGATTTCCGCACGGGCCGTGTTGATGAACATGGTTCCCGGTTTCAGAGCTTCGAGGTTTTCCGCAGTGACGATGCCTTTTGTGGAGTCCAGCAGCGGCATATGGATGGATACCACGTCGGAACCGGCAATCAGCTCGTTCATATCGTTGACTGGAGTGATATTCAGATCGGCGAACACCTGCTCCGGCACATGGGAGTTCCATGCGGACACGTTCATGCCCAAGCTCCGGCGATGCGTGCCACGGTCTGACCGATGCCGCCAAGGCCGATGATGCCAAGCTTCTTGCCGTACAGCTCGTAGCCGTCGGCACCGTCCCAATCGCCTGTTTTGACTTGCCTGTCGAGTTTGCCGACCTGTCTGGCGAGTTCCATAAGCAGTGCGATGGTGTGTTCGGCCACGGCATGGTCGCCATAGTGCACCACATTGCATACGCGGATTCCACGTTCCTTGGCTTTGTCGAGATCGATGTAACTGGCCACGCCGGTGCCGCCGAATGCATAGCATTTGGCGTTCAACCGATCGAGGATGGAATCGGCGCAGTGGAATCCGATCACCATGATGGCGTCAGCTTCGGCGCAACGTTCGACGATGGTGTCTTCGTCAAGCGTGAAATCCTTGTACATGCGCACGCGGGCAATGTCTTTGAGCAGTTCGAAGTTCTTTTCGAACGGTTCGATCATCGATTCGATGATGACGGGCATGACCACCAGTGGCAGATCGGTGCGTTCCGGTTGGGTTTCGTAGATTTCCATGTTTTCACCTCACATTGTATGTTCGAGAGTTCTTACGCATATGCGACTCACGGTATGAGGCATATTGTGCCACGGAAAACTACTGGCCAGATGAACTCGTTTGCTCCGCGGTAATATTCCATTCCTTGACCACGTTCTGATCGGCGCCCATGGAATAGAGCACGTCCCAGATGCGTTGGCGCACATTGGCGTCTTGCGTTTCGTCCCAGCAGGTGCCGTCAGGATGATCGCTTGCAAGGGAACACCATTGGTATTTGCCTTGGGTTTCGTTGGCACTGGGCACCCAGTCAATGCGGTTGACACGCCACGAACCGGCCACGCCTTTCTTGCCCGCGAATTGAATACGCGCGGTAATGCCTTGATTGTTCACCAACGTGTCCGCAGTATTGGCCGATTCGGTCACGGCATTGCCCAAACCGTAGATGATCCAAGTGCCGTTGTAATTCTCGACCGGCTGCGCGCAATGGCATCCAGCGCCATAAATCACGTCGAACGCACCGGTATCGGCCAGTTCATGAGCCTCACTTTGCTGCCAGGAATCAGCGTAATCCAAATACTCCTGCACGGAATGCATGGCTATGGCCACCACATCGGCACCCTGCTCGCGAGCGGCCTTCGCTTTGGCTACCGCCTTGTCGATATCGGCTTGGTGGTTCGGGTCTCCGGATTCACGCAGACGATCCACACGCCAGTCGTAGTCAGGCGTCTGCGCGTTCAACGACACGGTTCCCGCAATCAGACCGAGCTTACCGCCACCGGTAGGCGAATCGATGACCAACGGCTTATACGAATCCTCTTCGGTTTTATAGGAGCCGGTCTGGGCGATGCCATCCTGATCAAGTGTGTCCCACAAGCGCGCGATGCCGTCAGCACCTTGGTCCCAGGAATGATTCGACGCATGCGTGCAGGCGCGATACCCCACGTTTTTCGCGGCGTCGGCCACTTCTGCCGGAATATTGAATACCGGATAGCCCGTATATGGACCGCCTCGCTGCGCGATAGGTGTTTCGAATTCGCATACGGCAATGTCGGATGCATCAATGTATTTGCGCATCGGCTCGAACAAGCCGGTAAAGTCGAATGCCGTGCCATCCGTGGCCGCGGTGTTGGTGCTGGCGTACTGGTTCCAAAGCCCCTCGTGGAACAGCAGATCACCGTTGACAAGCATGGCGATGCAGTCGGTGTCGGGGCAATCCGGAGAATTGCATGATGCTCCGCAGACTCAGTCGCTTGCTTCTTTTCAACCGTTTTCGGCTGGCTTACCGCCGTCTCCGGCTTCACGGCAGCATCGTTCTGCTTCGGTTGAAGACTATGCACCAACAGCCAAGTTCCTGCCACAAGCACGACGGCAAGCACCGCCAATGCCGCAAACACAAGTTTGCGACGGCCGGCCGCAAGCACTTCCGGATTGGTCGCGTGCACCGCCTCTTTCCTGTATTTCATGGCGCCCCTGCCTTCCTCTGGACCTTCTCAACTCATCACTTCAAGAATAACGGATATGCCCTTGCTTCTACACCCCGAAGCTGGCGATATTGTTACCGTATTTTCGACGCACCGCATCAAGCGCCGCCTCCGCGCCACGCAAACGCGCCGAATGCGTCTGCGACTGGGCGCTGCCGCCGGAGATTTCAGCACGCTGTTCGACTTCGTTTTCTTCGAGCAGATCATCCAGCGAAGGCTGAATCACAGCTTCTTCGGCAAGTACAAGCCCACTGGCGCTCATTCCCGCCAAACGCACGGGGCGCGTAAGGGAAATGGCATGCGCAGACTCCGGAGCCATGCCCATCATGGAGAGCAGCAGATTGGCACATTGCGGTAGAGCACGCTCGCCGCATCCGTAGGACAGCCCAGTGTGTGCCCTTTTGTTGCGTAGCTCAAATCCGGAAACCGAAGTTTGACCATGACTTTACGAGCGAGGAAACCCCTCCTGCGCAAAGACGTGGCCACGTCATCGCAACACCAGCGGAGCATGGAGCACACCTGCCGCATGTCTTGCGTATCCGCATCGAAGGTGCGTTCCGCGCCAATCGATTTTTCCTGCGTATATGGCACGACGGGTCTACCATCCAGTCCTCGGGCCGCCTGATACAGCCCACGCGCGGAAATAGCCGATCCAGTAGCCTGTTCCAACGATTCAAGACTCATACGCGCAAGATCGGCAACGGAGTTGACGCCCCACGCATTCAGTCGTTTCTCCAGAGAAGGCCCAATGCCGGGAATGCCACGCAATGGCATCATCTGCACGAATTGCGCATGCCGCGCCACGGGAATCATCAACATGCCGTTGGGCTTGGCATTGGTGGATGCCATTTTGGCGACCAGCTTGTTTGCCGCGATGCCTACGGAACAGGTGACGTTGTAACGCGAAACCACCTGTTCGCGAATCCACGCCCCAATGGCGCGAGGACTCCCCCACCGCAACAGCGCCCCGGAAACGTCCATATAGCATTCATCGACCGATACCTGTTCGATACGATCGGTGATCCGACTGAACACTTCCTCGAAAATGCGATGCGACATCGCGCGATAGTAGCGCATGTCGACCGGAAGGAAAATGCCGTTCGGGCAGAGCTTTTGCGCCCTGGAACTCGCCATGGCCGAATTAACGCCGTATTGGCGAGCCTCGTAGCTGGCTGCGGACACCACCGAACGGTTGCCCACGCCGATGATCACCGGCTTGCCGCGATATTCCGGATGCCTCGCCACCTCCAAAGATGCGTAGAAGGCGTCCATGTCGATGTGCAGCACCGTGCAGCCAGCCTCGTCGTGACCCCAGTCACGTTTGGCTGCTGCGATTCTCGGTGCGGTGCTCATGGTTCCATGATAACCGTTTTTCGCAAGATATTGAAACAAATGTTCGAATATAGTGCCGCACCTTAACGCAACGGCGTGTCGGCAAACCCGAAACCAGCATGGCAGCACAATCCCACAACACGTATTTTCGTTGAAATTTCAACGTTTTCTCATCTTTTTTGCGAGATATGGTGTTTTGCCCGCAAATGGATGGTATAGTTGTATGCTGTTGCGCCGTGAAAACGGTAAAACAGTGGAGTCATGCCTGAGTGGCCGATAGGGGCACCCTGCTAAGGTGTTAGTCGTTTTTAGCGGCTCGAGGGTTCGAATCCCTCTGACTCCGCCTTGAGGGTTTTCGGAGAAATCCGGAAGCCCTTTTTTCATGCCAAAACGGCGGAATACCAACGATTTCAAGACATACGGCACAAACAGAGAATGTACGGAAATGTACGCCAATGTCAACATTTCCGGTACCCAGCAAGGTACCCGAGTTGAGTACCCAACAAGACATGCTGACGACTGCACTGCAAATACGCCATAGTGTCCGCGCTAGTCATGAGCGGGGGGGAGTTCAGTCTTCCTCATAATCACCCCCGTTCACGCTCACCGCCACGTCCAACGATTGAGACGCCACATCCGACGGAATCCACGCAGAAACGCCCCTATACGGCGAAATATCCGGCCTAGGACACTTCAAACAACTCCTAGCCTCACAATAGCCGCACGACGCCGAACAGGGTCTTTGATGCTCTGAGTCTCCGCGAGACGCCACCGACGAACCAGCCTACGGAAACGGTGAAAAGTCGGATAATCAGTCTCGAAATCCTCCTGCACGCGCAACGGCAAACCATTATGCGGCAGGGACGATCCACAAAGACCGTCCCTGTTTACATATCAGTATTTATACATCAACGGCATGCGTCACAGGCCGAATGCTTTTCGATCCGTTTCGGTAAGCCAATCCGTCCGCATGCCCGGTTCTTGGCATAAATGCATGGCGGGGCATTCCTCACCGATGCAAGGATCCCATACAGGAAGCGGCGTTCCGTCACGGTCCGTTCCGTTGGGATCGCCATTGGCGGCGAAATTGGTCCAGTACAGCCCCATTCGCCTTGCCAGATCGTAATGCCATCCAACGAACGGACGCCAGCATTTCGCAAGGCTTCCGAAGGAGAACCACAGATCGGACGAGTGGAAGGCTCCGGCATCATCCCCCGGCATAGCGACATCGAAATGATAGTAGTATGGCGCGGTCCCACCGCTTGCGGTCCATTTGCGGATCAGCGTGAGATTGCCGAGCTGGCCGACATGCACAGGCTTCCCATCTTCAGTCGAAGCGATGAACTCATTGGTCGTGTTGCCGACCAGCATGTCGACGTTGTTGGCCTTGCAGCCCTCGACGATACGCTCCTCCTGATCGGGAAGGAACAGGCCGTCCACGCATGGCACCCAATTGACGATCATCGACCAGTCATCTTCACGTCCGCTGTCCGGTGGAACAGGCAGGGACTCGGCGGCTTCCAATACCGTTCGGGCCGGGATTGCACGGGCCTGCTCCAGCGTGGAGACACCCAATGCTTCGAACAGACGGATTCCGTTGGCCTGCGCATGCTCCAGCGTGTCCTGCCGCGCATTGAAATGCCCTAGGCCTGCGCCGGATTGCATGATGGCTTTCTGAAACAGGCCATGATTCATCGGCGAGCAGATCTGGGCCAAGACGCTGGCGGCACCGGCCGATTGGCCGAAAACCGTGATGTTTTCCGGATCTCCGCCGAACTTCGCGATGTTTTCCTTCACCCATTGGATTCCGGCACGCTGATCCAGGAATCCGAAATTCGCATATGGTTCGCCGCCGCCGCGTTCTACGGCCTCCTCATGCAGCAAAGGGTGCGTCATAAACCCAAATGCATTCAGACGATAGGCCACGCTAACCACAACGACGCCGTTCGCGGCGAGACGTGTGCCGTCGAATTCCTTTTCACATGTGCCGCCGCATTGATAGGCTCCGCCGTAGATCCAGACCATGACCGGCAGCTTTTCGGAGGCTACCATGCTATCCGCACCATATCCGCGTAATGCCGGAGTCCAAATATTCAGGTAGAGGCAATCCTCGCTCATCGGCACGGCCGGATCGGTGCCCCATTCACGATCATAGAAATCATCGGAGGCGCCCGGCGTCGGCTGCATCGCGGTAGGCCCGAAATCGAAGGCTTGCAGCACACCATCCCATGGCAGGGCCGGCTGCGGCGCACGCCAGCGCAGACCGCCGACGGGAGGCTGGGCGAACGGAACCCCTCGGAACACGGTGATGCCTGATCTTCAGCCGCCAAGCCTTCGACAGTTCCTTGCGCCACTATGACCTGTCGCTTCATTGCTCTCTTTCCTTCGTATCCGGCGTCGAATACGCAAAGTCGCAAAAATCGGCGATTCCACCGGTCTCTTTTGTCGAATACAGGAACAATCCGATACGGCAACCTGTGAAATGATCCATTTTGAAGATCATCCGGTGCGCTGTCCCCAATGGACACCATTCGGATTCCGGCGTATCCGCATCGCGGTAGAAGAACGTCACTTCATCCTTGCAATCGGTGAAATCATATACCGCGCGCAGGCGCATGCAATCCGCATCCGCCATGATTTCCGCATCCGTTACGGCTGGACTGTCCCAATCATCGTCGGAGAAGATGGAATCGTCATTCGCCGGCTTGTATTGGACGGTCAGCATCGTGCGGCCGTTCCTTCGCGTAAGCGCGATGTAGGAATAGCATCCTTGGAACGCCGCCAATCCGGCGAAGTCGCCATCATGCAATGTCGACGCGTCGACGGTGACTTCGGCCACCGTCACCGGCCCCATCGTGCGCTGCGTCAGCGTATTCCATGCATGATTGAGATTCGAGCTGATGCGTCCGGAATGCAGACGGAATGCTCCCGGACGTTCCGTCAATGACCAGTATTCGTTATGTGGGATGTGATTGAACTGCCAGTATGGCTGCAGACAGTTGGCATCGACTCCGCCTTCGGCGTTATGCCGGGCTATGAATTCGCTGCCGTTGATGGGCGTGACAGGTCCGGCACAGCTTGCAGCCGGTACGCTGACCGACTGCGGCACTTTGCCGTTCTCGCCGACAACGGGGAATCCATCCTCGCCGAACCGCATCGGCATCAGTATCGGCACGCGTCCCACACCGCCGCGGTCCTGCATCATGAATGCATACCAGTCGCCGTCCGGAGTGTCCACCATACCGCCTTGCGCGACTCCGTAACCGTGGAAGGACAGGTCGTCTTCGATAATTTCACGCACTTCGAAAGCGCCATCCAAGGATTCGGCCATCAAGCAGGCTTCTGTTTTGCCCTTGCCTTGCGGGAAGTGACAGGTGAAGACATAATAGCGTCCATCATGCTTGTACAGGTGACTGCCTCATAACCAAGGTCAGCCTGCGGATCGTCCTGTACGATGACCCGGTCGAGCCCACCCGGCATCGGCCCGCTTAATTCAGGATTCAACTCCGTGATGCGCAATGTCGACTGCCCATGTACGACATAGGCTCGATCATCGTCGTCAAAGAACAGTCCGCTGTCGTAATAGAAGCCGTCAAGCTCACGCTTTCGCCATGGGCCGCATGGATCGTCCGCCGTCAGCAGATAGCTGGCATGCGTATCGTTGGCGGCGAACAACACATACCAGGTGCCCCGATGGTAACGCAGTGACGGCGCCCACATGCCTCGACCGTAGGCGTTGGCACCTTCACATTCCAAACGTTCTTCAGGGGTATCCGCCACGATATTCAATGCGTGCGCAATGAATTCCCAATGCACTAGGTCATAGCTGCGCAGAATATCGCACCCGGGTGTGAAATGCATAGTCGTAGTGGCCATGTAATACACGCCCCCGACCCGGATGATGTCTGGATCAGGAAAATCCGTGTAGACCATAGGATTAGTTGAGGTAATCATCATTCATACCGATACTTTCCGCTCAACGCCAGCATGGCGAAAGCATAGAGGAAATTGTCATAGTAACGACGCGTGCCGGTTCGCATCGGCGTATTCCACAGCATGCGCACCCATTCACGGGCATTATGCTCCGCGTCGGGCTGGGCCGAATGCACCGCCGCAAGTGCGCCTTGCGCGGTCGCGGCCAGGAATCCGACCGGATGAAGCACGACCTCGTCCACGGCGGTGCCGTCGATGGCGTAGACGCTAGTACGGTCGTGGGTCAGGAAGAATCGCTGCAGCGCGGCGACGCGGTCGCACAGCACTTCCTGCGGACCGTTCCAGCTGCATCCAGCCCGATATTCGCCGCGGTACGGTAGCGTCGGAATAGAAATGCCAATGATTGGACTCGTCGACATGCGGCTTTCCGTCATAATCCGCGTATTCAGCTTCATGCCGGTCCGCTCGTCGCAGGCCGCCTGCAGATAGCGACGGCTTGCGGCGGCTGCCTCATGCCAAAATGGACGGTCTTCTTCGTCGGCTTCTTCGGCGAATACTTCATAGAAGTGCGGCAGATGGTAGGACGGATCGCTCCACTCGGTTTCCGGAATGAACTTGATGAGCTTGTTGTCGGGATTCCACATGGGCTCGCCGTCGTAGCGTTCGCCTTATGAACGCAATATCTCAAGATCTCGCGTCCCCATGCGGAATATTCGTAGATATCCTCGCCATCACCCCAGCGACGGGAGGCGAGGAACAGGTCCATCGCGAAATATTCCTCGCCGTCAGGTGCAGGACCATTCGAGTTCGGCGTACCGTCCGGCGCGACCGACCATGCGAAATAATGCGCATGATGACCGTCCTCCATGTACATGTGACGCATTACCCAGCCCCACAGCTTGTCGAATACGTCCTTACGGTCGTATTGCAGGGCGATCATCATCGCATAGCTCATGCCCTCGGTACGTACATCGTTGTTGCCGGTGTCCATCACATAGGCAAGACCTTCGTCGTTCTCCCAATAGAATTTGTTCGGACCTTCGAAAATTTCATGCCAGACCTGTGACACGCGCTTATCGATGGCGTCCTGGGCATATCCGCACTGTGCGAACATGGACTCGCCCAATGTCTTGCTGGTATCGGTTGCATTTGTCATATCAGTTGTTCCACTCCCAGATTCGGATGCGATTCTCTCCGGAGACAAGACCATTCAACGCCCCGGCCTTGCGTTCCGTTGCCGTCAAGGCTTGTCCCAGCAAGTCGGTGTCCAGCACATAGTCACTGCCATCGGGCTGTTCATAGCGTTCCTCCACGATGCGAGGCACGCCGAGCATATCGCTAGTGACGACCTGCATCCTGGTATCGGCGACGGCCTGTGGCACAGTGCATCGCAGGTACAGTCCATCGGGTTCTTCGACCAATGTCACCGGCATGGGCTCATCACACGCAACGCTCGTGGAGGCGGTGCCGCCGAAGAACGGGGCGTCCTCCTGAATGCGCTCCGAATCGTCGGACGCACCTTCCTGCTTGTTCAGCCCCTGTGCGCCGGACAGATAGACGTTGCCGCCCGCGTATAGAGACTGCAGAGGATTGCGCTCGCCACCACCCTGCGAAGGATCTGCCCACATGTCCCGCTGGCGTTCCAAGTATTCATGCATCGACATCGGGCAATCGCTATAGGCGGACAAACCATATTCACCGACGGCCGGCTGCACCGGCTGCGGCGCGAACATGTTGTTCAGCCAACGCTCATCGCCGCCGGATACCACTGCGCAGCCGGCCACCTCGGTGGTATGCGGATAGTGATACGGCGTGGAACGGTCCGGGACGGTATGCGGCTCGATGGCACCGCAGATCAGATTGTTGACGAAGGCACCGCCTTGCGACCAGTTCTGGAACATCACCGGCGAGGCGAAAACGTTATTGTCCACCAGATACGGCCCATGACTCACTTCAATCATGAGGTCACGGACGTTATCGTGGAACACATTGCGCGTGATGCGTGTGCCCTGCGTCTGCCAATCCATCCACATGCCCAGCGAGCAGTCGTGGATGTTGTTGTTGGCAATGACCGTATCCAATGCGGCATGGAATTTGATGCCAGCGACCTCCCATCCGAAGAATTCACGCTTCAACGCAATGTGATGGACATGGTTATGCTCGATACGGCAGAATGCGCTGCCCATATGTCCGACGATGGCATTCTGGCCGCACTCGTAGATGTCGTTGTTGCGTACGATATGACCGCCGATCAGCCCTTTTCCCAACCGATGCGACGGGCCTTGAACACGGCCTCCAACTGGTATTGGTAGCCGGTCTTGCGTTCGGTTTTCGCCCACTCGTTGTCGCCGGACGAGATTTCCTTGCCCAACGACACCGCAGAGAATTTGGCGTCATGCAGTACGTTGTCTTCGATGATCCAGCCATACGACCAGTTCGGACCGATCATGCCCCACTGCTGCGAGGTCGGCGGCGCCCAATCTCCAGTGGCCTGCGCCATTTCAAAGCCACGCACGGTGATGTAGTTGACATGGTTGCGGGAAGGGAAAAAGCATGTGCGGCGAACACTGACCTCCACCAGTTCCTCATTCGGATCGGCACCTTGGAAATTCGCCCAGATCGTTGTGGTACCGGCATGCTCGTCCACTTCGGCATGCCACACATAACGGGTACGGTCCACATCCGGCACAGGGCAGGAAATCTTCAACGCGAAATCCTCATCCGTATCACGCGGCTGCGGATCGTATACGCCTTCCAACGTCGTCGATTCGAAGAAGGAAACACCGTTGAGATACACATCGCCAAGATGTTTGTCCGGATCCTTGCCGAACTTGGGCATTTCCAGCCAGTCACCGAAAATCGGGGTCGCGAATGGATTGAAATCCCCGAACATCGTATTATCAAGCACCACCGTCCACACATGCGGATGATCGGCCAATTCCGTCCAACCCTGCACACATTCCGAGCCTTTGATAACCGGCCGTGCTTCACCCTCGGCTCCGCAGTAGGTGATGCGCTCATGTTCACTCAGACCGCCGCGTTTCGGATCGACTTGTTCGCGGTATACGCCTTCATGCACGATCACCGTATCACCCGGAGCAGCCACCTGCGCGGCCTTGGAAATCGTGGCGAACGGATGTTCCGCGTCGCCGCACGCAGCATCGCTGCCGGTTGGTTTGACATGGTATTCAAACTTCATTGCTGAATCTCCTTATTCACACATGTTCCTAAACCGTGACAGTAACGCTCCGCCATGGTTCGCACCAACCCCATACCGGTACGTCCTGCCCGGATTGCAGCACACATCCGTCATCGAAAATCTTCGGCATCGCAAGCATCGTTGCTCTTCCTTCTTCCATCTTTGACAAGTCCACATAAAGCCTCCGTATACGATTCATGACGGCTTGCATACGTCAGTGGCGACGAAAACACAGCTCCCGTCGCCACCAAAACACCTACTCGTTATCGGGCAATTCCCGATAATCGAATTCGCTGAATTTCGCAACCCTGTCGTATCCAGAAAGATCGATTGCAGCCAAACCGACGAATGCTCCGGTGAAGAATCCGCCGTATCGACGCAGGATATAGTCGTCCGACAGGATCTTCGCGTCCAGTTTCACGCCCAGATCGACCCATGAAGTCCCATCAAACGAATATTCATACGAATACCACTGCTTGCGTACCTTCGTGCGCAGCCACACGGACTTCACGTCATCCGGCACTGCTGGAGCGGTATCCCGCAGGAACGACGTGTAGTTGTTGAAATCGTTCTGAGCGACCTCAATCACGCGGCATTGCCGCCGCTCGTCCCAAGTCACGAACACCCACGACCAGCATAAATCATCGTAGTAGTTCGTCAGGCCGGCCATCTGGCGGTAGTTCTTCGGATCGAACTCAACCTTTACGGTCGCATCGAAGTTGAACGCCTGCCAACGACGTGCCACCAACGACAGATCGAAAAGGTTGCACAGCGAGCCCTGGCCACGCAGTTCCAACACGCCGCCACCGACCTTGCCCATCTCGCCATCGAACGGCACACGCAGCGTATTCCAATTCAAATCCAACGTATCGGACATGAAATCGTCATGCTGGCTGTGATCCGCAGGTGCCTCGGTCTCGATGGCATCCTTCGGAGCATCCACATAACGCTGTCCGCCATGGCCTCCGACAATATACGGCCAGCCATCCTCGGTCCATTCGACCTTCTGGATGGAGGTTTCACGCCCCAGCGTGCACCAGCCGCGCGGATCAGTGAAGGATTCATTGTCGTGATGCCACGGACGACCGCACAGCGAGGCGTAATACCATTCGCCGGACGGGGTATCGACCAGCGCGCCATGCCCCTGCTTTTGCAGACAGGAACGCGGCGTGTCGAAATTCGTGATGAACGGATTCGACGGCATGCCTTCGAAGGACAACGCGTCAAAGACTTGGATCGGGCCACGACTTCCTGATGCGTATACACGGTACCGCCTTCAGCGGCGAACAGGTAGTAATAGCCATTGATTTTGTACAGATGCGGTCCCTCGGTGAGTTTGACGTCCGTACCGCGCCAAATCGTACGTTCAGTTTCCGGCTTGAGCTTCATCGTCTTCACATCGAATTCGGTCAGTGTGATGCCGTCGAAGCCATGATGGTACTCACGAAAATCCCAAGTCTGCTGCACCAGATACTTGCGGCCATCGTCGTCATGGAACAGGCTTGCGTCGAAGCCGACACCGTTCACGCGAATCGGCTCGCTCCACGGACCATGGATACTTTCGGCAGTGACCAAATAGTTCGTGCAATCCTTGAACGCACCGTTCACGACCTTCACGTCCGTGTAGATCAGCCAGAATTTGCCGTCCGCATAGGAAAGATCCGGAGCCAGATGCCACCGGATGACGGATTGCCGCGCATGTCAAGCTGGCTCGTGCGGCTCAGTGGACTCGGCAACAGGTTCCAATGGACCATGTCCTTGGACTCGTGCAGACGGACACCTGGGAACCATTCGAACGTGGAATTGGCGATGTAGTAGGTATCCCCGACCCGAATCATCGAGGATCGGCATTGAATCCCGGGAGAACGGGGTTTGCGATTTGCATAAAGTGCTCCTTTATATGGAACCCTCGGCCATAGGCCGAGGGAGTTGCAAGCAATCAGATGATGATCAGACGTATTCCATGCGGCATTACTGACGCTACGCCCGTCACGAATCTTCGCGAAATGCTTCTCCGGATCAGGCGCGGCATTAAGCAACACTTTCGTGTAGTCTTGCTGCGGATTCAAAATCACATCATCAGAAGGACCATGTTCAATAATGTCTCCATGACACATCACCATAATCTCATCCGAAAAATGGCGAGCAGTCGCCAGATCATGGGTAATGTACAGCATGCCGATGTGTTCTTCCTGCTGAATTCTAGACAGCAGGTTAAGCACGCCTAACCGCAAAGAAACATCCAACATCGAAACAGGCTCATCCGCAATTAGAACCTTTGGCTTAGGAGCCAATGCACGTGCAATTGCGACGCGCTGACGCTGTCCACCAGACAGCTCATGAGGGCGTCGATACATGAAATTGACGGCAGGCGTTAATTCAACACGTTCCAGCAGTTCGATGACCTTCTGCTCATATTCCTCTTGGCTATTTGCCATGTGATTAATCATAAGAGGACGAAGAATATGGTGGAAAATCGTATGATATGGATTCAAGGAAGCGAACGGATCCTGAAATACCATTTGCACATTATGACGGTATTCGTACAAATCCTTACCATGCGTAGGGACAGGCTTGCCGTCCAACGTGATGCTTCCAGAAGTCGCGTCTCCAAACATGTAATCATTCGGGCGATTGTCGATTTCCCGGAACCAGACTCACCAACAAGAGCAATGGTCTTATCCGAAGCTAACTCGAATGATGCATCCTTCACCGCATGAATCGTCGTGGTTTTCAAACCATTACGCAGGGTAAAATCTTTTTTCACATGCTCAAGCTTCAATACTGACATGATTATTCCTTTCACGCATGGCGTGGAACACGAACGAATGAGCCACGATCTCCTGTCAAAGATGGGAACGAGCTCAGCAACCGTTGTGTATACGGATGCTTCGGATTGAAATACACGTCTTCAGAAACGCCTTGTTCTACGATGACACCATTTTTCATCACAGCAATTTTGTCCGTGATCTCCAAGAGCATCGGCAAATCATGCGTGATAAAAATAACAGAGAAGCCCTTGTCACGGCGCAATTCCGAAATTTCCTCGATGATTTCACGCTGTACAACAACGTCCAACGCTGTGGTCGGTTCATCCATAATAATCAGCTGCGGCTCAAGAGCCAAAGCCATGGCAATCATCACACGCTGACGCATGCCGCCGGAAAGTTCAAACGGGTAAGCAGCTAGACGATTTGGATCAACATGCACCATCTCAAGCAAATGTGCGCAACGGTCTTGTCGTTCGCTCTTCGCCATATGAGGACGATGAGTTTTATAAATATCGGCAAGTTGCTTACCAATCTTAGTTACAGGACTTAATGAATTCATGGCGCCCTGAAACACCATGGAGGTTTTCTCCCAACGGTATTCACGCAATGAACGCCCCGACAAAGCACGGATATCGATATCTTTCCCTGACTTATCATGGAAAATCACAGAGCCAGAGTTAATCTTACCCGGAGCTTTCAGCATTTGATTGATGCTATACGCCAATGTACTCTTGCCGCAACCGGATTCACCAGCCAAACCAAGCATCTCACCGCGACGCAATTCGAATGTAGCGTTCTGAACGGCGTGCACCGGATTATCTGTATCGTAGATAACGTCGAGGTTATCGACCGAAAGCAGGATATCAGAATTCTGAGTCGCCATCGTGTTCACCCTTTCTTTCCCTTGCTTTTCTTGGTAGGCTTACGCAGTCGCGGATTGATGACTTCATCGATGGAGAAATTAATGAAGGACAATCCGGCGCCGATGGTAGCGATCATCAGTCCCGGCGGCAGGAACCACCACCATGCGCCCGTGTTCAGAGCAGAACCGTTCTGCGCGTAATACAGCATGGTTCCCAGCGAGAAGGATTGGGTCGATCCCAGGCCAATGAAGGACAACGAAGACTCACTCAGAATTGCCATAATAACGGAGAACACAAACTGCGATCCCATCACAGGCAACAGATTAGGCAGAATTTCAACGGTAATCACGCGCCACGGACGTTCACCTGCAATTTTTGCGGCAAGAACATAATCACGCCCACGCATCGACAATGTTTGCGCCCGCAGTACACGGGCACCGCCAGCCCATGCGGTGATTGAAATAACAATGACCAACATCATCGTGCCCTTGGAAGGCATCAACGCAGAAATCACGATGGTCAGAGGCAACCCCGGAATCACCAGCATGATATTGGTAATCAGAGAGAACAAATCATCCCAAATTCCGCCAATATATGTGCCCAAAACACCGAAAATGAACGACATCGCAGTTGCGATCAAGCCAACAGCAAAGCCAATAATCAGAGAGCCACGGACAGAATAGCCAAGCTGAGTGAAAACATCCTGCCAGACTGCGTAGTGCCCAACCAATGCTGGGCAGATGGCGCAGACAAGCCAATGTCATTAATCTTATTAGGATCCTTCGTGAAGATAGGAACAATAATGGCGAACAAAACCATTGCGATCACAATGGTTAATCCAGCGTCAATTTTGCAGAACGCTCAGGAAGAACTCGCTTGAGAGAATCCAAAGCGGAGCGACGATGTTTAGCTTGGCTACGAGCCACAGCAGCAGAAGAATTTGTTGCAGACATATTTAACCTCAATCCTGTTGCCGCGTACGTGGATCGATAATGCCGTAAAGCAAATCAATGATAAAGTTCACGACTAGAACAGTAACGGTAATAATCAGGAAGATACCTTGCATCAGCGCGTAATCGTTACTGGTCACCGCTTGCAAAAGCATCTGACCAACACCTGGATAGGAGAACACCTGTTCAGTAAGCAGCGATCCGCCCACCACTGCACCGATAGACGTGCCAAAGCCAGAAATGGATGGCAACACTGCATTACGAGCTGCGTAGCACATCATAATGCGTTTAGGACTTAAGCCTTGGCCTCAGCAGTAACAATGTAGTCCTCAGACAACGTGGAGACCATCATATTACGCATACCGACAACCCCCATGCCCAGAGAGCTGACAAGAATCGTCAAGGCCGGCAAGATTGCATACTTCACTGCGCTCGAGAAGAATTCCCAAGTGAAGCCGGGCACAACCTCACGATAATTGTATCCGCCTGACTGAGGGAACCAATGCAGCGTACGGGCAAACACCCAAATGAAGATGAGTGCAAGCCAGAAGTAAGGAACAGCTTGGAAAATGGTGGACACAGGGGAAATGATGTTATCAAAAGTGCCACCACGACGCCAACCAGCCCAGATACCAAGAGCCTGTTGAACAAAGAACGATATAATCGTGGTTGTGCCGACAAGACAAATGGTCCAAGGCAGTGCAGAAGCAATGGACGTTGTGACTTGGTTGGGGAAATACGTTACAGATACGCCCCAGTTGCCGGTGAAGATATTCTTCAGATAACCAATATACTGCTGGAAGATGTTGCCTCCATCTTGTCCCAGCATTGCAGTAATCGCTTCCCTTGTTTCGGGTGCAACAGTACCACCTCGCGATGCAAGCCTGGTAAGAACAGCTGAAACCGGATCACCTGGCATCAGTCGCGGGATGGCAAAGTTCAATGTCAAAGCCGCAAACAATGCAACAAGGTAAAATCCTATCTTTTTCAGGTAGAACCTCATCGTTACCTCATTTCTACACGGAAAAATGGTGCACAAAGCGCACAGCTAAAACGCCTTGTGCACCGTTTGATTCATAAAATCCGTCAGGTTACTTCTTAACCTTCAGGTTCTTCAGAACAATGCCCAAATCAGGATTTGCCCAAGTCTGCGGATTAGCATAGACGTTATCGTCTGTCGGCCAACCGGTAACCTTATCGCTCCACATTTCGCTCAGACCGGATTGACGCAGAATCGGGATATACGGCATGTCCTCAAACACCTGAGTCTGAATCTTCTCATATTCAGACTTCTTGGTCGCCACATCAGTGGTGGTATTGATGACATTAAGAGCATCATCCACGGTCTTATTGCTGTAGCGAGCGTAATTAGGCCAAGCGCTTTTACCCACTTCAGCCGTATTGGCAGTGGCATAGAACTGGTTGTAGAACATCCATGGTTCGGCACCTGCGACCCACAGACCATAAATGGACATTTCAAACTGGCCCTGCTGCATCGCCTGAGTCCATTCATTAGAAGACATTTGGTCCGCATGCAGTTCAATACCGATTTTCTTCAGCTGCTGCGAGGCGACGTTAATCGCGTTGATCCAGTCAGAGACATCACTCACAACAGCGACTTTGATGCTCAGCTTAACTCCGTCCTTCTGATAGATGCCGTCATCACCCTTCGTATAGCCGGCGTCCTCCAGTATCTTGACGGCTTCATCCGTACGTCCTTTACCCGGAATAGGTGAATCCGGGACGTCATCCGAAGCGTACTTGGTGAACTGTCCATACGGATACAGAGAACCAGCCAGCTCACTGTACTGGCCATTCAGAGCGAGTTTATTAATCTGATTACGATCAAGAGCGTAATAGATAGCCTTGCGCACTGCCGGATCAGTGATAGGACCACTGCAGCCAAGTTCTTTGTTCGAACAGGTCATGAATGCCATCTGACTAGAAGGAACGTTAACCGTCTTAATATCAGGATATTCCGACAGCACATCATCCATATTCGGGAAGATCGCAGACATCCAGTCCACATCGCCAGCGGTCAAGGCATTTTGAGAAGCTTGGGTGCCACCGGTGATCAGAACATAACGGACGCCATCAATTTCAGGCTTACCTTCATCCCAGTAGTACGGATTCTTCTTAAACGTGTAAGCGGTTGGGGAAAAGTTCCCGCCCTTAACTGTGAAAGGCCCAGAGCCAACAGCGTCTTTATTGGTATAGGTCACCGGATCATCGATCTTTTCCCACACATGCTTCGGGACAATCATCGTGCCGGACAGATACGACAGAGCATTCACCGATTCAGGCTTGTCCAAAGTGATACGAACTTCCGTATCGCTAAGGGCCTTGACAGAGCCAGCAAAGCCACTGGTATTCAAAGCCTTGTTGGAATTAAGGAGGTTGAATGTGTATGCAACGTCTTCGGCAGTGTAAGGTTTGCCATCAGACCACTTTTCACCGTCACGAATCGTTACATCAATAGTTTTCGCATCGTCACTGATAGTGTAGGATTTACCCATTAGCGGTTCCAGCTAGTAGGGTCGTCCTTAAGGTTGTTCATATAGAACAATGGCTCGTACAGAGCACCGACCACACCGGTCAAAGCTGTAGAAGAGAACGGATTATAATTCAACGACGCCTGCGAAGTTGAATTCATAACACTGTTGATAATGACTCCGTCCTTCGCGGTGCTATTAGTACCTCCGCCGCAAGCAGCCATTGAAACGGCCGCTACACCAGCGCAAACAGCAGCAAGCACTCGTTTCCAAGTTCTTGACCTCATCATGTCTTTCTCCTTTGGTGACATGCATGAACACACATCGTTATGTTTCATAGATGCTTTAGCATTTCAGTTAAAGCACTGCTTGATTATATAACTTGATTTTCAAGAAAGTCAAGTCACTTAACTAAATACTTAAAATTTTTTGTTACGAAAGCTCTATATGCAAATATTTACGATATTTTCGAATAGATTTAAGTATTTCAAAAGCAGGAAATTACAGACTTCCGCCCAAACACGATTAACTGTGAAAACTATTTACGCCGTCCCCGGCAATAGCGTTATCATCGAGCTTCATTGGCCGACAAACTGACACTGTACTGGGGAGAGCTCTCTCACTACGCCACTCGCACGCCCGGTTCCGTGACCGCCACGGCAATCGTACCGACAAGCCTTCACCCGATATATCGAGCCTCCCGGCTCCAAGATGTCAAAAGGCACGTCGCCCGCGCAGACAAATCCCCCTCCCGTATGGATGAAGGAGATCTCAATGCCGTCATCCTTGTGAATCGCCATGACAGGAAGCGGCCCCATCGGCTCGCAATCACGTCCATAAACCAACGACTCGGCAGCCGTTGTCAAGCGCTGCGCGACATGGCGCTTATCCAAAGGATGCAGGTCATTGTCCTCTCCATATCCGACCGTCACCACCATCGCCGTGTTCCACAACGTCAAAGCGCGCCGTTGTTCATCACGCAGCCTTGGCCAATCGCAATCGGGTTCCAAAGTATAGTTCGGCAATTGGGCGAATATGAATGGTGGTTTCGGACGCTTGAACAGCGCACGCCACTCCTGGATCAGCGACATCAACAGCTGCGCATAGCCATAAGACGCATGGGCGTTGGACTCCCTCTGACTCCGCCGATAAAGGGCTTCCAGCGATTGCCGGAAGCCCTTTTGCATATCGGCTTAGCGCGCCAAACGTTCAGCAGCGGAAGCGATCGCCTCGTCGCTGGCAGTGGCGGAGAAACGCAGATATTCCGGCGCACCATAGAACTCGCCGGGGCTGGCGATGATGCCAATCTTGGCAAGCTGCTCCATATCGGTCCAGCAATCGCCCGACTTGGCTCTCACCCACACATACAATGCACCATCCGGCATGTCGGTGCAGTATCCGTAAGCACGCAATGCCCCCACCAGCACGCCGAGACGTTCCCGATAGCGCGCATGCTGAACCTTGACGGCTTCCAGATCACGCAATCCGGCAGCCATCGCAGCCTGCACCGGACCGGGAATATCTGACCAATCTGCTTGCGATATGCACTCATCGATGCAATCAAAGACTCATCTCCGGCAATGAACGCGGTACGATACCCAGCCATATTGCTCTGCTTGCTCAACGAATACAGCACCAGCACGCCCTCGGCGGAGCCCAAACACACATCGTCACAAAGCGCGCACGGCGTCGACGCAAGTGAATCAGCTTCACCTTCAGCGCCATTCGTAGCACCCCTCCACTGCATCAGCGCATAGCATTCGTCGGAAAGCACCACCGCGCCGATCTCACGCGCAGCTGCGACAATGCCAGCCATCCGCTCGGCCGAATACACCTCGCCCGTCGGATTGCAAGGGGAATTCACCCACACCGCTTTGACGCCAGGCACATTGCGCCACGACGCAACATCAGCCACATCGTCGACCTTAAGCACCTGCGCTCCAGCCAACTGCGTGCCGATCTCATACGTCGGGTACGAAACCTTCGGCTGCACCACAACATCATCCTCACCGAAATGCAGTAGCGACGCCATCAACGCAACACCCTCTTTGGAGCCGACTGTAGGCACCACATCAGCATGGATCGCCTGCAAATCAACATTGCGAGTCGCCGAAAACCATTCAGCAATCGCAGCACGTAAATCGGCAGTACCTGCAGTAGCCGGATATCCATACGCATTCGGATCATTCGCCGCCACTGCGAGCGCCTTGCGCACCGAGTCGGGCACGGGATCGACGGGAGATCCCACGGACAGGTCGATCATGCCTCCGAACGCGGCTTTTGCCGTGCGCTTGTATGCTGCGATACGCGACCAATCGTATGGCGAAGAAAACTCATGAAAGCCCATCGTGAAAACTCCTTATAATCCTCTATAAACAAAAAATATGCGGCCTCTTCCAACGGGAAAAGGCCGCTTTCAAATGCCGATCACTGATTTTGCGGCGGCAGAGCAGCTACCTGCTCCGGATCCTTACCGATCGGGCCGGCTGCGGAAGCGCCGCCCATATCGCCGACTTCAGCGAAGAAGCTGACTGCGGCATCCTTGTACCAGGCCCACTCGTCTGGCAGATCATCTTCATAGAAGATGGCTTCAGTCGGGCACACCGGTTCGCATGCGCCGCAATCCACGCATTCGTTCGGATTGATGTACAGGGAACGGGAGCCTCGTAGATGCAATCGACCGGGCATTCGTCCACGCAGGCCTTGTCTTTGACATCGACGCACGGCTGAGCGACAACGTATGGCATGGTTACCTCCTTAACACTTACCGTTCAAGACTACTCTTGATTGCCAACTTCCAGCTCTCCCGTACCAAGTCGGGCGTGGCGGTAGCCGTAGCCGAAGTAGATGCAGAAGCCTACCGCAAGCCAGACCACGAATCGAATCCAGGTGAGCACGCTCAGGTTGAGCATGAGCCAGATGTTGGCGAGCGCGATGAGGATAGCACCCATGGATTGCCGGGGATTTTGAAGACTCGCTTCAGGTCGGGGCGCTTCTTGCGCATGATCGGAATAGAGATTGAAACAAGGGTGAATGCCGACAGCGTGCCGATGTTCACCATGTCGGCAAGGATACTGACGTTGCAGCTGGCTGCGATGAGTGCCATGACCACGCCGACGGCAATCTGCAGACGCACTGGAGTGCCGTGCTTGCCTGTGTGACTGAGCGAGCGCGGCAGCAGGCCATCTCGGCTCATGGCGAACACCACGCGGGTCAGGCCGAGCAGCAGCACCATGACCACGGTGGCCAGGCCGATCACAATGCCAAAACTGATGATTTTGGCGGCCCAGTCAGCGCCGACCATTTCGAATGCCGTGGCAAGCGACGGATCTTTCTGCTTGGCGAGGTCTTTGTAGGAGACCATGCCGGTGGTGACGATGGCGACGAGGTGTAAAGCACGATGATCAGTCCCATGCCCACGCCTATACCCAGCGGAACGTTCTTCTTCGGATTGACGGTTTCTTCGGAAGTGGTGGCGACCACATCGAAGCCGAGGAACGCGAAGAACACGAGCGCGGCTCCGGAGATGATGCCGGCAATGCCGTAAATGCTGGGGGTCATGCCGGTGGCCCACTGCCATAATGGCTGTTCCATGGTTGCGGCCAACCCGGATCCGGTGGCGGTCGCCGGTTCGCTCGGTGGAATGAATGGGGTGAAGTTCTCGGCTTTGACGTAGAAGAATCCGACGATTACCACGAATAGCACGATGGCGATTTTCAGCATGGTAAGCGCGCCGTCGACCCGTGCGCCGATTTTCGTGCCGCACACCAAGAGTGCCGTGAAGAAAGCTACGACGATGATTGGCGCGAAATCGAAATTGAATGATCCGATGGTGACGTTGGTATTGATATTCCATCCGACAAGTCGGAAGAAATCGTTGAGATAGACGCCCCAATATTTGGAGACGACGGAGCCTGCCATCAGCATTTCAAGGATCAAATCCCAGCCGATCACCCACGCGACGATCTCACCGACGGTGGTGTAGGTGAAGGTGTAGGCGGATCCCGCAACCGGAATCATGGACGCGAATTCGGCGTAGCACATTACGGCCGCACCGCATACCACGCCGGCGATGAGGAAACTGATGATCACGGCCGGACCCGCATGGAAGGCTGCCGCCTGCGCGCCGATGGAAAAGATACCCGCGCCGACGGCCACGGCCACGCCCATAATGGCCAAATCCCACCAGGTCAGGTCTCGTTTCAGGGAGCGCCCCGACTCCTCTGTTTCCGCCAGCGTCTGCTCGACGGATTTCTTACGTAATACGTTCATTGCGTTTCCCTTCTCCCTTCGTTCTTACGTTTACTTAAGGCTCATGCCGATGACGACCGGTTCGGGAACGAGACGAATGCCGAATGCCCGTTCAACGCCATCCTGCACGGTTTTGGCAAGTTCCGCGATATCTGCAGCTGTGGCTCCGCCGCGGTTGGTCAATGCCAGCGTATGCATGGTCGAAAGCCCCGCTACGGCATTTCCGCTGGTTTTGTAGCCCTTATGGAATCCCGCATGATCGATAAGCCATGCCGCGGATGTTTTGACGCCCGGCGTGCCATCCGGCAAGGTCGCGTCGAATCGTGGCGCGTCTTCGGGAAGCTTTGCCGCTTGTTCTTTGGTGAGAATCGGATTCATGAAGAAGCTGCCGCAGCTGTGGCGATTGTAGTCGGGTTCATCGTTGCCTGTCTGCGTGCGCTGTGCGTCATGCGCGATGGCGACCAGTTCGCTCTTTTTGGTGCCTCGCATGGCTTCGGTCAGATATCGATGGGAATCTTCAAGCATGCCTTTGGAGGCGCGTACTTTCAACACGGCGTTGCGAATATCCGCGGTCGCCATACGGTCGCCCACTTCCACGCCCAATGCTTTGGCGAGCTGGCCGTAGCCAACTACGCCGGTTTCGCTGTGATGCAGCGCGAAAGTAACGGACAACACCACGTAGCGCGGTGTCGGGAAGAAGTCGGCCGCAGGCGTTGCCGGAGCGCTGTACATGCTCGCTTTGAGCGCGCTCATGCGATAGCCGAAATGAAGTTCCTGATTGGTGAGCTCCTTGGTCTGCTTGTTTTTGCGATCCCAGACCTCCACGCTTTCGACGCTGGATGCGACTTCCTGGCCGTATGCGCCGATATTCTGCACGACCGACGCGCCGACAGTGCCTGGAATGCCGGAGAGTCCTTCCACGCCCTCCAAGCCGAGGTTGACGCAGTAGTCGACGAAATCATCCCAATTGCAACCCGCTTCGGCGTTGACATGCACGATTGTTTCGCCGTTTTCGACGGGAGCCGCCTCATCAAGCACGCTTACGGCGTGTCGCGCGTCACGCACCACGACACCATCGAACGGCGTGTCGGCCACGAGCATATTGGATCCGCCGCCGATCACGCACAGCGGCAATCCTTTGGCGTCGGCATCCTCGACGGCTTCGATAACGCCGACACGCGAGGTCGGTTCGATAAAGGATGCGATTGGTCCACCTACGGCGATGGTCGTGAGATCTGCGAAATTGGTCATGATGTTTAGCTTAGCGTGCGGGGAAGGCAGTTGGAAAGGTGTCAAGAAAAGGTTGAAAGAAAACAAAAAACCCGACCATATTGGTCGGGTTTCATAAAGCTTTGAACTCGCTCAGCGGGTCTCGCGATGCACGGTCTGCTTGCCGCAGCGGGAGCAGAACTTCTTCAGCTCAAGACGATCCGGCGTGTTACGGCGGTTCTTCGTCGTGATGTAGTTACGCTCCTTGCACTCGGTGCATGCCAGCGTGATGCCCGGACGATGTCGCGCTCTTGCTTGCCATTTAAGTTCACCTCTTGTGGTTCGTTGCTATGCCGACGTTCCGTCGACCTTTGTAGCGAGAAAGAGACTCGAAACTCTTGACCTTACGATTATGAGTCGTACGCTCTAGCCAGCTGAGCTATCCCGCCAGAGAGCCCGAGTGAGAATTGGACTCACGACCTCTTCCTTACCAAGGAAGTGCTCTACCACTGAGCTATCGGGGCGTGGCGGATAGTGGATTCGAACCACTGAAGCACGAAGCGGCTGATTTACAGTCAGCTCCCTTTGACCGCTTGGGAAATCCGCCATGGCTGCTTGTCGAGGCTGTGGCCTCAACCGCAACTTGGCTATCTAAACACAAGTCGCCGACTTTGCAACTCGCGTGTCGCACACGGCATGTCGCAAGTATTTCCAAGGTATCACGCATCTCACCTTCGATACTCGCATCATGTTTTCTGTCGCAACTGACGCCGGGAACGGCCGTCTGAACATCCGCCAAGACCGCATTCGCCGCGTCGTTTCCGCGGCGT
>ENA-OQEB01000122-OQEB01000122.1-human-gut-metagenome-genome-assembly--contig:-NODE-122-length-30875-cov-4.633537_pt1 | contig 30875 bp, 36 predicted proteins | sample MGYA00242787_ERZ504619 | MGnify/ENA primary metagenome ERZ504619 (study PRJEB26092, sample SAMD00036317) | human gut metagenome | host: Homo sapiens | study: EMG produced TPA metagenomics assembly of... | reverse complement strand
GGCTTGACCACAAGATTTCTTTGGTCAGCTGTGTAGTATATACTTTAACCCGATTGGTCATTCCAATATGAATTTAACTAATCTTTCTTCTTAATCTTCTTTCCTTTATTCAGTTTTCAGGGTGTTTACCCTTTTATATACACCGAGTAATCGGTGGTTCATTTGAACTTTCAGCACCACATAATGTGGTGCTTTTTTGTTTATATTTCACAAAAAAGTAAAGGGGTATTTTATAACCAAATATTGAAATAGTATTGATTATAATTACTGTATATGGTACACTGATAACAGTTCTAAAAACTATGATGTAAATTTGGATGGTACAGCACATTGATACAGAAGATGATATAGGGGGATAAACAATGAAAAAATTATTATCAATCATACTCGTTGGAATTTTGGCGGTTTCATCTTTCATTTTAACAACATTTGCTGCTGAAAATGAAAAGTCCGAAACTGAAATAGAGCGTGAGAAACTTGGCTGGCTCCTTGACGCATTTAAAATTCTCAACACAAACATTGGTGAGGCGAGAATCTATAACTGTGTTGCAGGTGATACATATAATGATGCATACAATCTTTATAATCAGGACGAACTTGCAACAGCCGAGGAATATAAAAATATGAAGGACAAGCTGTATAGTGCCGCTTATAACCTTCATGTTGATGTTGCATATGCTAAAACTGCTTACGATAATGCCTGTAAGGAACAGAATTACAACAACTGGTATTCTGATGAGCAATGGAATGAATTTCAGTATAAGCTTGCTGATTTAAAAACTAACTTAGAGCCGTATATTGCAGGCACTAATGATTACGATGTTTGGGCTATTACAAATGCTACAACGAACTTCTTGCTGTGTACAACAAGATGACGAATGCCTATACTTTAAAAGGTGATGTGAACAAAGACGGTGTTGTTAATGTTGTCGATGCTACCCTTATTCAGAAATATATCGCCCATGAGGTTGAATTTACAGGTGCGCAGAAGATGTTAACAAATGTAGCAAAGTATGAAAGCAATATATCGGTCATTGCCGCTACTGATTTACAAAAATTTATTGTTGGTCTTAATGGCGACTTTGGAAACAATCATATTTTCCTTGACGAGCAGGATGGTATACAGTATTTTGATGATACAATGCGTTGGTATGCTTACGGTAACTATAATATTTCTCCAAGGTACCCGTACATTACCTATGGTCCGTATGTTAAAAATGAGCATACAGACTTTTTCGTAGTCGGTTATTACGATATGATGTGTAAAGAACACGGCTATACAAAATAATTTCTTCAGATTAAAATTGAAAATATAAAATCGGCGGAAGTAATGCACAAACACATTGCTTCCGCTGTTTTTTGATTGGTCTTTAGTGTCATCTTAATATAGTACATCTCGGGATTAAAGTTGTTCCTTATCTTTACTATCTTCTTGAACATGGTGCGGTGCTACACCGCATAACGAGCAGTTAGGTAAAATGATAAACTTACCTCGGGTATTAGAGCTTATCGCTTTTCAAACTATCTTCTCGAACATGGTGCGGTGCTACACCGCTGATGTAGGGGTAGAGTTCTTCGTAGGAATCTGCTTCAGCGGGATTTTTAACTGCTGTTGGGATTAGCCTGTACAATCCTGATTTGAACAGGTGTTAAGCTCTAAATCGTTTGGTGTTAAAATCTTTTTGTAATCGGGTACTTTGCGTTTCATCTGCACACTTCCTTTTTAATAGTGTGTTAATGAAAATTGCTTTTATTCGGACTATTTCCAATGATTTTTTATGCGTTTTTTGGAATTTTTGTAGTCAACCTTTAGAATATAATCTAATAGGTAATCACGAATTTCTACTGCGACGAATCTATTGTTATTTTCTATAGCGTAAAATACAGAGAAAAATGCTATGCAAATAGAAGATATAATTGTAAAAATCATAAGGACGAGAAGCAGTGAATTATTTGCAATAGTATTTTCTTGAAATCCAGCTTGAATGCACGCTAACGCAAGAGGAAAAAAAATACTATTAAGTCCTTGTAAAAATAGATTTAACGGATTTTTTAAATCCCCTATATAGTAATCAAATGTTGACAAAACTAAATCAAGACTTTTATTCTTCTTAGTATCTATTCCTTTTTCATATAATAAATTTATAATTACATTTTGTAGATATATTTTTTTCTCTTTGCTTGTTTGTTGTATTTTATCTGAAAGTTTTTTACAGTGAATAACTATTGTAATAGAAAAAATAACATAATAAGCAACTAACGCTAAATAAATATAAAAAGAAACAGTATGATTTATAAAGCTAAATATTGCACCTGAAATAGCAAGTATTGCAGAAATTGACAACAGAAAGAACTCAATTTTTTGGGTATTGCGGTGTGTTTTTTTGTCATATAATTGTTTCTTTTTTGTGTATTCCTTTGCAAATTGTTTAATATCCATTGTTTTTATTATTTTACAATAAGTTTCTTGATTTTGAACACATCGCCGTCCATAACCTTATATGTACTGCGGAGTTCGCCGTCAATCTCGGGTGAAATGCTCTGGTGAATGTACAGGCTGTCAATGCCGAAATCAGCCGCACCGCCGATATCGCTGATATAGTCGTTGCCAATCATAATTGACTCGCTCTTTTCAAGTCCGTAACGGTCAAAAAGTGTTTTGAAATATTTTTCGTCAGGCTTAGAACATTCTTCGTCAGAGCTGATGCAAATGCCGTCAAAATATTTTGTCAAATCAAACATATTCAGCTCATTTTCTGTGAATGAACGCTGTGCGTTTGAGAGAAGATAAATCTTTTTGCCTTTTGCCTTGAGAGTGTCGAGAAGATCAAGTACACCGTCATAAAGCTTGATGTACTTTGTTGAGTAGCAACGGAATGCCTCGGCAATAAAAAGTACCTCGGCTTTTGTAACCTTAATGCCCTTTTGTGTGAAAAGTTTGCGGAAAACTTTTTCGATTTTGATGTCAACAACTTTTGTGTCGGGAGATTTCTTGAGAACAGCCTTTTTTTCAGCCTGAACAAGTCTGTCATACTCCTCGTTAAGCTCGTCATATGTGTAGTGTGCACCCTTGTAGGCATAGAAAATGGCAATTTTCTTCCACAAATCATCGTTCCATTCATCTGTATTAATGTCGATAAGAGTGCCGTATAAGTCAAAAATGTAATTATTGTACATTTTTTGTCCTCCGAAACAAATTTCTAACTTTTATGTGTCTATTGTATCAGTTTTTTATTCTGATTGCAATAGCAGAATTTTTGTGTTATACTGGAGAAAACAGTATTTAATCGCATTTTTTGCATTTTTTAAAATTACGGGGTGAATTTATGACTAAAAAAGAAATTGCCGTGAACGCTGTTCATGCCTTGAAAAAAGAATATCCCGACGCAATATGTTCACTTGTCTACACAGATCCGTTGCAGCTGCTCATTGCAACAAGGCTTGCCGCTCAATGCACGGACGCAAGGGTTAATATGGTCACTCCTTCGTTGTTTGACAGGTTCAAAACTGCTCAGGATTTTGCCGACTCAACTCCCGAAGAAGTTGCTGAGTATATAAAAAGCTGCGGACTTTATAAGACCAAATCAAAAGATATTGTCGAAATGGCAAGAATGCTTTGTGACGATTTCGGCGGTGTTGTTCCCGATAATATTGACGATTTGACAAAACTCCCCGGAATCGGCAGAAAAACCGCAAATCTTGTGTGCGGTGACATTTTCGGTCAGCCTGCGGTTGTGGTTGATACACATTGCATACGCATTACAAGAAGGCTCGGACTTCATGATTTGAAAGATCAGAAAAAGATTGAATTTGCATTGCGTGAGCTTTTGCCGCCAGATGAAAGCAATGATTTTTGTCACCGACTTGTTCTGCACGGCAGAGCAGTCTGCACCGCAAGAAAGGCAAAATGCGAAGAATGCTGTATGAACGGATTTTGCCCAAAGAAAATCTGACAGAGGGATTTGTATGGATAAGATGAAAGATATAAAGCTGATTGCACTTGACCTTGACGGCACAACTCTTGCCGACAGCGACACCTTGAGCAAACGAACGCAAACTGCCATTGAATCTGCGATCAAAAGCGGAATAACCGTTGTTGCGGCAAGCGGCAGACCGTTCGTTATGATGCCCGACAGCGTGATGAACATTGTCGGTCTGGACTATGCGATTACCTCGAACGGCGCTGTAATAAGCAAGTGCGGTAAAACGGTTCACCGTTCTCTGATTTTACCCGATGATGTGTTGAAAATTCTCGGTGCTGTGCGTAATGACGATGTTATTCTTGAGGGATTTATTGACGGATTTACATATGCCGATGTCAGATATGTGCATAGACCGCTTGACTACGGCTGTGAGCCTGAATATTTTGAATACACCGTTCATGCCACGGCAAGATTGTCGATATGAGAAGCTTTTTGAGCAAGCATAGAAATGAGCTTGACCTCATCAGCATTATAAGTACGGACGAAAAACTTCGTAACAGGCTGTGGAGCAGTATCGAAAAGGCTTGCAACAGCGTTGAAATTACGACTTCAACCGACCATTTTGTTGAGATTATGTCGGCAGAGGCATCAAAGGCTAAGGCACTCCTGTGTTTGTGTGACTTTTTGAATATCGGCATGGAAAATGTTTGCGCCTGCGGAAATGCCGATAATGATGCCGACATGATTGCCGAGTCGGGACTTGGTGCGGCTGTTGAAAATGCAAGTCAAAAATGCCTTGACCGTGCCGATATCGTAATCCCGTCAAATAATAACGATGGTGTTGCACAATTGATTGAGAAAATTCTTAAAAATTGATTGTAATAATGCGGCGGTAATTTCATATAAATAAAAACAGTCGGGAAGACATTGTTTTGCATTTTGCAAACTGTCTTCCCGACTTCCATTTTCCATTTTCAACTTTTCGTTTTCAATTTTTTAAGCATTTCCTCATGGTCGGCTTTAAGTGCTTTGATAGCGTCAGACTGTCCCAGTCTTTGCTTGTGGGAGTGATAACCGCCTTGAGCGGAACTCGTCCGACACCGCACTTGTTAAGCGCTCTGATTAGCGAATCAATTGTCTTATTCGTGAAATTGTGCATGACAATCATTTCTTCGTCAAAGCCGTCACCGTCAAACTTTTCTGCCGCAGGCTCAATGCCTTTGATGCCTGCAAGGAAACCGATAGGCTGATTGAAATCTTCTTTTTCAACCTTTTTAACCTGAATTTTCAACGGCATAAGTGCAAACTTTGCCTTGCGGAATCTTTCGTCCGAAAAGTTGTAAAACATAGCAAGTTCTTTCATATCTTCACCGTTAATCCGTATCAAGCTTGAGAACCGCCATAAATGCCTCCTGCGGAACTTCAACAGAACCGAGCTGGCGCATACGCTTTTTACCTTCTTTTTGTTTTTCAAGGAGTTTTTTCTTACGGGAAATATCACCGCCGTAGCACTTGGCAAGTACATCCTTACGCATAGCCTTTACGGTTTCTCTGGCAATAATTTTACCGCCGATGCAAGCCTGAATCGGAATTTCAAAAAGCTGTCTCGGAATCTTTTCCTTTAACTTCTCAGCCATCTTTCTTGCCCTTGAATATGCCTTGTCGGCGTGAATGATGAACGAAAGTGCATCGACAACCTCGCCGTTAAGCATAATATCAAGCTTAACAAGGTTGCTCTGAACATATTCTTTAAGCTCATAGTCGAATGATGCATAACCTCTTGTGCGTGATTTGAGCGTGTCGAAAAAGTCGTAGATTATCTCAGCAAGCGGAAGTACATAGTGTAAATCAACACGGTCGGCATCAATATACTGCATATCGACAAAAGTTCCTCGTCTGTCCTGACAAAGCTCCATAATATTGCCGACATATTCCTTAGGTGCATAGATATGAGCGTCTGTTACAGGCTCTTCCGCCATTTGAATAAGTGACGGATCGGGGTAGTTTGTCGGGTTGTCAATCATCTCAACTGTGCCGTCTGTGCGTGTGATTCTGTAAATTACACTCGGTGCGGTTGTGATGAGGTCAAGCTGATATTCTCTTTCAAGTCGCTCCTGAATGATTTCCATGTGGAGCAGTCCCAAAAATCCGCAACGGAAACCGAATCCGAGAGCAACCGATGTTTCGGGATCAAACGAAAGAGCCGCATCGTTAAGCTGAAGCTTTTCAAGCGCATCTTTAAGGTCGCCGTATCTTGCGCCGTCAACAGGGTAGATACCGCAGAAAACCATAGGCTGTGCCTCACGGTAGCCGGGGAGCGGTTCTTCTGCGGGATTTGATGTGAGTGTAACCGTGTCGCCGACCTTTGCGTCTGCAAGAGTCTTGATTGAACCCGTGATGTAGCCAACCTCGCCTGCATAAAGACCGTCGGTCTTTTCGGGAGCGGTTGCGTGCATAAGTCCGCACTCAACAACATTGAACACACTGCCCGTTGCCATAAGCTTGAATTCATCGCCCGGGTGAATCTGTCCCTCTTTGAGCCTTACATATATAATTACGCCCTTGTAGCTGTCGTAGTAGCTGTCAAAAATCAATGCACGCAGAGGTGCGTTGATGTCGCCTGTCGGAGCAGGAATATCGTGAACAACCTTTTCAAGAACTGCGTGAATGTTGATTCCTGCCTTTGCGGAAATTTTCGGAGCATCCTCGGCAGGAATACCGATTACATCTTCGATTTCCTGAATAACCCTGTCGGGGTCGCACTCGGCAAATCAATTTGTTGACAACGGGAACAATTTCAAGTCCGCTGTCAACGGCAAGATATGTGTTTGCAAGAGTCTGCGCCTCAATGCCCTGTGATGCGTCAACAACAAGTATAGCGCCCTCACAAGCTGCCAGTGAACGGGAAACCTCGTAGTTAAAGTCAACATGACCGGGGGTGTCGATGAGGTTAAAAAGATATTCTTCGCCGTCATCGGCTTTGTAGATAACGCTAACCGCCCTCGCCTTGATTGTAATGCCACGCTCACGCTCAAGATCCATGTCATCAAGCAGCTGCGCCTCCATATCCCTTTCGGAAACGGAGTTGGTCTGCTCAAGAATTCTGTCTGCAAGCGTACTCTTGCCGTGGTCAATGTGAGCAATAATGCTGAAATTTCTTATTTTATCCTGTGGAAAAGACAATGCTAATCACCTTTTTCTTTAATGTCTTTTTTGTACTTTATTTTAATCTGTATTTAGATTTAAATCCGAGCAACGCTCTGCTTTGCTTGCAAGGAGCAGAGCCTGTGACAGATTGCAATCAGTACAAGGGAGCGTCAGCTCCTCATGAGTTTGGTTGTGGATTATTCCACGGCTAAACTCACGGATATTTCACGCTTCTAAAAGATGTGTGAAATATCTGTACTTAGATTATAACAATTTTAACGAATAAAGCAAGCAAATTTAAAGCGTTCGCAATGTGCTTGTAAACGATACAATTTGCGAAATGCTGTTGTATGATAAATTATATCATACACTAACCTCTTCTACAAGCAAAAAATCGTTGCAGTATGCGGTTTTCGGTGCTATACTTGGCTTGTATGAAATTGCTTTGTCAAAAGGAGAAATTGGTATGACAAAAGGTGAAATTGCAAAGAATAATTTTATGCAGGGCTACAACTGCGCTCAGGCTGTATTGCTTGCATTTTGTGACGATTTGGGATTTGATGAACAGACTGCTCTTATGCTTGCATCGCCGTTTGGCGGCGGAATAGGCAGAATGCGTGAGGTCTGCGGTACTGTTACGGGAATGTATATGGCTTTAGGTCTTGCAAGGGGTTACAGTGACAGCAAGGATAATGCAGACAAAAAGCGTGTCTACACCGAGGTTCAGCAGCTTGCCGAAAGGTTCAAAGAGGACAACGGTTCAATCATCTGCCGTGACCTTCTCGGCATGAGAGCAAAGGCAAAGGATACCCCGACTCCGTCTGAGAGAACAGAGAAATATTATGCCGCCCGTCCGTGTCCTGAATTGTGCAGATATGCAGCGGATTTGCTTGATGAATACTTAAAGAATAAAAAAGGCTGATGGGTGTTGCTTTGATTTGAAACTTATGCCTGCAAACAGTTGAATTTGGGAGTAAATTGTGATAAAATGTTTAAAATAGGGCATTAGTCTAATGCGGTTAATTTTGAAAATTACCTTGAAAGGGGAATTGTGATATGTGCGGCATAGCCGGCTTTATGGGACAGGTTGAAAACAGAGCCGATGTCATCAGAAATATGACAGAGGTTATCACTCACCGTGGTCCCGACTCGGACGGATTTTTTACGGACGACAATATTTCCATGGGATTTCGCAGACTTTCCATTATTGACCTCGGTGCAGGTCATCAGCCTATATACAATGAGGATAAAAGCCTTGTTCTCACATTCAACGGTGAAATTTATAACTACAAGGATTTGAGAAAAGAACTTATCGCAAAAGGTCATAAGTTCTATACAGATACAGACAGTGAAGTGCTTGTTCACGGCTTTGAAGAGTGGAAAGAAGATATGCTCCCAAAACTCCGTGGTATGTTCGGCTTTGCTATCTACAACACAAAGGATAACTCACTTTTTATTGCCCGTGACTTTTTCGGCATTAAGCCGATGCACTACACTCAGATAGGCAATGACTTTGTCTATGCAAGTGAAATCAAGAGTATTCTTGAATATCCTAAGTTTGAAAAGAAATTCAACAGAAAGGCACTTGATTCCTACCTTTCATTCCAGTATGCAGTTCCGCCCGAAACTTTCTTTGAGGCGTTTACTGCCTTATGCCCGGTCACTACCTCTGGTACAAGGACGGCGAGGTTGAAACTACCCGTTATTTTGAGGCTCGTTTCAATCCTAACGAAGAAATGACAGAGGAAGAGGCTGTTGACAGAATTGAAAAGGTTTTTGAAAACTCCGTAAATGCTCACAAAATTGCCGATGTTGAGGTTGGCTGTTTCCTTTCAAGCGGTGTTGACTCAAGCTATGTTTCAACATATTTTGCCGATCAGAAAACATTTACAGTCGGCTTTGACTTTGGCGAAAAATATAACGAAATCAGCTGGGCAAAAAATCTCAGCGAAAAAATCGGTGTTGAACACCACACCCACCTTATCTCAAGTGAAGAATTCTGGGACGCTGTTCCGACTGTTCAGTACCATATGGACCAGCCGCTTGCAGATCCGTCATGTATCGCACTTTACTTTGTATCCCTCTTGCAAGCCATTATGTAAAGGTTGTCCTTTCGGGTGAGGGTGCAGACGAATTGTTCGGCGGTTACACTTGCTACAACGATCCGAGAGTGTTCAAAATTTATCAGACAATTGTCCCGCATTGCATCAGAAAGGCAATAAGAGCAATCTGCAGAAAGCTCCCCGACATCAAGGGCAGAGATTATCTCATCCGTGCCTGTGACAAGCTTGAGGAGCGTTATATCGGTAACGCATTTATGTATGACTACAAGCAGAAGCAGGAGCTTTTGAAAGATCCGTCAATTGCAACACGCCCACAGGATCTTACAAGAAAATATTATTATCGTTGCCGTAAGTATGACGATGTTACAAAAATGCAGTATCTCGACATCAATATGTGGATGGTCGGCGACATCCTTCTTAAAGCCGACCGAATGAGTATGGCTAACTCGCTTGAACTTCGTGTTCCTTTCCTTGATAAGGAGGTTTTCAAGGTTGCGTCATCGCTCCCGACAAAACTGCGCTGCAACAAGCACAACACAAAGTATGCAATGCGTAAGGCTGCCGTTCGCCATATGCCTGAGGCTACTGCCGAAAAAGAGAAACTCGGTTTCCCTGTACCGACAAGAGTATGGCTCCGTGACGAGAAGTATTATAATGTTGTAAAGACAAAGTTTAAGGGCAAAACTGCCGAGAAATTCTTCAATACAGATGTCCTTGTTTCATGGCTCGACAGTCATTTCAGCGGAAAAGAAGATAACAGCAGACGAGTTTGGACAATTTATGTGTTCCTCGTATGGTATGATATCTATTTTGATGAGGACAGCGAAAAGGTTGAAAAGCCTGTAAATCACCTTGATGAATCAAGCTGTTGCCGAGGCGAGAAGAGAAAAGCAGATTGACGCTCCCGGTGAGGTAATTATGGCTGCCGCAGAGGAGATTGACGAAAATTACGATGCTCCGAACTTTGGCGTTGACAAGTCAAAAAAAAATGACGAATCTGCCGAAAAAGCGGAAGGACCCGTAAAAGAGGAATCTGCGGAAGATGTGACAGAGGAAGTTGAAGTTCCCGATGACGGCAATGAGCTGCAATCGTTGAGCCTGAGGAAGAACCCGAGGTTAAAGAAGAGCCTAAAAAAGAGGAGTATGTGAACATCTCAAATCCGGAGGATAACGAGATTTACGACGCTCCGAAAAAACCGTCAACTCCCCAGGAGCAGATGCAGATGGCTATTGACAGCATTGAAAAAAGATCAAAATATCTTGACGAGCCGAATGTAATTTCAGACGAGGCTGTTGACAATATCGTAAACTCAATCTCATTCTTTGATGATGAGGACGATAAAAATTAATCAAAGTTATTAAAAATAACAAAATAAACAAGGGCAACCGAGGTTGCCCTTGAGTTTTATAAGAAAATGTTAGGAATAATTTTAACGCACCCAAATGTGTGTTTAACGCGCCCTTAACGCGCCCAAATGTAATTTTAACGCGCCCTTTTAATTAAAAACAGCACCAAACAATATGTGTTCAGTGCTGTAAATACAATGAAATTAAATTTTTAAACCACCGCTCCGAGACAGAGAATGTTTTGCAGGATTTTGTATTCTTCTTCAAAATCGGAGAGGGGGAGGGGATTTTTCCCGAGCCCCATTTCTATGGTGAGGGCAGGTCGGCGGAATTTTTCGATGAACCAATCCTTAAAGCCGCCGCCTGTGGCAATCTCCTCGGGAAAGGCTATGTTGTAGCCGCTTGCCTGTGAGAACATTGACGCAAGCCGAAAGCTCAGAACGGGTGTGTGTCTGCCGAATGAGCAGTAAATTTCCCGTCCCTGACTGTGCAGAGCGATTGCCCGTTCAAAATCAATATTACGGCAAAGTGTTGTCAGAGCCTTTGTTTCGGGTTCGCTTTCGGGATGATTGCCGCCGAATCTTGTCGCGCCGGACACTTGATGTTGTTCTTTAATTCAAGCTGTTTAAGCCTGCACCAACCCGCATTGAAATTGTGGTTGATGTCAACTCCACGGGCGTTTGCCTGCCATTTATATGTATCGGTGCAGACCTTTTCGACAAGCGGTTTGTATTTGAATGCGGCGTCACTGCCGTGCAGGGCAATTTCCGTGCCGTCGGGATTCACGCAAGGCACAATCGTAAGACCTCGAATGCTTAAAAAATTCCCGATTTTGCATCCGCCGACAGTTTTGTCGCTTTCCATTGCCTCACAACATTCTTCAAAAAATTTTAGCAGGGCAAGTATTGTGAGGTACTCCGAGCCGTGAAAACCACCGCAGTAGAGTACACGATTCTTGGTGTTGCCGATGTGCAGAACATCAATACCTCTTCCGCACACGCTTTTTCCGGCAAAGCAATGCTTGATGAACTTGTACCTGTCGCAGAGCTCGTTTATGATTTCCTTGCGTGTTTTGTAATCGGGAAAAACATTATAATCGGGCATAACAAAATCCTTTCCTTTCGATAATTCAATCTTTAAAACGGAGGCATAATTATGGAGCTTTTTGAAAAAACTCTTGACAGCAAGAAAATTTTTGACGGCAGAATTCTGCATATAGTCCTTGACGAAGTGGAGCTTCCTGACGGTAAAAGGTCAAAGAGGGAGGTTGTCAATCATCCGGGCGGAGTATGCGTTGCCGCTCTTGATGAGGACAATAATCTTTCTTTTGTAAAGCAGTTTCGCTATCCGTACAAGGAGGTTGTGCTTGAGCTTCCTGCCGGCAAGCTTGAAAAGGGTTCTACTCCGCTTGAAAACGGAAAGCGTGAGCTTCTTGAAGAAACGGGACTTGAGGGTTACTCCTACATTTCTCTCGGTCAGGTCTATCCGTCTCCCGGATACACCTCGGAAATTATCCATCTTTATGCTTGTCGGGTAAAGTCACAGGGTGAGCAAAAGCTTGACGAGGGTGAGTTTTTGAATGTTGAAAAAATCTCCCTCAACAAAGCCGTTGAAATGGTGCTTAACAATATGATACCCGACTCCAAAACACAGATTGCCGTTTTAAAGACTGCCGCACTTTTGAAAAGCGGTAAAATTTAATTTAATCATAGGAAATATATATGCAGAATTTTACTGTTTCAGAACACGAAAAATTGAATACTGCCGTTGCTCTCGGATTTTTTGACGGACTTCACAAGGGACACCGAAGGGTTATTCTCTCGGCTGTTGAGCAGAAGAAAAACGGACTTTTGCCCGTGTGCTTTACATTTGCTCAAAGCCCGAAGGAGGTTCTCGGAAAATCTCCGAGCGGTGCGCTTATGACAACGGAAGATAAGCTGAAAACGCTTGAAAGCCTGGGTATTGAACATACCTTCAGTCCTGACTTTAAAAAGCTGATGAATATGTCTGCAAAGGACTTTGTCGAGAAAATTATTTTCGGCAACCTCAACGCAAAATTTGTTGTCTGCGGTTTTAACTATCGTTTCGGAAAAAACGGCGAGGGCGATACCGAGTTGCTCAAAAAGCTTTGTGACGAGAACGGTACAAAGCTTAAAGTGATTGAGCCTGAGCGTGACGATGGCGATGTTGTTTCGTCAACACTTATCCGTCTGCTTATAAGTGAGGGCAGCATTCGCCGTGCGAACAAGCTTTTGTGTTCATATTTTGGCTTTTCTGCGTGATCACTCAACGGAAAAAGATTGGCAGAGAACTCGGTACTCCGACAATCAATCAGAAACTTCCCGAAAATCTTGCCGTGCCGAAATACGGTGTTTATGCGTCTGCCGTTACGCTTGAAAACGGAAAGGTCTATTGCGGTGTGACTAATATCGGTGTAAAGCCGACGGTCGGAGGAACAAAGCTTTTGAGCGAAACATGGATGCCTGACTTTCACGGCGGTGAAATATACGGTCAGACAGCCGATGTCCGTCTGCTTGATTTCATTCGTCCCGAAAAGAAGTTTGACAATATCACCGAATTAAAAAATGCCATAACCGACAATGCAGTTACGGCAAAAGAAATTTTTGATGAGATGTATAGATACGGAGTCTGAAGTAAGCGTAGTATTTATCTATGGTTGACATCGCAATTTCAGCTTGATACAATATGATACGAGAATACAAGGAAGTTTAAGGCGGTTAGTCACATCCGAACACAAACCGATGAAAGCATTGGCTAATATGTGCAAGGAGGTGACACAGGTGGAATACATAATTTGTTTTACCTTACTTGTTACAATAATAATTGTTGCAATAAAAAAATAACCGCCCTACAGCCTCGAAAACTTAGGGACGGCTATTTTCGTCTTTACTTTTCCGGCTAACCGCTTTTAACGGTTTTCCTTGTGTTCTCATTATATATTATGCAAAAAGCAATGTCAATATTTCATTCGAATTTTATATAGCTGAAAATATTGAGCGGTGACGGAACTTTCCGACACCGCTTTTTTATTTGAATTCATCGTTAAGAATTTCATCAAGGTTATTGACCATTGCTGTGACGATTTCATATGAACCGCCGTCTGAGATTGACTTCATAAGAGCGTTTATGTTTTCTTCAAAATCCTTTGGCAAGAGGGTGCAATACTTTTTGCAGAGCTGAACCTGTCTTTTTTCACCGGGGTGTGTCTGACGGTTGAGTGCGAAGATAACATCAAAATAGCTTTCGAGAAAAGCGGTGATTCTGTGATTGACACTGACGATATCGCCACGCTCCTGAGTCTTTTTAATCTGCCTGTCATATGACGGAAGCTTTCCGTTCAAAAGGTTGCGGTTGTTTTTGATAATCGCACTGCGGAGATTTTCAGGAAAATCAATCTGCGCCATATCTCTGAATTTTGTGAAAGTGCCTGTCTTGTCAAAAAGAACCTTGCTGTTCTTGATATTGTGCCAAAATGCGGTTGTATAGCCGTTAAAAGCCTTGCCGCCCTTGATTACCGTATCAATATACCGACCGAACCTGTCAACTTCACGGTAGATTATGTCAACGGGAATACCGTTGCTCATAACCGTGTTGTCCTCGCTCTCCCAATAATGATTGCCAAATTCTGCAATCGAACAGTATTTTCCGAGGAGATTTTCTCTTGTTTCGGCTGTCGGAATTTCAGCACAGTAAACATAAATATCGTAGTCCGAATTTTCATCACTTGCACCTGTTGAACGAGAACCGCCGAGTGCGACAGCCTCAACCGAATCGAGCGACTTGAGTGCAAGCAAAACTTCTTCAAGGTTTGCGTCCTTAACATTGTATTCCACAAAATTCATAGTTTTGATCTCCTTTATTTTATGGTATCATATTCCTTTGTCGGATTAAGCCGTAACTTCTGCCGTTTCGGTTGGACTTGTCTTATCTTCAAGCACAACCCTTTTGCCTCTCCAACCGCCCTTTATCCAGCGGATAAACACAACGACGCCTCTGAAAATTTCATCGGCAGCCATGGCAATCCAAATTCCGGTAAGTCCCATTCCGAAATAAATTCCGAGCAGCCAGCCGAGTCCGACACTCAAAAGCCACATTGAAAAAATTGCGAGTGCAGTCGGAAATTTAACATCGCCGGCGGCTTTCATACTGTTGATTATAACAAGGTTTGTTGTTCTGCCGAATTCAAGAATAATCGCAATGAACATAACCGATGAACCGAGTGCGATAACAGCCTTATCGCCTGTGAAAAGTCCGAGTGTAAACGGTGAAATCAACCAGTTTACAATTGCAACCGAGATTGAAATTATCATACCGAAACGCAAAGTTTTCAGCACTCTGCGGTATGCAAAATCGTAATCGTGAGCGCCTACGCTGTGACCGACAATAATCTGTGTTGCGTTTGCAGCGGCAAGAGCAATCATATATGTGAACATTGAAAGCATGTTGGCGTAGATTTTTGCGTTGATTGCAACGATACCCATTGTGTTGATGAATGCCTGTAAAAACAGCTGTGAACAGTCGTAGGAAATGTTCTCGCCTGCTGTCGGAATGCCGAGTTTAAGAAGGCTTTTGAGAACATCATACGGAAACGGGCGAAGATATTTAAGGCTGAACTTGCCTTTGATAACCGTGTAGAAGTATATAACGGATGCAATTACCGCAATAACTCTGCTTCCGCATGTGGAAACAGCCGCACCCGACGCACCGAGTCCGAGAACCTGAAGCGGTCCGTAGAGCAAAAGAGCATTTCCGCAGATATTGATAATGTTCATTCCAAGACCGATAATCATACCGAAAACGGTTTTGCCGTTGCTTGCAAAAATTGAGTTAAAAGCATTAATAAGCGCCTGAGTAAAGATTGTACCGCCGACTATTCGCATATACATATCCGATTCGTCAAGCATTGCCGCAGGCACCTGCATTGCCTCAAGCAGATTTCTGCTGAATATGAATACAACAAAGCTGATTACAATACTCAGCACAAGGTTGAATGACAACGCAACCGTGTAAATCATATTCATCTTTTCTTTTTTACCTGCCCCAAGGTACTGGCTGACGATTATGCCCGTTGCGCTTGATATAATGTTAAAGGCAAGAGTCAGAAAACCGAGAACCTGGTTTGCGTTGCCGATTGCACCAACGGCGGTTTCGTTGTAGTTTGAGAGCATAATCGTGTCAACATAGCCGAGTGAGATGCCGAGCAACAGCTGTAAAAATATCGGCCACGCAAGCTTGATTACGCGCTGATTCATAACTGAATCGTTCGGATTTTTGAGTTTTGAAGAAGTAGCAGACATAATGTAATCTCCGTTGAATAAAATGATTAATATAAGTTTTTATGTTTTGAATGTTTTGAAAAAATAAATTCTGTGTAAATTGTGCATTGCCGTTGTTCTGACTGCTTGACCGCCGTGTATTTGAGATGTATAATCTAATTGCGGATGGTTGCAATCTGTCGCAATCTTCAAACTAAGTTCAGATAACCGACGGTTGTTTTCGATAAAATCAGAAAAAATACAACGCAAATGCGAAAGGATAAATAGGTATGAATATATGCGTTTTTGGCTCATCAAGTGAGCAAATTGACAAAATCTATCTTGAATCTGCCGAGCATCTCGCAAAAAGATTGCCGAAAAGGGCTACAACCTTGTTTTCGGTGCGGGAAAATACGGTGTTATGGGCGCATCTGCCCGAGGCGCATACAGCGCAGGTGGCCACACAATCGGAGTTACACCCGATTTTTTTATTGATGTGGGTGTTGTTTTTGACAAATGCTCCGAACTTATTGTAACAGATACAATGCGTGAACGCAAAGGTATTATGGAAGATAAAGCGGACGCTTTTGTAATCTGTGCCGGCGGTATGGGTACTTTTGAAGAATTTTTTGAGGTTCTCACACTAAAGCAGCTTAACAGACACACAAAGCCTATCATTATATATAATGTAAAAGGCTACTATAACTCAATGCTTGCAATGCTTGACAATGCCGTAAGTGAAAAGTTTATGACCAATGCCTGTAACAGACTCTACACGATTGCCGATACCGAAGAAGAGGTTTTCAATCAGCTCGAGAATTATGTTCCGTTCACCTACAATAAATATGAGTTTCTCAAAAAGGACGGTGAGCAGAATGGCTGACCAATGCGAATTTTGTGCAAACTTTGTCAGTGATGACGAATTCGGTGATTATTGCAATATCAACCTTGACGAGGACGAAATGGCAAGGTTTTTAACCCGAAGCACAGACACTTGTCATTACTTTCAACTTTATGATGAGTACAAAATAGTGAGAAAACAAAATTAAATAATTTAAAACAGCAATATAACAAAATAAGTTACACGGTTGTAACTTTTGCCTCAAATTTAATTAAATGTCGTTTGTTATTATTGTAAACCTAAAATCCCCTTAATTAAAGGGGATTTTTTGTTTTTTTATATCATTTTAAAGGTTAGAATATGAATAAAAGACAAGCAGATTAAGTCCGTTAAAATATAATCGAAAAAGAAAAGTTTAGAGGAATGCACAAATGTAATGTGAAAATCTTGTGAATTCATCCAAAAAAAATGACAGAGGACAAATAAATATTGCAAAATGTGCGTTGAAGGTATAGAATATTATTATATTTTGTACAGTGGTGTGCCATTTTAGTGCATTATTTTTTAAGAGGAGAGGGTTTTTGTGGGTCTTTTTAACAGGATTATTGATAAGATGGTCAGCGACAAAGTTCCATTTAAAAAGAGAAAAAGGCTGATTGTTTTTGTTGCAATCATAACCCTTCTTTCAATGACGACAGCTACGGTTGCGTGGTTCTCAGTAAACACTTTCGCGGGCGTTGACAAGCTTGACCTCAATATCAGCCTTGCCGCTCAGCTTAAAGTAAGTATGGAAAACCACGGCAAAGACCTTGATAAATACGGCAAGGTAATCACGAACGAGATGATTGACGATTACCTTAAAAAGCACGGTTCAACCTTGAAGATACGGTGCTTGACCCTGTCACAACAAGAGAGGGTACAGAGTTCACCAATCAGCGCGGCACAGTCAGAGAGCCTAACAAGCACAGCTACCTTGAGTTTGAATGCTACTTCATCGCAACCGAGGAAATGTGGGTTCACCTCACAACCGAAAGCACAAAAGCAGGCGCTGATGACGGTACAAAGGTGTCAACAGAGTCAACCGGCGCAAAGGCTGATGTAGTAAATTGTGCGAGAGTTGATTTCACAGCCGAGGGAGCAGGCAACGGCACAACAATTTATGAGCCGAACAGAAGCACTCCCGTAAACGGACAGACAACCTTTGATTTGCCATCAGGTTCAATGGTTTACTCAAACAACACAAGACTTTTCCATCTTAATCAGCTCGAACCTGTTAAGGTAACAGTTCGCCTTTGGATTGAGGGTAACGACCCCGAGTGTGATGACGATGTTCAGGATGCACAGCTTTCTGTACAGCTTGGCTTTGTCGGATGCGATAAGGACAATAAACCAATATCATAATTAAACAAGATCCCGTAGGGGCGGTCATCGGCCGCCTGCCCTGGAGGAACTGTTATTCAACGCAGATTTCAGACAGGAGAAAAATTATGGGTTAATGAAATACGCACAATCCGACAGTTAAACGGATACAACTTTGAGGGGAGAGAAAAACTTGTTCGGAAAAAAGAAACCAAAAATTGAACAACCGATTACTCCCGAGGAGTTAAGTCGCTTAAATGATAAGAAAATGGCAGATGCCGAGATTGAACATTTTCATGTGAAAAATGATTCAATCGAGATTGTAAAATACAAAAAGCGCAGACGGCTTTTAAGTATTATCCTTTCGGTCTGCATAATCATTCTTCTTATTCTGTTCATTGTTTCAACGCTTGTAACGCAATGGGGCGACTTGATTATCAGCATTGATTCTCCTGCCGTAAAAAAAGGTATCGTGCTTAGCGAAGACGCTGACTTCAAAACTCAGTGTGCTTCACTTACTGCGGAGCAGGTTAAGGATGTTACAAACATTACATATGCATGGCTTCCTGTTGACTTGACACAAGCAAGGACGGTGCGCACAACGGCAAAAACTATGTTGCTTATACTTTCTATTGTAAAAATAACGGAGAGGTTGAGCTTGACTATGATGCAGTGCTTGAAATCACAGCTGCGGCTAAGTCGGCAGATGAAGCAACCCGAGTTATGATTTACAAAAACGGCAAGAGCTCAATTTACGGCAAAGGTCAGTACAAAGACAGAAGCAAAGCCGAAACCGATTGCACAAAGTTTGTAAGCGATAAGGAAGTTTATAAAACATCAACCGAAAAATTCAAGGTTGGCGATATTGACAAATACACAATCGTAATCTGGATTGAGGGTAACGACCCCGAATGTATCGACGATATCCGAAACGGTCATGTAAGAATGAGAATGCTGTTCTCGGTTCGTGACGATGAAGAATCCACAGCAAAACCGTAATTTTCGGTACAGTATTACATCAACTTGGTATTATGTGCCTCGGCACTGATATAGCAAAAAATCCCTATGGTGTTTTAGGGACAAAAAATTATTTTATTTAGGAGGAATTTCTCTATGAAAACAAAATCAAGAAAGAGATTATTAATCTCTTCCGTAGCAATGCTTCTCGTGGCTATGCTCGCACTTGGTACAGCAACATTTGCTTGGTTCACACAGAACACATCAGCTACGGCAAACGAATTTAGTGCAAAAACTGTTAAGGCATCAGAACTTAAACTTTCAAGTGAATCCATAGATTGGACCGATACATTGAACTATGGATATAAAGATAAAGTATTGAAGCCGGTTTCAACAGTAGATGGTAAAACTTGGTTCACTGCTGTAGCTGCTAGTAAGGATTCTTATGCTACAACAAAAGCGTTAGCAGAAAAAGTAGCCTCTGATAATGTGAAGAATTTTGCTATTGTAGACGAGCTGAATATTCAGAATCAGGGCGGTGCAGCTGTTGAAAATGTTAAAATTAATTTTACTCTGAAAGAAACTGATGCTGACAATTCTAATACAGCTAACAAGTATCTCCGTATTGCTCTTGTGAAGGTAAATAGTAAAGGCGACAAATCTGATCCAAATTATGCTGCTAACTTTGCTAAATCTGTTTACGCTGCTGGTGCAGATTCAGCAGAAGCTATTTCTTCAATTGATGAAGATCCGATTGCTACTGCTACGATTAAAGCAAGCGATGCATCTACGGGTGTTACTATTCCTGTAGGTGACCTTGGTGCATATAATAAGGCTGATGAGTCTTCATGTACAGCATACTATAACATCTATGCATGGTTTGAGGGTCAGGACACAAATTGTCAGGATGCTTTTGCAGGTAATAAGATGCCGGAAGTTCAGTTCTCGGTAACAGGTGATACAGCTGCACAGCAGTAATGATAGTAATATTTAATATTTCTGCTAATTAATTTCGCAAAAATCTAAATGCAATGGAGACCCCTTATGAAAAAAGTTGTAAAAAGAATAGTAAACATAATAATTGACATTATTGTGATTTTGATTCTGGCGGTGTCGATTTTAATCGTTACATTGTCACTAACTTCCAAATCATCAGGGGTCCCCAATGTTTTCGGTGTTGCACCCCTCAGCGTTCAGACTGATTCAATGGAGGACACAATTAATGTTGGTGATTTAATTTTCAGTGATGTTACAAATGACCCTTCATATGAATATCAGAAAGGTGACATTGTTACATTCCCAATCACAGTCAACGGTGAGACCGTTCTTAATACCCACCGAATTGTAGAGGTTGTTAAGGATGAAAACATTACCTACTACAGAACACAGGGTGACAACAAGAAAACCAACCGGAGCCCGATAAGGATCTTCAAACCTCTTCAACTATTGTTGCCAAGTACACAGGTACGAAGATTGGCGGCGTGGGTAACTTTTTAAGCTTTATCAGAACTCAGCCTGGATTTTTCCTCTGCGTTCTGCTTCCGATGATTATTTTCTTTGTTTATGAGGCAGTCAGAGTTATTCTCAACCTCCTTGCCTACAATAAGGAAAAAACTCTCGAAGAGGCTAAGCTTGCGGTTGATTCCGCCGAGCTTACCGAAGAACAGAAAAAGAGAGCTATTGAGGAATATCTTGCCTCCGTCGGAGAAAATCAGGACAAGGCGGAAAATGAGTCCGAAGTACAAACACCTGCTGACGGCAATAATTCCGCTGATAATTCTGATTAAGTTATGACAAATTTGTCCCTAACGCATTCATAGCGTTTATCGTAACGGTATATTTCTTTCTCAGTCTCAGAGCTGAGAAAGAAATACAGTTACATACTGTAGGGGCGGTCATTGGCCGCCCACCTTGAAGAATCTGTCCTTTATGACAGATTTCAGATAGGAATTTAGAAATGTGTTCTTACACAAAAGATGAGAGTAGATTTTTTTAAGGAGACGAAGTACCGTGGATACAGTATTTAAATTTCTTTTTGAATTTCTCGGTCAGTTTTTTGGCTCATTATGGTCAATAATCACCGGGTTATTTGGCGGAGTAGGCAATGCCTTTGATTTTTCCGCTTATGTAAACATTATTAATGCCTATACCACGGAGCTTGGCGGCCTCGCATGGGTGATTGCGATTATTGCCATTGTGCTTCTGGTTGCTGTGCTAGCACTTTGCGTATGGCTTATTGTCGTCGCTGTAAAAAAGTTTATTCGTTCGCACAGAAGGAGAAAAGATACAGATTCTCTTGTTAAAGAGGTTCAGGCACTCAACAAAGAGGTTATGAGACTTAACCTTGAAAAGGATAAGATTCTCTCTATGAAGGTTTCACAGATTGGTCTTAACCCCAACGAGATTTCAGAGCTTACAGGCGAAGAAATCGAGTCGCTCAACAACGGCGAAGAAGAGGACACAGGCGAAAGCCGTTTCTACAAGCTTACGGAAATCGACAAGCTTTGGGCAGATTATGTTCCGCCGGTTTATGACAACGATATCACACTTCCCGAGTTCTGTGAGCGTTTCAGACTCTTTGCCTGCTCACAGCTTGGTCTTTACTACGATATTAAGCTTATCAGACTTTTTGTTGCTGCGTTTGCGTCTACCAGACTTATTATCCTTCAGGGTATTTCAGGTACAGGTAAAACTTCACTTGCTTACGCCTTTGGTAAGTTTGTAAACAATCCTTCAATCGTTGCTTCCGTTCAGCCGTCATGGCGCGACAGAACAGAGCTTTTCGGTTACTTCAACGAATTTACAAAGAAGTTCAACGAAACCGAGCTTCTCCGTGCAATGTATGAGGCATCGTATAACGAAAACATCTATGCGGTAATCCTCGATGAGATGAACATCGCAAGAGTTGAGTATTACTTTGCAGAAATGCTTTCAATTCTTGAAATGCCGTCAAGAGATGAGTGGGTTGTTGATATCATCCCGAACTCTTGGCCGTCTGACCCGAAGCATATCGTGAACGGTCAGCTCAAAATTCCGCCGAATATGTGGTACATCGGTACTGCGAATAACGATGACTCGACATTTGCTATCACAGATAAGGTTTATGACCGTGCTATGCCGATTAACATCGACACAAAGGGTGTTCCTTTTGAAGCACCTCTCACAGACTCTGTATACATTTCATACAAACATTTTGAGTACATCCTCAATGCCGCTAAGGTTCAATTTGTTGTTTCGGAAGAGAACCTCAAAAAGATTGCCCTTCTGGATGATTATGTTATTGAGCATTTCCGCATAGCTTTTGGTAACCGTATTGTAAAACAGCTTCGTGACTTTGTTCCTGCTTATGTCGGAACAGGCGGTACAGAGCTTGACGGTCTTGACTATGTTCTTGCCCGCAAGGTATTTAGAAAATTTGAGTCACTCAATCTTTCATACATTCGTGATGAAATAGATGGCCTTTGTGCGTATATTGACGAGCTTTTCGGCGAAGAAAATATGACTGAGAGCAAGGATTATCTCCGTATGCTCAAGAAGCTTGTATAATTTTAGCAATTCAGGGCGAACTCTGTTCGCCCTTTGCTTGGTGAAAGGACTTTGTTCCTTTAGCGGTAAAACTATCTGATTGGAGAAAAATCAATGGCTGATTTTGGTAAATATTTCAGAGCATATATGTATATGCAGGACATTCTGAAAAATGATTTTACTTACAATTACATAACAGAAGGCCTTAAGGACGGCGATAAGGGCGAGGATAAGCTCGACGGTAAGACCAACGAAAAGGTCATTGATATGGAATGGGTTGTTGCCATTGAGGAAACACTTCCGTACATTCAGAAAGCAATAGACGAACAGCGCCGTTTTATTAAGCAGGTTGACAATGTTGTTAGAGTTGAGCTTGCAAAAAAGATTGGCCCCGAGTCTGTTAAGCACCTTTCGCAGCACACTAACTTTATCGCCAAGGTTGAGGGTGATATGGTAACGCCTAACAAAATCCTCACAATTGAGCGTGAGGAAAGCTTTGCTATTTATGAAAACCGTGTGCTTATGACGCTGATTCGCAAAGCGCTTCATTTTGTTGACGATAAATATTCAAAAATGAAAGATGTGCCGAACGACAGCTATAATAAAATTTCTATGGTTCGCCACATTGATTTTAATGAGAAAAAAGTCGATTTTAATCTTAACTATATAAATGAATCTCACGAAACTCTTGCAGATGACCTTGATGTTCTTGATGTTTCTCAGCTTTCGGACTTTGACAGAATCAGAAGAATCAGAACAACCCTTAATGAGTTTTTAAACACTCAGTTGATTAAGGAAATCTCAAAAGAGCCTGAGGTTCGTCCTCCGCTCACGCAGACCAACCTTCTCAAAAAGAACCCCAACTTTAAAAAAGTGGTTGAGCTGTGGAACTTTCTCGACAGCTACAAGCGTAAAGGCTTTGAGGTCGTAAGCGAGGAATACAACGGCAAAATGACAGATACTGTTCAGCAGGATGTTTACTTTGCGATGGGATTCCAGCATTTTATGATGTCTATTGCTACAAACCCGGGACTTCGTTCAATCCTTAAGGAACAGTACGACGCTGAAAATGCACGAATTGCCGAGGAAGAATCAAAGCCGCAGAAGACCCGCGAGGCGGTTATGCAGGCACAGCTTGATGCTGTTCGTAAAGAGGAGATGGAAATCCGCCTTCGTGAAATCCGTGAACGCGAAAAGAAAATTCTTGACCTCACGAATGAAATCAAGAATTTAAAGGTTATAATTGATCAGAAAGAACAGCAGATTCTCACTCTTAGGGGCAGGGTTTCTGCTCTTGAAGACCAACTTCAAGAGGTTAAGAAAGAGCTCCAGCAGACAAAACTCAAGTTGATGGAGCAGAAAAGAGAATTGCCGAGCTTGAGGAAGAAAATCAGCAGTTAAAAGATACTATTGAAGAGTTGAATAAAACGATTGATGAACTCAATCAGACTATTGACACACTCAATAAAAAAATAGTAGAATTAAATAACAGAATTCTCGTGCTTGTGCAGGAGAATGCTCGTTTGCAGACAAAGGTGAAAGAGCAGGAAGCTGTTATCGCCGAGCAGAAGGCTCATATTGCAGAGCTTGAAACTCAGGTTGCCGAGCAGCTTGCAAAGATTGCCGCTCTTACGGAAAACCTTGAAAAGTGCCATGCGCAGATTGAAGAGGATAACCGCAGGATTACCGACCTAACCGAGAAAAATGAAAATCTTACGGAAACACTTCAGAATGAGCGTGTTCAGCACAGGGACACAGTCAATAAAATGAATGCCGATTTTGCTGAAGAAAAGCAGCAGATGAACGACGCTCATTCGGCAGAGGTTGAATCGCTTAACCATAAATTCAACGATGCAGAGGTTGAACATAACACTTATGTAGCAAAGCTGAATGCGGATTTTGCCGCAAGGGCAAATGAAACCGAGCAAAAGCATCTTAAAGAGCTTGCAGATAAAGAAGAAACTCACAAGAAGGAACTTGTTGAAATTAAGGAAGCCAACCTTAAATCATCAGCCGCAAGCAATGCGCTCACGCTTCTGAGCTTAAAAAGGCTTATAAGTCGGTTGACAAAAAGGTTGAGCTTGCAGAAAAAGCTTGTGAAAAGCGTATGAAAGCCAAGGTTGCCGAGGTTAAAAAAGAGGCTCAGGCTGAAATTCGCAAAGCCGAAAAGAAAGCAAGCGAAAAAATCAGCCTTGCTAAGGATGAAATTAAATCTGTCAAGGATACAGGCGATTTGTTCGTTCGTGACTACGGCTTCGGCAGTGTTGCAGTTGTTTCAAAATATGCCGATGAGCTTGTTAAGTTCGGCAAAGCTACTGTTGCAGATGAGCTTATAAACGCACAGAAAAGCGTTAGATCTCTTTGCATATGCAGAAGTAAAAAGGGTGTTGTGCTTGCAGGCTTTTCACAGAGCGGCGCAAGCGTATATAATGTTTATAAAAAGCAGGCAGATCTTACTGTTGCATTTAACGATTTGTGTTCAATGCTGAAAGGTATGAGCAATCTGCCGATTGTAATTACATTCTCCGGTGTTGACAGACCGTTTGTGATGAATTTTGAAAACATTGTAAGAGATGCAACCAAAAGAAAAACAACTGTTTTCCATAACAAAACTCTGAAAGCAAACGGATTTGTTTCAGTTTACTTTGGTAAAGAATAAGGGGCAAAAATGAAAAACTCTACTGCGCCCAACAGAAAAACGGGCAGAATGATTGCTAAAAATTTAATAGTTCTGTTCACTGTTGCACTTGCCGGCTTTTGCGGCATTCAGGCGTGGTTTACGGATAACCGTTCAGCCAAAGCCAACGGTATAGAGGTTGAGTGTCAGGCACCTGACGGTATTGAAATTGCTGTTGTTGGGCACGGTGACCCCGCTCCTACCAAATATACAGTGGGTAATATTACGCTTAATAAAACTGATTACCCATTTCTTGAGAAACTTCAGTTGACCGAAATAACCGGTGACGGTACATATTTTAGCAAACCGTCTTTGATTCAATCAGGCGGTCAAGCCCATGTTAATCCAGATGGAGAGTGGAGTGAGCCTGCTGCAAATGAGCATTATTTGTCATTTGACCTTTACATTCGTTCAAAATCGCAGTATAATATATCAATAGGCAAAAAATCAACAATAAAACCGGATGCTCCTCAACTCACAACTCAAGACGGTACGGGCATTAAAAATAAAAGCAAGTACGGTAATTTTTCAAGAGATTCCGTAGTTGGTGCGGTAAGATTTTCGGTTGTTGACTATAAATCCGCTCCTCCTTCAAAAAAGCTCCTGTGGTTGCCGGCTCCGAATATCTTGTTGAAGCAGACGACTGACGAGTACACTTTGTCAGTCGATATGCCAAGCGGAGAATCGTACAGTCATGTATACTATGACACGAATAGAGTACAACACACAGTCAGCAGTACTGATGTTGATAAGGCGTTTGTTGTGAATAATGATGTTTTGACGGCGGAAAATTTACCTATGGGCTTGGTCAAAACCAAAACATTGCACAACTTAACAAGTCCTCAGAAAATGATCAATTCTACAGTGCTATGGTAACCTGTAATATGTGGATTGAGGGCGAAGACGCAGAGGCAAGACTTGCTCTTGTAAACGGAAAGTTTAAAGTTAATCTTGTATTGACAAAAGAAAGTTGATTTTATTTAAAGTAGGAAAGGGGAATTTTTGATGAAGTTGAAAGATAAGTTTTGTGACTTTCTCAACGGTTTAGTTGACTCAAGACTGAATAACACAAAAAAGGTCACAACTTCATATGTTGCTCTTTTTCTTGTTTTAAGTATTTTCGCAGTATCTACCTTTTCATGGTTCACAATAAGAGATACGGCAACTATTGATTCAGATACCTTTTCTCTTGAATCTGCTGCCGGAATGAGAGTTAATAAGGGTGAAGAAATAAGAAATACAATCACCGTAAAACAGGCAAAGCTGAAAGAAGCATCAAGTGTTGACGGTCGTAATATGTTTTTTCCTGTAGATCGCGGATACGGCGATAAAGGGCAAAGCGTTGACACAAGCGAAATGAAATTTCGTGAAGGCACAGTAGGAGATAAAAATAACGGATACATATACAGCGATTTTACCCTTACCGGTCAAACAGGCGGTCAGGTTGAAGTATATGTAAAAAGTTACAAAGTTGAGGTAACAAATAAATATACAAAAAAGACAGAAGTTTATGACGGTGCAACACATATTACTGTTGACGGCAACAAAAAGCCATCGACATATCTGGCATATCAGAATCCTTGCCCAATAAGGATTGCATTCATCAGAAACAGTGCTGAGGCTTCGACCGTTATTGATCCCACTGCAATTATTGACAGCTATGCTGACGAATGTCAGGCAGTAAGCTCTGTTAATTCGCTTGGCTCGGCAACAACCACTAAAGCAAAGGGCAGGTCATTTTCCGACTACTATTTCGGCACAGGTGCTCCTCTTTTTACTCTTGACGGTCTTAAATCCCAAAACATAACCATGGTTGCTTGGCTTGAGGCAACCGGAGAGAACTGTGACGCTTACGAGGGTCAGAATGTGTCAATTACAGTTGAACTTGAAAGTAACTGGAAAGATATGGAATATGTTACTTTCGTTGACAAAACAAAAGGTGATGCTGACAATGACGAAAATACGGAACTCATGTGGGTTGCAATGCCGGATGTTTCCTTGTTATGACCTATTATGACGAAAACTTTCAAAATCCAAAGTCAGTAGTAATGAGTGCGTCAAAGACTAAGGTTAATGCTGAGGGAAAACCACAACCTATTGAATGGATAGCTTATCTGCCAAAGGATAAAATAACAAACATATCTTTTATGCGATATAGTAAAGTAAAAGAGAAAATTAAGCTTGACGGAACTAATGAGGTTGAGGTAGGCAGAATATATAATGTATGGCATACAACAGCTGAAGTAAATGATTGGATTAAAGCAAATAATAGTGGCAAAGGTGAAAAAGCGTTTAATTGGTCACATCAAATAAATAAAGAACACGGTCTTCAGACATACCGCACAGATGACGGAACTGAAAAAGGAAATAAAGAAAATACCTATTATGCCGTACACGGTAACGGTTACGGCGATACCCCTACTGTTGCTGAAAATGTTGCCCCGTGTATCGGATATTGGGGTACAAAGTATCCCAAAAATTCAGGCGGCAGTGTTGAACCGACTACAACCGAACAACAGCCGACAACCGGAGATGCATATGCAGAGGCGGATATCGTAATTGATAACAAATTATGGTTTAATGATTATAATTGGTATAACGGCGGCGGAGGTCTGAGAAATCTGCTTAGTCAGAATGTTTTTGTACTAAAAGCCGTATTTAGCGATACACACGGTAATGAAACCGCTTATGCAATGAAACCGGAGAGCAGCGGAGATAAGTGTAAACTAAATAGGACAAGTGTTAAAGCCGGTTCGAAGCTTGTCAGATTTGATTTGTATATTTCTGATACAGATACAAAAAAATGCGAATATGATGTGCCTGATACCATTCAGCATACATTTGTAGTGCGTGAAGGTGGCAGTTCTTATAACATATCCTATGAATTGGTAAATGAAGGATCTGGCAAAATCATAAAAGCAGGCAATTGGGAAAATTAATTGATTAACACATTAAGGAGGTGTCACGATGAGAGAAAGACTTGCTCTTTTAAGGGAGTATTTGAAAAACAGACTTGCATTTGGCAAGAATAAAAAAACAAGAAAAGGTTTTATACTCACTATGGTGGCACTTGTTGAAGTACTTGCCATATCGGTTGTGTCCGTTTCGGCTTGGGTTGAAACTATTTCAACAATCACAATTAAAGCTGAGGGCGCAAAAATCGATAACTATGTTTATACTAATGCCGATATTGGCAGTGGTAATGGTTATTCAAACAAAACCATTAACTTGGCTGAATATTTCCGTGCTGCGGGTGGAGTGCATCTTGCTTCGGCTTCAAGTGCTGACGGTGAAAATATATTTTTCCCGATAAAGAATTCAGGTGCTTCTGAATTTGGTGTTGACTCTTACAGATGTGCGGATATAACGATAAGAATGTTAATTATATTGACTTTTCATTTAATGTGAAGGTTGATAAAACCTTTAAAGCGGATCATGCAGAATTTTACCTTGATCAAGTACCTAAGATAACTATAGGTGGTGGAAATGTTTCAGGAACCTTGTAAGAATGGCAATTACAGATACCGATACTCAAAATACGGTTGTATGCGGTTCTAATGCCGGTGACGGAAATGTTGTAAATAAAGCAGATGGCACTAAAGTTCCTGAGAAGGTTCAAGCTTTTAGCGATTTTGTTGTTAGTTCTGAATCTATACCAACGGAGTTGTTTCGGGTTGATAGAGGAAGCAGTAAAACAATAAATATTAAAGTGTGGCTTCAGGATGATAATGCGGCTACTGCATATGCCGGTAAAACTGTTTCAATAACTGATGTTAATATTGTAACTCAGAACAAAAAAGGCAATAAAGTGTATTTTGTTGACCGTACTGTAAATGATACCACAAAAAATTGGACAAAGAATGTAACATTTCAGCAGGGTAGCGGAACTTCTGTAGCGATGAAGTTTGATGCGAAGTCGCATACATATTACTGTGATTATACACCGCCGCTGACGATACAAAAGTTAAGTTCACCTCGGGAAGTGTTACTTGGGCTACTGATATGAAGTCGCTCAATTCAGGCGACAGTATGTACTACACCGCCTATGGCGATCATAACAACAGTAATGCCGGATACGGTACATGGGGCGAAGTGATTGAAATCAGTGTTTCAAGCAAAACCGCCGATGTACTCCCAGATACAGGCAATGTTTCAAGTGTATATATGGTTCCGGATAAAAATGACTCTTACAGTAAAGTTAGAATGCCATTTACTGCTGACAAGAAAAAATGGGTCGGTTATATTGCAAAGGAAAAGGCAGACAAAATGACTTTTTCTTTTACAAATAACGGTAATACATATAAAATTCCTGCTCCTAACAGAGGTAATTCAACGCTTTTTGTTGTTACTTCTGCTACAACAGGTTATTGGGATCCACCTGCTACTATTACTGTTACTGCAGGCAAGAATGATGTAGGAGCTGCCTTAGGAGATCCTAAAGTTAGTTATGATGGTTTGACAAGTGCTACAATTTCTGTAACCCCCGGTACAAAGGTTAAGCTAATAGCAAATCCTAAAAAAGGTTTCGTATTGAAAAACTGGGTAAACAGCGATACAAGTGCCGTGGCAGACGGCATTGACAGCAACGGTTATTTTACTCCGACAGCTTCAGGTAACTATAACTTTACAGCCGTTTATGTTGAGTCGTTGACATTTGAGGCTTATGTCAGAACATATGACGGTGCAAACCTTTCTGAAAGCACAAATGGTGGCTCAGTTGAAATTAAGTGTGGAAACCAAAACTCGACTGTAGATTCCAACGATGGAACACACATTACACTAAATGCTGTTAAGGGCAGCACAGTTACATATTACGCAAAAGCTAATGACGGATATGTTTTTGACGGCTGGTACACAGATGCAGACTGTAAGAGTAATTCGGAGAATTCGAGCGATATATATGAATTGGCTAATGTTGAGACCTCCAAGAAGTTGTATGCGAGATTCAAAGTTGATACTTATACTGTAGAAGCATACACTCAGCACGGTAATAACGCTCCCTTTGATAAAGCCGGTAAGGTGTCTTTTGACAATAATAAATATGCGTCGAAAGTAACAACAACGGTAAATCGTAACGGAGAAGTAATTTTTTATGCTAAGCCTGAAAGCGGCTATGCTTTTATCGGTTGGTATGAGACTAAGGATGCAGCAGATCCGAAGGTAGCTGTTAAAGATTGTAGCTATAATAACGGCGTCTATTCTACAAAAATAAATATACCATATTCCGATGTAAAGAAATATGCACTGTATGCAAGATTTAAGGCTTTGTATACGGTAGAAGCCAAAGCAATGTACAACAACGAAAATGTTGATACAGCCGGTACTGTAAAGGTTGCGGACAGAGCTGCAGGTAAAATTTCATCTAAACCTGTTATGGAAGGCAATGATGTAAAAGTTGAGGCAATTGCCAATAACGGTTACAAGTTTGCCGGCTGGTATAAGGACGAGGCTTGTAATGAACCGTATTTCACTGAAAAAAACGAAGAGTCAAGTAAAACCTTAAGTAATGTAAACAATGGAATCACTCTGTATGCTAAGTTTGAGTTGAAGACTACTGAGTCAACAACAACAATCTATTTTGAACCCAGAGATGGATTCAGCACTACTTATAAAGCATTTGTATACAGAGATTCAGAAACCAATTACTCAGGTGTATGGCCGGGCGCTGATGCAATATATGATTCTATTACAGGTAATTATAAATTTGAATTTAAAACTTCTGATACAGGTAACTTCAGAGTTATTGCAAACAACGGTAAT
>ENA-OQEB01000120-OQEB01000120.1-human-gut-metagenome-genome-assembly--contig:-NODE-120-length-31165-cov-6.267736_pt1 | contig 31165 bp, 29 predicted proteins | sample MGYA00242787_ERZ504619 | MGnify/ENA primary metagenome ERZ504619 (study PRJEB26092, sample SAMD00036317) | human gut metagenome | host: Homo sapiens | study: EMG produced TPA metagenomics assembly of... | reverse complement strand
TCAGGATTTTTGCATGTCAGAAATTTCACTTATCTTAGTGTTGCAAAATAAAAACAAACAAAATTCTGAATGACATGGCAAAAGTACAAATAAAATCTGAGAAACTCACTCCTTTTGGGGATTTTTTCGATTATGGAGCAATTTGATGCTCTTTTAGCTCAAACAATAGATGCCACCTTGGGATTGAGATGCACTATGTTTGAGCCCACTTTAAAAAGTAAGGCCTGTTTAAAATGTTTATATTTCACGAAAATAATCTCTGCTTTATGCTGTTATTTGGAATATTTTTCGTATCTTTACACCATCAATTAAAAGAATGACTATGTTTAAAAAGACAGATCCGAATCCTCAGTTAGATATATTCACGGCTCCCTCAATGCTGTTAGGAATTCGTGCTTCAAAGAAATATTCTGACCCCAACGCATGGCATAACCAGTTCTATAGCCTCGTGACAACCAAGATTGATGAGGAGATATTCAAGCCATTGTTTCCAGAAGGCAAGAAGAGCGGCCGCCCAAATGCTTCCATCCGCATACTCGTGGCTATGTCTGTCTTGAAGGAGGGATTCGGTTGCAGCGACGAGGATCTGTTTGAGAAGTGCGAGTTTGACCTTCTTAGCAGAAAGGCTCTCGGCATGGAACTTCTGACTGATGTAACCCCATCAATAGATACCTATTATCTGTTTCGCCGCCGCATCTGCGAATATCAGGAAAGAACTGGCATTGACCTGATGCAGCTCTGCTTTGAGCAGCTTGCTGGCAAGCATGTACACCTTCTCAAGATATCAGGCAAATGCGTCCGTATGGACAGTAAGCTTATCGGTAGCAATATCGCTCGCCAGTCTCGCTATGAACTGATACATGCAACTCTGGTCAAGTTCCTCAAGACATGCACGCTTACCCATCTCTCCCCAGAGCAGGAAGAACGGGCAAAGGAATACTTGAAAGAGGATTCCTCCAAGACCGTTTACCGCTCTGACTCTGATACGCTTCAGAGCAATCTTGCCAGAATTGGTAATTTCATCATGGAGATGCTGGCAGTTTTTCCAGCTACTTCTCCTGCACATGATCTTCTTCTGCGTCTGTTTGAAGAACAGTATGTCGTAATGGACGGAAAGGCTGTACTTCGAGACAAGAAGGAGGTAAAGGCAGACAGTCTTCAGAATCCTAACGATCCTGATGCAACCTATCGTGCCAAGAACGACCAGAAGGTGCAAGGCTATGTGACCAACATCACAGAGACTGTAGAGGAAGGCAAGCCTAACATCATCACTTCCGTTCAGGTTGAAACTGCAGTATTTGCAGACTGCCATTTCCTTCAGGAGGCTGTGGAAAACAGTGAACGTGTCACGGGTTCTACGATTGAAGACCTGTATGCAGATGGTGCCTATCAAAGTCCAGACAATCGAGAGTTTGCAAAGAACCACAATGCCATGCAGCTCAAGACTGGCAAGATGCAAGGTGGATGCAGATGGGAACTGATACCACATGACGAGGATGGTCTTACCATCAGGGAGATTGCTACTGGCAACACCTATGAGGCCGTCAAAGCTGTCACAAAGCAGGGCTCCAGAAAGCGATGGAGAATTCCATGGAACAACAAAACCGGTTGGCGTTACTTTGAAGACAAAGACATTAAAGCCTATCAGCTAAGGAAGCAGATAGAAAGCCTTCCTTTGGAGGAGCAGCATAAACGGAATAACGTTGAAGCAGCCATGTTCCAATACAGTTTTCATACACGTAATGGCAAGACCCGATACAGGGGCTTGCTCAAACATCGTATGCATGCATATAGCAGATGTATGTGGATGAACCTCCGAAGGATGGTAATATTCCAGATTTCAACATTTCAAAGATCGATATTTGCCCTTTTCGGGCCTATCAGAGAAGCTTTCGGCTCTTTCAAAGCGATTTCTCGACAGATAGTCACCAGCGGAGCCGATTGCTATGTTTCACTCAGAATGACCACACTGGTCAGACTGGATTCAAAATATGCTCCTTTTTAAAGTGGGCTCATGACATTGATTTTTGGAACATGAATAAAAGTTTATCTTTTTCGTTCATGCGGATATTATCAGAATAACCGTCTTTTGTTATTTGATACCCACATGGCTTAACCATAAAAATGCCTAAGCCTTAGTGTACGAACTTACTTCTGAGGCATAGTCTTTACTTGTATTTAATGGAACTTTCCCTTTAATATGACACCACTCATTATTACAACTGATGTCTTCAATCTCAGACATCAGTTTTTGCAAATCTGTAATAGCTTTGGAACTCGCTACTTGGGGTATCTGCAACTCAAAACAGAGCATCGGTTCGAGAATGTCCACACCTGACTGTTGCAAAGCCAGCCTGAAGACATAAGGGGTCAGCTGTCTGAAATCAGCAGGTGTACTTACCGGGCTATAATACTCGGCTTGAGTAAAAGTTACTTTCAGATCTGTCACTTCCCATCCATGTAAACCAGATTGGCAAGACATACGAATCCCTTCAAAAACGGCATTTTGAAAAGAATGGTTCAGATAACCATAGGAGATGTCACTTTCGATTTGCAACCCTGCCCCTAACGGTAAGGGTTCAAGAGTCAGCCTATTGTGGCCCAGTAAGGGTTGGGTGGTACTTCGATCTGAATAATCTTATTGACCTTTTTTATAGGTCGTTCTTTGTAGATAGTCTTGATCTCATCAAAATGGACCTTTACGGAAAATCGTTCTTCCAGCAATGTCTGTATGATTTCCTTTTGGGTCAAACCATATAACGAGATTTCCAATTCATCACTATATGAGTTTATGGAAAAGGACAAAGACGGGTCTTCAATCCACAATGTATTCAGAGCGGATATCACCTTGCTTCTCTCTTCGGGCTTATTTGGCCGGACGGAGGATTTGAGAGCGGGATGCTGATGAGATAATCCTTGAATCAAACAAGGTTTAGCACCTAAATAATCTCCGATTCGAAAATCTTCTATATCTTCTACAATCGCGATATCATTGGCACCCACTTCATCAACATTTATCTCTCTGCCCTGATAAATAGTCTTTAGATTTTTAATCTTGATGAATTTTTCCGAATCGTTGATTCTTACAACGTCTCGAAGTCTCAGACTTCCGTCAATTATTTTAAGAAAACTTCTTTTATGCCTTTGGGGTCATGCTCTATCTTATAGAGATAAGCTGAAAGTCTGTTTGAGACTGATGCCGGAGGAAGTATAAAAGAAGAAATGGCGTCCAACAACTCATTGATACCGATATTGAACATTGCTGATCCATGTAGCACCGGATAGACTTTGGCTTTTGCCACAAGAGCGATTATCGTATTCCAATAATCAGCCGGTGAAATTTCGCTATCCGCCAAATATCGTTCTAATATATCGTCGTCATGGTTGCATACAAATTCTTTGTATTCTTCCTTTATATATGTTTGGGAGCAAACCGGATAAACCGATCCATCGACAACAGTTTGCATAAACAGGACATCTTGCGACAGATTTGTTTTTATATCCATATACAAACGCTCCAAATTCACACCGGCACGGTCAATCTTATTGATAAATATAATTGTCGGGATTTGCAGCTTTTGTAAAGTACTGAACAGCAACTTTGTCTGCGCTTGTATGCCTTCCTTTGCGGATAAGATGAGGACTGCTCCATCAAGCATTTTGAATGTCCGCTCCACTTCCGCAATAAAATCCATGTGTCCCGGAGTGTCAATGATATTGCATTTCACTCCATTCCAGATAATAGATGTCGTAGAAGCCCGGACAGTAATTCCTCTACGTTTCTCTATATCCATAGAGTCCGTTATGGTGTCACCATTATCCACACGGCCGCACTTTTCCGTTGCTCCACTGGCAAACAGCAGATTCTCGGTTACGGAAGTTTTTCCTGCATCAATGTGAGCAAGAATTCCTAAATTTATAATATTCATTTGGATTAAGCAATAATATACTACAGTAGATGCATTGTCGAAACGCACCTTTTAATACCTCCTCGTAGCATATGAGAACTACAGGATTACTAACTCGTATTAATATGTATATTATTACTGCCGCATAACGATTACAAAATTACACAAAAAAATATATCTAACAAAAGTGGGAGGATTTTTTAACTTTTTACCATAGACATTTTATTAGGGAAGCGTAGGTTCAACTGGCAAGTACAAATAAGTAGAAATGTTTGAACAACACCGTTTTAGGAAGTTGAAAAATCAAGTTTCTCTCTCGGTATAGCGTTTATTTTGGCCAATATCTTCTTTAGTTTAGCATTTGTGTATTTCCCATTCGTGTTCTATTTAGCTCCTTATTATGAGTATGTAGCAAGTTACTTATCAAATTCAGCCTCTTTGAGGGTCAAATATGGTTTTGCAAATGGTGACTGACAAGACATAAACAAGGTCAGCAGGAATTTTTTACATAAATGGACATGAATGTATATAACCTAAAATAAGAATAAATTTTAATAAGGGCTGCCCAAAAAGAAAAAAATGCAGTTGCCATCCTATAGATACTTGCAGAAAGGATAAAATTTACTTTTAGACCTTTTGGGATAGCCCTTATTAATACTTCAGATAAAATTCCTTAGGTTATATTTTCAATCCTTTGGACCGGGTTTCCTCCTTGGCATACAGTCCCGGACGCCCGATTATGACATGGTTGGCAACGATACTATCCGCCGGACTGCGTATCTGCGGCGGTGCATTTTCGGGATATTGCGCCTGCCTGTTCCTCACATCTTCCGCTTCCGGCTTGAGCTGTTGCCCTTCATTCTCCTTTTCTGCGACTTCGGGCGTGGGTGGCGCAAGCTCCAGCTGAATTTTTCGGTCAAGGGCGGCAAGTTCGGACTTCAACTGCTTCAGCTCGTCCTCCTTCTTCCACACCTTACCCGCTATCTCCTGTAACTGCGGTATCTCCATCTCCAGCACCTCGTTCTTCGCCTTGTACTGGTCGATGATGGAGGGTATCCTCTCCATCGCGTTGAGGAAGTTGCGGGCGGCGGCCAACGGGTCAGCCATCGCCAGATGCCCGTTGTTGTAGGTGTACTTGTAGTTCCCCTCGACCACGAAGCGGTTGTCGGTGAACTCCAATCCCTCTTTGAGTATCCTTTCGCTCACCACCTTTATCGGAAAACCGTAAAGTTCACCGACCTGCGTGTACAACCCTCCGGTCGTGGCATTCTTGGCTATCTCCTGCAAACGCTTTCCGATGACCTTCTCATCGGCGGAATCCACTCCGTCCACCTTTATTATATTAAGGCGGTTGCCCTCCTTGTCGGTCTGCACCACCGACAGGAAGCGGTTCCAGTCCTCCGTCATGGCATCTATGAAAGCCGTGTTGTTGCGCAACTCGCCGGTCTTTGACTCCAGCTTGAACTCCGAATCACGCTTGCCCTTGTTGAACGACTTGCGTTCCCCTTCGAGCGATGCGATCCGCTTTTCCAGTTTCGCCTTGTCCAACAGGTCGGTATTGCCGGAGAGCAACGCCATGTATTCCGAGAAATTCATGCCCGATTTTTCGTCCATTGCCCCCTCGTCGATGGTACGCGCACCCATCGCACCGCTTTTGAGCTGGCTTATGAAAGTCTGCTTGCAGTGCAGGAGGTTGAACTTGTAGCTGTCCAGTGACTTCTCCACCGCGTAGATGATTACATCCACGTTGTTCCCGGCGAAATGTTTGGCAATCTCATTACCTGCCCTAACTCCGCGTCCGTCACGCTGTTGCAAGTCGGACGGTCGCCACGGCGTATCGAGATGATGGATAGCCACACACCGTTTCTGGGCGTTCACACCCGTTCCGAGCATAGAGGTAGAGCCGAACAGCACACGCACCGTCCCGGCGTTCATGGCGTCTATCACCGCCTTCCGCGCCTTGTCGGTCTTGCACTCCTGAATGAAGCGCACCTCGCTTGGCGGTATACCGTAGTCCTCCGTCAGTTTGCGCTTGATTTCCGAATAGACGTTCCACCCGTCGCCCGGCTGGTATGTCCCCAAATCAGAGAAAACGAACTGCGTGCCTTTCTGGGCGTCGTATTTTTGATAATACTCCGCGATCATCTTGGCACAGTGACTCGCTTTGTTGTCGGGATGATCTTCGTAATTCGGGTCTATCATGCGCATGTCGAGTGCCATTTTCCGGGCATAGTCCGTGGCGATGAGCATCTTCGCCTTTTCTTCCGTTTCCGAAAGCGGCAGCCTGCCCAACAAGGTGGCATCGCCCGTCTTGGCGAACTGCATCAGTTTCTGTATGAAGTCCTCCTGTTCCGGCGTGGGCGGTATATGGTGCAGTATCTCGTTCTTGGCAGGACGGTCAACGCCCACATCCTCCGCCGTGCGGTAGTCCGTGATTTCATTATAGAAGGCGGCAAGCTCCGGCACTTTGATGAAGTAGCGGAAACGCTCCTTCTGGACCACATTGTTCGTCACGTTAAATTCAAAATCCGTCGTCTTCTTGGCAAATATCGCCGCCCAAGCGTCGAAACACCTTATGTCCTGCCGTTCCAGCTCCTTCGGGCGCAGGTACTTGAACAGCAGGTACAATTCAGTCAGTGAGTTGCTGATAGTCGTGCCGGAGAGGAAGGTCGCACCCAAGTCTTTTCCTGTGCGCTCCTGTATGGTGCGTATGGCAAAGAGCATGTTAAGTGCCTTCTGGCTTCCCTCGCTGTTTCCCAATCCCGCCACACGGTCGTGGCGCGTGTTGAAAGTCAGATTCTTGAACTGGTGGCTCTCATCTATGAAGATGTGGTCGATGCCCATCTGCTTGAAATCCACCACGTCGTCCGTGCGTGACTTTATGGCGTGTTCCACCTTCTCCAGCTTCGCTTCAAGGTTGTGCTTGCGCTTCTCCAATCCTTTCAGCATCGCCCGCGACACGTTCTTTCCCTGCTGCCGTAGCACTTCGAGGTTTTCCTCCACCGTGTCAAGCTCTGCTTGCAGGATGCGCTGCTGCAATTCCGGCGACTGCGGTATCTTGCCGAACTGGTCGTGCGACATGATGACGCAATCGTAGTCGTTGTTCTTTATATTATTGAAGAAGCGCACACGGTTGGCGGTCGAAAAGTCCTTCTCCGAAGCGTACAGAATACGTGCGTTGGGATATGCCGCCTGATAGGTGGCTGCAATCTCCGCAACGTTGGCTTTCAGCCCGATAATCATCGGCTTGTGTGCCAAATTCAGACGCTTCATCTCATGCGCGGCGATGCACATTATCAGCGTCTTACCGGTTCCCACCTCGTGGTCGCAAATTCCGCCGCCGTTCTGTTTCAACATCCAGACGCAATCCATCTGTGAGGGATAGACGCTCTTGATACCCCGGCTTGCCAGCCCTTTCAGGTTGAGGTCGGGAAAGGTCTGATGGGAGCCGTCGTAGCGCGGGCGCACGAAACAGTTGAACTTGCGGTTATACATCGTCACAAGCCGCTCCTTGAACTGCGGCGACTGCTCTTCGAGCCATTCGGAGAAGCCGTTTCGTATCTCGTCAATCTTGGCGTTGGCGAGTTGTATTCCCTCGCTGTCGCGCATCTTGATGTCGTTGCCATGCTCGTCCTTGCCGATGGACTTCATCATGTCAGGGCAGGTGTTGTGCAGGGCGTGTTTTAGGAGGTGCATACCGTCATAGTTCCGGTAATACCCCTTCACCAGAAACTCGTCCGTGATTTTCATGGTGCGGTAGCCGCACACCACCGAAAACTCGTCCATGCTTGCGGAATAGGCGATTTTCACCTCCGTGTCGAACAGCCGGCTCATGTAGGCGGCATAGACACCCGTCGGAATCCAGCGTTCCCCGAAATTGAAGTCCAGATCCTCGAAGGCGATGCGCTGCGGCTCGGCATCTTTCAGAGCCTCCAACGCCTGCTTCACCTCCGGCATACGCTCATTTTCGGGATTGTCACCCATCCATGCCTCTATGCGTTCCGCTTTCTCTATGACATTTCCGGCGATGAAACGGTCTTTGATTTCGTAACCGGTCACGAGCGGATTGTAGTAGATGCGCCCTTGCAGGGCAGTGAGCAAATCCTCCGCCGTGCTGTCGGTTATCTCCCGCATATAGTCGAGATTGACCGTACCATATTTGTTGAGCGACGCAGACAGGGCTTCTTCGGGAGAGCCTACGTTGGCATGGCTCTCCACCGCGAAGGAAACAGGATGCTCGAAGATGTCCGCCTTGACGAACTTTCCGTTTTCCATCCGTTCCAGCGAAAGGATGTCGCGCCCGCCCGCATCCATCATCACTAACTTCACGTTCTGCTTGGCGTTGAGGTTGCCGTAGCGCATGACAAACTCATCGTAACAGGTATTCAGATGCTCTCGCCACGGAACATTTGCCTCGCGCCGGAGCGATTCATAACGGTACAGACGCTCGTAGGCGTCACGCAGCGACACATACAACAACGCCTTTTCCTTCTGGTATCCTTTCAGGTCGAGCGGCTGGAATGTCGCCCCGTATGGCGTGATGTCTTTCAGGTAGCCGATGTTATGACGCCCCCGGTCAGCCACCAGCGACCCTTCGCGCAGGTGCATCTCCGGCGTGCGGTGGTAGGCACGCGGAGAAAGGTCCACGACTTCCTCCTTCGGCTTTTCCGCTTCGATGTCGGGGAAAAGGAAAGTCCCCACCGCTTCCGATGGGGTATCTGTAACGGCAGGTGCGGCGACTGCCTCCGGCTGTGTTTCCTCCTGTCGTGGCTGCTCACGGGAAGTTTCCGGCACGGCTTTCACTTCCGTCTTTTCCGCCACTTGTTTCTCGTTATGCTGCCTTGCCAGTTCCCGAAGTTCTTTCCTACGCTCCGGCGTCAAACCCATCATCATTTCATAGAAACCGTTGATGGGAGGATTGGTATCCCAGTCCAGTGTGGCATAGATGTCGTCCGGGTCGGCAGGCTTGGCGGTGTTCTCCGCTTTCACCTCCTTATTCTCCATTGCGGGTTTTGCAGTTGGAGCTGTCGGTGTAACCGTGACTTTCGGTTTGGGCGGAGTGGACTTTGCCGTAACTGCCTTTTTCACCGTCTTTTTCTTTTTGGAGGTTTTCGGTTGGCTGACCTCTTCCGTCATCCCCCAGAGGTCAAGCAGGGTGAGCTGCACGCCTGCGGAATATTGCGGGCGCGGTTCTATCTCCGGCTTTTCATCTGCGGGTTGCGGCTTTTCTGTCGGAGTTTCCACCGTCTGCGCCGAGGATACTGTTTCCAATTTTATGGCAGGACGCTCTACTTTATTTTGAACGGCAACTTTTTCTTCCGTTCCTGCCTGCCGGATTGAACCCGAATACAAGCGCATGGCAAGCCTGTAATGGAAATCCTCGTCGAGCATACGGCGCAAATCCCCGGCGATGCCTGCTGCCTTGCCCTCGTGCAGATAAACCATAGCGGGCTTCCCGTAGGGGTCTGTGTCAAGTTTCGCCATCGTATGCACGATGCGTTCCGGGTGGTGGATGAAATAGGCGTTGTCGGTCAGGGCGGTTTTCGTGTCCGTCTGTATCACGGTCATCAGCCGCTCGTCCTGCGACATTTCCTTCTTGCTGAGGTTCTTTTGCAGGACAATCAGGTCACTGCCCACCTCCGTGCCCGCGTTGTCCGTGAACAGGTTGTTGGGCAGGCGTATCGCGGATACCAGATTGGCCTGACTGAACAGCTCGTTACGCACGGAGGTCTTGGTGCTATTCAATACCCCTTGCGAGGTGATGAACGCCACGATACCGCCGTCACGCACGGCATCCAGTCCTTTGAGAAAGAAATAGTTGTGGATGGTTTTCTGGGCGGAGCGTCTGCCGAAAGAGTCGCTCCGCTGAAACTCCGCGTCGAACACGGCAATGTCACCGAACGGAATGTTGGACACCGCCAAGTCGAAATAATTGTTGAACGGTCTTTCGATTTTCTCAAAACCGCAGGTGCGCATTTTCTGGTCGGGATAGAGATGCCTCAAGATTGTACCGTGAGCAGATCCTTCTCGAAAGCCATCACATCCGCATTGGGGCTGTGCCGCAGCATGGAATCCACGAACACGCCGACACCTGCCGACGGTTCGAGCATACGGGCGGGGCGGACGCTGTAATCTGCCAGCACGTCCGCGATGGTGTCGGTTATCTCTTTGGGGGTGTAGAAAGCGGTCAGCACGGACGCTTTCAGCGAATCCACAAACCGCTTGTACTCTGTTTCGTCCTTGCTGTTCTCACGGATAAGCCTGTGCAGCTCCACCGTCGGGGCGAACAGTTCGAGGTCGGATTTCGCCCACCGGACGGCATCCGTCAGTTCCTTTGCAGGGTTGAGGATACATTTCAGACCGCCGAAACCGCAGTACCTTTGAAGTATGGCACGCTCTTCGGTTGTCGCTGTCCTATTTTCCCTGTCAAGGATGAATGCCGTCCGTATCGCCTCGATGTTGTCCCGCAGTTTCTGTTTGCGGTTAAACGCCATATTCGTCTAAGTAAAGGACGGTTGCTCCCGTCAGCTCCGTGTAGAGCAGGTCGTAATCGGAAGACAGGGCGAAATTGTCATCCGAGAGGTCATAGACGGAGAACACGTTGCCGACAAGCGGCAGCAGTTTCAGGACAAAGGCTTCACGCTTCTCTTCCGGCACTTCATCGGCAAACTCGTTTTCCACGACTTCGCGGAGGATGGCGTAACGGGAATAATGCAGCCCGCGCAGCAGCGTGTCCATCGCCAGTTCCTGCGCACCATCGGCGGGATAGCCTTCAAGCCGTGCCCTCTCATACGTTTCGGCGGCACGGTCGGCCCGTTCCCGTATGAAAGCGGTGTCGTCAGCCTGTTCAAACTTGTTCGTGCGGAGATAGTCCAGCAGGTACAGACCGTAATAGGAAAAGTCGGTCTGACCCTCGTTTTTCTTCTTGTTGTTCATTACTTTGGATTTAGCGGATTGATAATTAACGGGATAATCGGTTGGAAAAAGGAAGAAAAAGGCACTCGGTATCCCTCCGAGTGCCACCACTAAATCCAAAGTATGAGTGTAATCCGGTATCGAAGAACAATTCATTACTCTGAACAAGTGGCAAAGTTAATACTATTTCTTCCGTCCTGAAAATTTCTTGTCCTTTTTAGCCTCCGGGAACACAAAAGTCGTGTTATATTCCCCGTCAAAGGCGACAACAGCATCGAAACTCTTGCCCTGTTTGCTCTTGAACCCTTTGAGCAGCTTGGTATGCCCTTCGGTGAGCAGGTCTTTGATTTCATCGTCGGACAGGGTGCGTCCCGCTTTCAGCCGGAACACGGGCAGTCCGCACTCCGTGTTGTCGCAGCGTACCACCTTGCCGTAGAACCGCATCCTGCCCGTGCCACACTTGGGACACGCGCAGCCGGAGTCACGGCTGCCGAAGAGCTTGTCGCACGAGATCAGTTCGGAGGTTATCTCACGTGTGTACGCCTCTATCTCCTTGCGGAAGGTGTCGTCGGACAGTTCCCCGCGCTCGATACGCGCCAGCTCCTTTTCCCATTCGCCCGTCATGGCAACATCGGCGATGCGCATCGTCTTGACGACGGAATTGAGGGCAAGTCCTTTTTCGGTGGGAACAAGCGACTTCTTGCAGCGTTCCATGTAACCGCGCTTGAAAAGCGTTTCGATGATGGAGGCGCGTGTGGCGGGAGTACCGATGCCACAGTCCTTCATCGCCTGCCGCAGTGCGTCGTCCTCAATTTCCTTGCCCGCCGTTTCCATTGCCGAGAGCAGGGTGGCTTCGGTATGCAGCGGCTTGGGTTTGGTCTTTCCTTCGGTAATGGACGAGCCTTTCGGTGTCAGCGTGTCGCCTTCCTGCCAGCCGGGGATGGTAATTTCCTCTTTTTCCTCGCCATAGACGGCACGCCATCCGGTTTGCTTCACGACGCTGCCTTTTACGGTAAACTCCACTCCGGCACATTCCGCCGTGACAGTGGTCACATCCTTGACGCATTTCTCAGAGAATGCCTCGACCATGCGCCCGGCAATCATCTGATAGATGGTATTGTCCTCTTTGGAGAGGAAGAGCGGTTTCTCACCCGTGACGAGCAGGGCATGGTGGTCTGTCACCTTGCCGTCGTCCACGCTGCGGCGTGTCGGGGCGGCTTTTGCCCGCACCTTGTCTTTCCATTCGGGCTGTGTGCCGATGAAAGCGAGCAGTTTGGGAATTTCGGCAAACACGTCTTCGGGGATGTAGCGGCTTCCCGTTCTCGGATAGGTTATCAACTTCTTTTCGTAGAGTTTCTGCGCGATTTCAAGCGTCTGTTCCGCCGTGAAGCCGTGCTTGGCGTTGGCTTCTTTCTGGAGCGTGGTCAGGTCGTAGAGCAAGGGAGTTTCCTCCGTCTTCTCCTTGCGCTCGGCTTTCGTGACAGTGGCGCAACCTGCCGCCTTTACCTTATTATATAGTTCCATCGCCGGTTCTTTCTCTTTCCATTTCTCGGAGGATGAGAATTTCACGACTTCGCCGTCGCAACCGTCCGTTGCGATATGGAGCTGCCAGAATGCTTCGGACGTAAAGCGGCGGTTCTCCCAGTAGCGTTCACATACCATAGCCAACGTTGGTGTCTGCACCCGCCCCACGGAATACGTGCCGTGTCCGGCGGCGATGGATAACGCCTGTGTGCCGTTGATGCCCACGAGCCAGTCGGATTCGCTCCGCGCTTTGGCGGCGAGGTAGAGGTTGTCGTATTTGCTGCCGTCTTCGAGTTTCCGCAGTCCCTCGCGGATAGCTTTGTCGGTGAGAGAGCTGATCCACAGGCGCACGAAAGGAGTGGTGCAACCCGTATAGTGGTAGAGGTAGCGGAAGATAAGCTCTCCCTCGCGTCCGGCATCGGTCGCCACGATGATATGTTCGCTTGTGTCGAACAGTCTTTTGATGACTTTTATCTGCGACACCACGCCGCTGTCGGGCTTGTAACCTTTCTCCGTCCTGACCTGACGGGGGACGAGCGTGAATGTGTCGGGAATAATCGGGAGGTTGTCACGGACAAATCCGCGCACGCCGTAGCCGTCGGGCATGGCAAGCTGAACGAGGTGTCCGAATGCCCATGTCACGGCATAACCGCCTCCCTCGAAATATCCTTCCTCTCTCTTTGTCGCGCCCACGATGCGGGCGATTTCACGTGCCACGGAGGGCTTTTCTGCAATGATTGTCTTCATGTCTTCTTCTTTTTTGTTGATACTTTGGATTTTATTTTGGATTCAGTGGCGGACACGGGATTACATTTTCATGCCCTTGCCCGTTTTCTTCTGCGGCTTCTCCTGCTGCTGTTGCTGGCGGGCGTCCTTCGGGTTGGTCTGACCTTTCTGCAACGGCTCTCTCAGATTCTTTGTAGCCTCGTTGGTCTTGCCATCGTTGTTCACCGCCACCTGCGTGCGGCTCTCGTTGGACGGAGCAACCTGCTGTGCATTGTCAGGGTTCGTGTCGTAGCGGTACGGGCGTCCCTTCTCCGGGTTGAACTTGATATACATCGTGGCATGGAAGCCCTGCTTGTCGGTCACGTTCTCCAGCTTCACGGCTTTACCCGCCACATAGTCGGCTTTCTGCTGGTCGGTGAAGCTCACGCCGCTCCATTTGCTGATGGGGCGGATGCTGCCGTCCTCGTTCGTCCACGTGTTGCGGCGTTGCTCCTTCTTGGTCTGTGCGGCATTTTCCCCGCCCTGCGCCTGACTTTTCGATGTGTCGCCTTTGGTTTCCTGTGTCTGTGCGGTACGGGGCGACTTGCCGGTTCCCGGCACGAACTCCACGCCGCGCTGCTCCACGTTCACTTGCAGGGTGGTGACGAACTTTCTGCCGTCGTTGCGCTCGATGAGCTTGTCGCGTACGGGCAGTCCGGCGCGGAGCATGTCCCGCTCCTGCGTGGTGATTTCCGTCTTGCCGATGCGCTCCGGGATGCGCACCCTGCTTGCCGGAATGTCCGTGATTTCATTCGTCTTGCGGTCGATGCTGATGTAGGAGGGGATGATCTCGCCCGTTTCCCTGTCCACAATGTCCACGACCCTACCGAGATTGCCCGTTTCGCGGAGGTTCTTCCGGTCATTGTCGGAGAATTTGTGTTCCTTGTACTCATCCAGCTTCTGCTCCTTGCGGATGAAGTGCGGCACGAGGCTGATGTTTCCCTCACCGTCCTTCTTGAAGGAGAGGCGGGCGTCCAGCTCGAATGATTCGCCGCCGAAGGTCGGTTTGACCTTTACCAAGTCGGACTTGCCATAGTTGAGCATCTTCGTAAGGTCGCCGGACTTTTCAAGGTTGTCCCGCTTTACGCCCCATCTGTCCTCCAGCTCCTGCCAGTTGATTTTACTCTCGTCGATGGCTGGTAGCCACGTTTGCCCTGCATCTGTTCGGATTTGTCCTGTTGCTGTTCTTTCCGTTGTTCCATGTTCTCCTGTTTTTGAGGTTCTTGTTTCTCTGTCTGTTGTGCTGCCATCTCTTCCTGCACCTTCTTCTCATAGTCGGAGGTGTCCACCTTGTGAGGGGCGAGCAGCTCCTTGTTCGCTTCGGGGTCTTTCAGCAGTTGCTTCATCACCTCTAAGAGATTTTCAGCTTGGTCTGCCGCAATGCGGTAGAAACCGAAGCGGCTGGGTTCCTTGCACTGCCGGAAGAAGTTCTTGAAGAAGTTGTCCAGCACGTCGCCATGTCGGTCGAATTGCAGGAAACTCTGCGCGTTCTCCGCTTTTGCGGGGGTGCGCTTGGGTGTGCCGTCCGCGTTCAGCCCGGCTACCACGCTGATCTCGCCTGTCTTCTCGTCACGGACTACCAGCACGTCCTTTTCGTCTTTTTTCTTTGCCATCTGAAAAATGTTTTAATGGGTTATTTATGAAAGAAATTATGGATACGAGCCTTGTAGAAGGCTATATCTTCCTTTTTGAAGTCCTTGATATGGTTGGAAAGGAATGTCAGCACGTCCTCCTCGCTGTAATAGGTCTTCTTGCCCAGCGTCTTGTAGGGCAATGCGCCTACGCTGCGGTAGCTTGGAGGGTGCGTTTGCTTATCTGGAGCAACATGCACAAATCCTGATTGTCGAAAAGGCGGATGCTTTCCGTGATAGTGGGCTGTTTCCCCTCAGCCTTCATCGCCAGCAGCAGTTCGTCCTGACGGTCGAGCCGTTCCATCAGCTTCTGCATCCAGCCCTCGAAGTTGTTTCGTGTGAGCAGTTCCATGACCTATGTCCTCCTTCCTTTTGGTTTGCCGCCCGTGCGCAGCGTGTGGTTGTGGAACAGGGTGTCTATTGTCCCTTCCTCGTTCCTTACTGTGTTGTCCTCCAATAGCCGCAGTATCTCGGAAAGGCGGTAGCGGCAGCTTCCGCGTACCACCACATACTCGATACGGTGGTCGGTGCGCATACGCTGCATGGTGCGCTTGCTCACGTTGAGCATCTTCGCCGCCTGTGCCGTGTCAAGCAGCTTGTCTTCGGTTTCCCGCTTCCGTTTCTTCTCGTCCCTTGCCTCGCGGATGTACCCTGCGATGTTCGCAATCTGCGCCATCATCTCCTTGTAGGCGGAACTTTCCATTGTTATCACTTTCATGTTCAGTCCTTTCTTTTTGTTTCTGCGACAAAATTCGGCAATAAACAAAAGGGGCTTTAACAACTCACTACGTGACTCACGTAAGATTTTTGCGGAAGATGGCTCCGTAACCCGGTCAAACGGCGCAACAGGCAGCCTTTCAGCGGAAAACGATACGTCTTGTATGCCGTTTCGTTACCTTTGCGGCAAACTCTAAATGACATGAATATGGAAATAGTATCTATCGAGAAAAAGACTTTCGAGATGATGGTGGCGGCATTCGGCGCACTCTCGGAGAAGGTCGCCGCCCTGAGGCGCAAAAGCGACACGGGGCGCATGGAAAGATGGCTCACGGGCGAGGAGGTCTGCGGGCAGTTGAGAATAAGCCCGCGCACGTTGCAGACGCTGCGTGACAGGCGGCTTATCGGCTACTCGCAGATAAACCGCAGGTTCTATTACAAGCCAGAGGAGGTGAAGCGGCTGATACCGCTTGTCGGCACGCTCTATCCGCACGGCAGATGATTTGATTTATTCACCCACTGAATCCGAAGTTATGATGAACGAGAACAACGATGTTTTTACGATGGAAGACGAGCCGATAGCCTCTGTGGTGCAGGATATGCGCAAAGGCTCGAAATGGCTGTCCGCATTTCTGGAAAGCTACCGTCCTCCGCTGGACGGGGAACGTTACCTGACGGACGGCGAGGTGTCGGAACTGCTCCGTGTGAGCCGGCGCACCTTGCAGGAATACCGCAACAACCGCGTGTTGCCCTTCATACTTTTGGGAGGGAAGGTGCTTTACCCGGAAACGGGGCTGCGCGGGGTACTGGAAGCGAACTACCGCAAGCCGCTGGAGTGAGGCGGTTTCATGAAAAAGTAAACGGGTGACACCTTTTGTGGTGCTACCCGTTTACTTGTCTTATGGGGTATGTGCAATCAGCAATACCCGGCTTTTCCGTTCTGTATGAACATCACGTATGTCTGCCGTTTCTCTTGTGAGAGTGCCTTTCCCACCAGCATGTGCGGAACAGGTGGGTGTTGTAGGTATTCACCCTGAAAGCGACCGGGATGATGATTTCAAGGGCGTACACGTCCGCGTGCAGCCCGTTTTCAAGCTGCATGTAGCGGCACACCTCGTAGTCGTTCAGCACGTCCGACTTGCGGACGGCTCTGATGGCGGCGTTCACTGCCGGGACGGTCGTATGGAACAATCCGGCTATTTCGGTGGCGGTCATCCACACGTCGTTACCGGTTACGCTGACTGCCTTGTCCTCGATGATGATTGTGTCACGTTTCATGGCTTTTCTTTTTAGATGGTGCAACCTGCAAATTCCTCGACGCCGTTCAATCTTGCGGCAAGGTTCTCCATGTCCTGATTGAGCTTCTCTTTGGTTATCTTTGCGTAAATCTGCGTCGTCTTTATGCTCTTGTGTCCGAGCATGGAGCTGACCGTTTCGATGGGAACACCGTTGGAGAGGAATATCGTCGTGGCTGCCGTGTGGCGGCTCTGATGCCACGTGATATGCTTGGTGATGCCGCAACGCTTGGCGACGGCACGGATACCGGCAAGGCACGTGTTATAATGCGGAACGGGAAATATCCTGCCGTCCCCGCACAGTCCCCGGTATTTGCCGATTATGCGGTTGGCGATGTCGAGCAGGCGGATGTTGGACACCACGCCCGTTTTCTGGCGGTTGATGTTTATCCACTCGTGTTCGTCGAAGTAGGTGCGGATATTCTCTTCCGTAAGGTTGCGCATATCCGCGAACGACAGCCCCGTGAAGGCGCAGAACAGGTAGAGGTCGCGGTACAATTCCTGTTTGGCGTTTTTCAGTTTCCCCTCCATCAGCAGGCGGATCTCATCTTTGGTCAGGAAACTGCGTGTTGTTTCCTCCTTCTTGATTTCATACTCGCGGAACGGGTCGCGCGTCAGCCACTCGTTGTTGATGGCGATGAATACCATCGTCCGTAACGGGCAGACGTACAGCCACACGGTATTGGTGCAGCAGTGCTTGTCCGTGCGCAGGAACATCTCGAAGTCGGAGATGAAAGCCGGGGTAAGCTCTTTTAGGGCGATGTCCTTCACATGGTAGCGGATGTCGAGGAACTCTTGCATGTGCTTGTAAACGGTGCGGTACTTCAGCAGCGTGCCTTTGGCTTTCATGCCTGCCTCCACCTGCTTCTCGTAGTCCTCGTTGTGCTGGCGGAACACCTGCATCAGCGTGTGGTAGCGGTGTTCCAGTCCGAGAAAGGCGTTCTTCACCTTCTCCGCCGTGACGAAGTTGTCACGCTCCATGATTTCCTGATAATGCCTGTTGATGCGTACCCGCATCTTGTCAAGCATACGGTTCGTTTCGAGTGCCGCCGTGCTTCTGCCCGTGACACGTCCACCTTTGGTGTCCCACAGTTTCGGATCGACAGTCAGTTTGCAGCTGAACTGTGTCTGGCTGCCGTCCACCGTGATGCGTCCCATGACGGGAACTGTCCCGTCCTTTTTCACTACCTGACGCTTGAGGTAGTAGATTACTGAAAATGTACTCTTCATTGTCCTTAATTTTTGGGTTTCAAAATTAGTTGGTGAAGAGTCCGGTGTTGGTACGCAAAACGGGGAGGAACGGCGCAATCTTTTTCCGTAACCTGATTTTTCGCATGAGTTATGGATAACTCACTATTCCTTAGAGCCTTGTTTCGCTATTCGTACCCGTTTGTCGCATTTTCGGGCATGGTTACGAACAAGTAACGTAGCGGCGTCAGGATTTGGCTTCGGCAGGGATTGTAATGGCTTCACGGATTATCGCCACTTCAACCAAAACCCTTGTAACTCAATTCTATCACTATATCTTTCCGCATTTCACTTTTTTGTAGTAACTTTGCTGCTAAAATGTGTTTATAAGCTCATGATAGATACCAATATATTTCAAGATAAGACGGCGGTTTACTATACGTTGGGGTGCAAACTGAACTTCTCGGAGACCTCTACTATCGGTAAAATTTTGCGGGAAGCGGGGTACGTACGGCGCGTAAGGGTGAGAAAGCGGATATTTGCGTAGTGAATACCTGCTCGGTGACGGAAGTGGCGGACAAGAAGTGCCGCCAGGCCATCCACAAACTGGTGAAGCAACATCCGGTGCATTTGTCGTGGTGACCGGTTGCTATGCCCAGCTGAAACCGGAGACGGTGGCAAAGATAGAAGGTGTGGACGTCGTGCTGGGAGCCGAGCAGAAGAAGGACCTGCTCCACTACCTGGGCAATCTGCAGAAGCACGAGACCGGCGAGGCCTACACTTCCGCTTTGAAGGATATACGTTCGTTTGCCCCGTCTTGTTCGCGTGGCGACCGGACACGCTTCTTCCTGAAAGTGCAGGACGGCTGCGATTATTATTGTTCCTATTGCACCATTCCCTTTGCCCGCGGACGTACCGTAACGGCAGCATTGCTTCTATGGTGGAGCAGGCCAGCCAGGCGGCTGCCGAAGGTGGAAAGGAAATTGTATTGACCGGCGTCAATATCGGAGACTTCGGCAAGTCTACCGGTGAGACTTTCTTCGACTTGGTGAAGGCGCTGGACGAGGTGGAAGGCATTGAGCGTTACCGCATATCCTCCATCGAGCCGAATCTGCTGACAGATGAAATCATAGAATACGTGTCCCGTTCCCGGCGTTTCATGCCTCATTTCCATATACCGCTGCAGTCGGGCAGTGACGAGGTGCTGAAGCTGATGCGACGCCGTTACGATACCGCCTTGTTTGCCTCGAAGATAAAGAAGATAAAGGAAGTGATGCCCGATTCCTTTATAGGGGTAGACGTGATTGTGGGTACCCGTGGAGAGACGGAGGAGTATTTCGGGCAGGCTTATGAGTTTATCAAGAGCCTGGACGTGACGCAGCTCCATGTCTTCAGCTATTCGGAGCGTCCCGGCACGCAGGCCTTGAAGATAGACCACGTGGTGGCACCCGAAGAAAAGCACCGCAGGAGCAGCAATTGCTGGAGCTTTCGGACGAAAAGACCCGTGCTTTTTATGCGCGCCATATCGGGCAGACGATGCCGGTGTTGCTGGAACGTCCCAAACCCGGACTGCCGATGCACGGCTTCACTCCCAATTATATCCGTGTGGAAGTCCCTCATGATGCTGCCTTGGACAACCAGCTCGTGTCTGTGCGCCTGGGCGATTTCAATGCCGACGGCACTGCACTCTTGGGAGCAATAGAATGAGGAATGCCGCCTTTGCAACAAATAACTCATAACTTATAACTCATAACTGACGAAGTGAAATCAAAAATTGTCTATTGGCTGACTTATGCGGGCATGTGGCTTGTGGCACTTCTGCCTTTCCGGGCGCTTTATGTGTTGTCCGACGGGCTGTACTTCCTGATGCGCCACGTCGTGCATTATCGGAAGAAAGTCGTTCGCCGCAACCTTCGCAATTCCTTTCCGGAGAAGTCGGAAACCGAATTGATGGAGATAGAGCGCAAGTTCTACCATTATATCTGCGACTATATGCTGGAAGAGGTGAAGATGCTGCGCATGTCTTTCGAGGAGCTCTGCCGCCGGATGAAGTATGATAATAAGGAAGAATACCTTGCCATGATAGAGAAGCATGGAGCATTGTACTGCTGATTCCCCATTATGCCAATTTTGAGTGGATTATAGCATGGGGCCATCATGCATCCGGGCGACATCCCGGTGCAGGTGTACAAACCGCTAAGCAATAAGTATCTGGACGAGATGTTTAAGCATATCCGCGCCCGGTTCGGAGGATACAATGTGGCGAAACATTCCACGGCACGCGAAGTGATAAAGCTTCGCCGTGAAGGCAGACGGATAGCCATCGGCCTGATTACGGACCAGTCGCCCAACCGCAGCGAGGCCCATTATTGGACCACTTTCTTGAATCAGGATACAGTGTTCATGGATGGTGCCGAGCGCATTGCCAAGCTGATGGACTTCCCCGTCTTTTATTGTGAATTGGAACGGACATCCAGAGGATATTGCAAAGTGCTCTTCGACTTGGTTACCGAAACTCCCAAGCAGACGGCGGATGGCGAGATAACCGAGTGCTTCGCCCGTCGTCTGGAGCAGACCATCCGGCGTGAACCGGCTTATTGGTTCTGGTCTCATAAACGTTGGAAAAAGAAACGAAAAGAATCTGTGCAACATGGATAAGATTGCTGTTGTCATATTGAATTGGAACGGATGTGATATGCTCCGTTCCTTCCTTCCCTCTGTTGTGCGTTTTTCGGAGGCGGATGGTGCTGTGGTGTATGTGGCGGACAATGGCTCTACGGATGCTTCCGTGGCAATGCTCCGTCGCGAGTTTCCTTCTGTGCACTTGATTCTGCTGGAAGAGAACCACGGTTTTGCCGACGGATACAATCTGGCATTGAAGCAGGTGGAGGCAGAATATGTAGTGCTGCTCAACTCCGATGTAGAGGTCACCGAGCACTGGCTTGTCCCGTTGGCAGAGTATATGGATGCTATCCGGAGACGGCCGCTTGCCAGCCGAAGATACGCAGTTGGCGTAACAAGGGGCAGTTTGAGTATGCCGGAGCTGCGGGAGGTTTCATCGACCGCTATGGCTATCCCTTCTGCCGCGGCCGTATTATGGGCGTGGTAGAAGAGGACAAGGGGCAATACGACACGGTGATACCCATTTTCTGGGCTACGGGGGCGGCTCTGTTCATCCGTCTGGCAGACTACCGGGAAGCGGGTGGGCTGGACGGACGTTTTTTTGCCCACATGGAGGAGATAGATTTATGTTGGCGGCTTCGTGCCCGTGGCAGACAGTTGGCATGTATACCGCAGAGTGTGGTATTTCATGTGGGAGGGGCCACTTTGAAGAAGGAGAATCCGCGCAAGACCTTCCTCAATTTTCGTAATAACCTTGTCATGCTTTATAAGAATCTGCCGCAGGAGGACTTGGCGTCCGTGATGCGTGTACGTGCGGTGCTCGATTATGTGGCTGCGTTCAGTTTCATGCTGAAAGGCCAGTTACCCAATGCTTTGGCCGTATTCCGTGCGCGCCGTGCCTACCACTCCCTCCGCACTTCATTAGCAGCGTCCCGCAAAGAGAATCTGAAAAAACTACGCTTGCCGTAATACCGGAACGGACAAAAAACAGTATATTGGCGCAGTTTTATCTGCATGGAAAGAAATTCTTTTCCCAATTGTAGGAACTGTTGCCTTTTATAATTGTTCAATCTATTAAAGGTTTTGAATTATGGAAAAACTAGTTAGAAAAATCGGATTAGTGGCACACGACGCCATGAAGAAAGACCTCATCGAGTGGGTACTGTGGAACTCGGAATTGCTGATGGGGCATAAATTCTATTGTACGGGCACCACGTACCCTTATCCTCGAAGTCCGGAGAACATCCTGATGTGGAGTGGGATTTCACTATCCTTAAATCCGGTCCTTTGGGCGGTGACCAGCAGATGGCTCGCGCATTGTGGACGGAGAGATTGACTATCTTTTCTTTTTCACCGACCGATGACCCTTCAGCCGCACGATACGGATGTGAAGGCGTTGACCCGCCTTGCCGGTGTGGAGAACATCGTGTTCTGCTGCAACCGCAGTACGGCAGACCATATCATTTCCAGCCCGTTGTTTGTCGACCCGACGTATGAACGCACTGTTCCCGATTATAGCAACTACACCAAGCGGTTTGCAAATAAGCCGGTGGTGGCCGAAGCGGTGGAATCGGCAAAGAAGCGGAAACGGAAGAAATAAGGATGAAACTCGGTTCTACTGGGCATTCTTAATCTATCGCTACCCTTCGTTCATGGACAGCCCACACTGGTGCGATAGCCCACCCTTGCCGTTTGAAGTCATAGAGTTGCACAATAATGGTGTTGGTGAATCTGCCATTCTATGTCGTTGAGGTATTGGTAGGGGAAGCGGAACTCTGTGAGGTTTATTTTCAATAGTTCATTCCTTCTGAAGTCTGCATAGTTGTATGGGTTTGTAAAGTCGTAAGGGGTGGGCAGGTAGAGGGCATTTCTCCAATGAAACTCGGAGCTGTATTTGATAGCAAGCGGCCGGTAGCAGGAAGAAAGTGACGATGGGGAGTAATGCCAGTCGTTGTATAGCGTTTCTCATTGACTTTTTGTTGATGATGGGGCAAAGGTACGGAATATTGGTATCAATGGTCGTATTCTACGGCAGAAAAGTTGCTGCATGCTCACTGCAGAACTTCTGTATACATTTTGCAGTGCTACTGCATATCTGTTGCAGCGTCACTGCAAAGCTATTGCAGTACTACTGCAAATATATGTGCAGTGTTACTGCAAACCGTTTGCAGCGCCACTGCAAAAAGCATGCAGTGTCTTTGCAGTGGGAAGTGTCTGTGTATCAATAGTGAATGGGGTGATTCGGCAATCTGTCATTCTCCGCGGCGTTGGCATATTTCCACTCCTGCAGCCTCTATATCCGCGCCCATCGGTGGATTGCGCTTTGCCAGCTTGAGGGTTATTTCTTCTATCTGTGGGAAGTCGTGGAACAATCGGTTTATAATTCGCCCGCATACATGTTCCAATAGTTTGGAAGGAATGTCCATCTCTGCCTTCACAGCTGTATGTACATCGGCATAGCTCACGGTGTCGGCTACGTCGTCCGTTTCTGCCGCACGCCGGATATCAACTTGCAGGCGCAGGCTGACGGTAAACTCATTGCCTACCACGGTTTCTTGTTCGCCCACGCCGTGATGGGCAAAGAAGCGAAGGGTGTCAAGGAAAATATAACTGGTCATTACTTGTAGATTGTTTTCTGCAAACTTACTGATATTTTGTGGTACGGGCAAATCGGTATCCGGTTATTACGATTCAGGTTGCGGATTGTATTCTGTAAAATATAAAAATAGCGCGAAATTGTTTTTTATAGAATACAATTATGTGAGGGTCGGAATGAACTTATCGAATTATTTTAGGCACGGAATTATACGGGTTATCACGGTTACTTTCAATATTATCCGTGATTGTCCATGTAATCCGTGCCTAAAAATAACCCTTTGTTAAGAATCCTTTCTTATCTTCCGGTGCTTTCTATCATGCTCCTTATTTTCTCGTTCAGGCTTTCTGCCTTCATCAGTTGTTCCAGTGTCAGGTGCATGCGCCAGCGCCAGTAGTGCCGCGGGTTGGCAGGAATATTGATGCGTTCTTCCTGCACGTTCGGGTTGCGCCATTTGCCGTCCATGGACATCCAGTCTTGCAGGGAGAGGATGCAGAGGATGGAGTTGCTATGGAGGTGATTGCGAACCACTTCTTCGCAGAGCTCCGGCGTGGCCGTTGCCGGTGCGGCACCGTAGTGCCCGAGCATGGTGTTGTAGTAACGCTGCGTCTGTTGGAAGTCTTCTTCCCACCAGCCGCGCAGGGTAGACATGTCGTGCGTGGAGATGGTGCAGACCGAACGGTATGGATACCAGTCTGTGTGGCCGAATTCTTGTTTCGGGTCTTTCGGCATACGTTGTATCTCCAGGGAAAGGATACGCAGGTCGTTCATCACCCATGCCACGCAATCGGGAATCATGCCTAAGTCCTCACCGCATACCAGCATGCGCGTGGACTGTGTCAGTTGCGGCAGTTTCTTCATGGCTTGCTGTCCCCAGAAGTCGTTGTGGCGGTGATAGTAGTACTGGTCATACAGCCGGTTGAAGGCAGCCTTTTCCCAATCGTTCAGTGCGCGTAGATGTAGTCGTGCTGCACGCCGATGCGCGATGGTATTCGTGCGGATTGTTGCGGTCGGGCACGAACAGCACATCGCTGATAAGGGCGTAAAGCCCGTCACGAATCCAGATGCTGTCATCGTCCGTTTTTCCGGCAAAGTAGGCTTCCACCTTGCGCTGGGTGTCGAACTCGGGACGCATGCGGTAAACCTCCCACGTGTCTGTCGGCTCTATGAAGGTCTGTTTCACATAGTCTGTATGCGGGCCGAAGATTTGTCCGAGGAAGTACTCATGGATATAGGGCTTCAGGAAGAAGTCTTCGCGGAATGCCAGCCCGTAGCTTTCTATCTCCTCGCGCGTCATGGGCAGGGCGGGGACGAATTGTCCCAACAGCCCGTGTACGGCGTGCATCGGTATCTCCCAAATGCGGAAGAAGCCGAGGATGTGGTCTATGCGGTAGGCATCGAAGTATTCTGCCATTTTGTGGAAACGTTTCATCCACCAGGCATAACCGTCTTTTTCCATGACATCCCAGTTGTAGGTGGGGAGGCCCCAGTTCTGTCCGTTCACGGAGAAGTCGTCGGGCGGTGCACCGGCTTGGCCGTTCAGGTTGAAGTAGTGGGGTTCCTTCCAGGCTTCCACACTGTTGCGGCTGATGCCGATGGGGATGTCGCCTTTCAGCACTACGCCGTTGGCGCGCGCATGCTCGGTGGCGGCAAGCAGTTGCAGGTGCAGGTTGAACTGGATGTAATAATAGATGGCTATGTGCGGATAGTCGGCGGAGTCCGGCCGGCACAATGTCTCTATCTCTTTGGCATCGTAGGTGGCATACTTGGGCCACTCGCGGAAATTCGGGGTCTTGTAGGCATCACGCAGGTAGCTGAAGACGGCATATGGCTGCAACCATTCCTTGTTGGCCTCGTAGAAATTACGGAATGCATCCGAGGCCAGCACCTTTTCCCCTTCCTGCTTGAAGATGAGGTGGAAGTATTCCCACTTTGTCTTGTTCACAGCTTCGTAGTCTACGGCGGGCAGGGCATTCAGTTCTTTCTGGCGTTTGTTGAATTCGGCCATCACCTTCTTGTCCTTCAAGCTGCCCAACTGCTTCAGGTCGGCGTACATGGGATGGAAGGCATAGATGGAGATGCTACTGTAAGGGTAGGAGTCTGTCCAGGTATGCGTCATGGTAGTGTCGTTGATGGGCAGAATCTGCACCGCCTTCTGATTGGTGGCAACTGCCCAGTCAATCATGCGCTTCAAGTCGCCGAAATCGCCTACACCGAAGCTTTTCTCGGAGCGTAGGGAGAATACGGGTACGGCTACTCCGGAACCTTTCCATGCAGGAAGATTGAAGTATACATAACGGTCGCCGACAGCCAGCGTTTCGTTGGCGGCTATCTGCGGGTCGGCCATATAGCGGTTGGGATTGTTCTCCCAGGCCACGGCACGGCGCTCTTTCTTGTTGTAAAGGACGAATTTATACTCCAGCGGGAAGCTGATTTTACCGGCATCCACTTCTACCTGCCATTCGGGGAAGTCGATGTCGCTCATAAGGCAGCTTTGTCCGGGTTCCAGTCACCCAGCGCCTTCTGGTTTCCGCAGAGTGCCAGGCAATGGTCACTGTCTATGCAGGGGCGTACGCCTTTATCAGCAACCCCTTTTTGTAGCTTTTCGGGGCGGCACTGCGTTCGCGATGCGCCAGCAGGGATTCTGTGAAAGCGGATGTATAAAAATACTGCTGCTCGGGCAGATTCTTCCAACAATCTTCTATGCGGTAAACTTTCTTCGGATTGTCTGCAACGTGCAGGATGCGTGGCAGGCTGTTCCACTCTGTCCGTATGGTTCTGCCATCTCGATAGATGTGGTAACTGTATTCGACGCTTCCATTACCGGGAATCTGGATATCCACTTCCGCGGTCCAGTGAATGCCGTCTACAGTGTGCAGGGGGGTGGCTTTGTTGGGCTGGTTGTTGCCAAGTTCCGGGATGGAACCCAGGACTCTGACTTCTTCACCCCAGCTGGTGCGATACTCGATATTGAATATTAGTGTCATATTATATTAGATTTAGAAATAGCAATAGCTGCAATGATTATGCAAGTATAGAAATTATTCCTCATAATCATGCAGCTACCGTTATCTAAGTCATTTAAATTCCTATGCAAACGTTTGTGCTTGCCGTGGGATTATCCACAGCGAGAAGCTCCGCACGTCTTGCAGATGAGGCAACCTTCTTGGTAAACCAGTGTTTCGTTACCGCAGTTGGGGCATTTCTTGCCTTTGGCTTCCGTGCCGTCCTGGATGTATTTCTTCAGGGCGCGTTCCACACCGTTCTTCCAGGTGTTGATGTTTTCGCTGTCCAGTTGCAGTGAACCTACCAGCTTGATGACCTGCTCGATAGGCATGCGGTAGCGCAATACACCGGAAATCAGCTTGGCATAGTTCCAATACTCTTTGTTGAACTTCTCGGACAGACCCTCGATGGTGACTTTGTATCCGCGCTTGTTCTCGAACTGGAAGTCGTAACGCTTGTTTCCGTGCTCATCCACATTCTTGATGATGTGGCCCGACACCACATTCTTCGGCAGGATGATGCTTCATCATCATCCAGCACACCGGTGAATATTTCGTAGGATGATTGTCCAGCAAGCCGACGAATGCCACCCATTTCTCCTTGTTGTTCTGGAAGCGGACAACGTCTGCATCCAATATTCTAGGACGTGTTTCAACGACCGTAGGCGGTTTGCACGGGGGAAGTTCGGACTTCTTGTCACTCTTGGTAGAGATGAGCACGCCGGAACGCGAACCGTCGCGGTAAACCGTACAGCCCTTGCAGCCGGATTTCCATGCTTCTACATACAGACGGTTCACGAGGTCTTCGTCTACGTCGTTCGGCAGGTTGATGGTTACGCTGATAGAGTGATCCACCCATTTTTGGATACGTCCCTGCATCTTGACTTTCATCAGCCAGTCCACGTCGTTGGAGGTTGCTTTATAATAAGGTGATTTCTCTACCAGGGCATCCACTTCTTCCTGCGTGTAGCGTTTGGCGGGGTTGTATCCTTGTGCTTCCATCCAAGTCACGAACTTGGGGTGGAACACGATATATTCTTCAAAGGCATCTCCGGTTTCGTCGATGAAGTCCACATGGACGTTCGTATCGTTGGGATTCACTTTGCGGCGGCGCTTGTACACGGGCAGGAATACGGGCTCGATACCGGAGGTGGTTTGAGTCATCAGGCTGGTGGTGCCGGTCGGGGCGATGGTCAGACAGGCAATGTTGCGGCGTCCGTACTTCTTCATCTCCTCGTACATTTCCGGGTCAGCTTCACGCAGGCGGTTGATGAACGGGTTGTTCTTTTCGCGTTCTGTATCGTACACCTCGAATGCGCCGCGCTCTTTGGCCATTTCTATGGAGGAGCGATAGGCGTTGAGTGCCACCGTCTTGTGTACTTGCTCCGAGAATTCGGTTGCCTCTTCAGTGCCATAACGCAATCCCAGGGCGGCAAGCATGTCGCCTTCTGCCGTGATGCCTACACCGGTACGGCGGCCTTGGGCGCTTTTCTTGTAAATCTTCTGCCACAAAACGCGTTCTGTATGTTTCACGTCTTCACTTTCGGGGTCGGCATCTATCTTGCTCATGATGCGTTCTATCTTTTCCAGCTCAAGGTCGATGATGTCGTCCATGATGCGTTGGGCCAAAGCTACATGCTTCTTGAATAGCTCAAAGTCAAAGTAGGCGTCCGGCTTGAACGGATTGACCACGTATGAGTAAAGGTTGATGGCGAGCAGACGGCAGGAGTCGTACGGGCACAGTGGAATTTCGCCGCATGGATTGGTGGATACGGTACGGTAGCCAGGTCTGCATAGCAGTCGGGCACGGATTCCTTTAATATGGTATCCCAGAACAATACACCGGGTTCTGCCGATTTCCATGCATTGTGCACAATCTTTTTCCATAATGCGGATGCGTCAATGTCTTTTTGAAATGCCGGCTCTGTGGCGTCAATCGGATATTGCTGTGTATATGGTTTGCTCGATGCGGCCTGCATGAAGTCGTCGGTCAGTTTTACGGAAACGTTGGCTCCGGTCACTTTGCCCTCAGTCATCTTGGCATCGATGAAGGCTTCCGAGTCGGGGTGTTTGATGGATACGCTGAGCATCAGTGCGCCGCGGCGTCCATCTTGAGCTACTTCGCGTGTAGAGTTTGAATAGCGTTCCATGAAGGGAACCAAGCCGGTGGAGGTCAGTGCCGAGTTCTTTACCGGTGAACCTTTCGGACGGATATGGGATAAGTCGTGTCCCACGCCGCCACGGCGTTTCATCAGCTGTACTTGTTCTTCGTCTATCTTGAAGATGGCACCATAAGAATCCGCTTCGCCGTCCACACCGATAACAAAGCAGTTGGACAGAGAGGCTACCTGATAGTTGTTTCCGATTCCGGTCATCGGGCTTCCTTGCGGAACAATGTACTTGAAGTGGTCGAGTAAGCCGAAAAGTTCCTCTGAACTTAATGGATTGGGGTACTTGGCTCAATGCGGGCTACCTCATTGGCTATTCGCCAATGCATGTCTTCCGGAGACTTTTCGTAAATATTTCCGAAAGAATCTTTGACTGCATATTTGTTTACCCAAACTCTGGCAGCCAACTCGTCGCCTTGGAAGTATTTTAAAGATTCTCCGTAGGCTTCGTCATAAGAATAATTTTTCTTTTCCACAATGTTGTATCTCTTAGGATTAGTTACAAATAAGTAAAGTTGTAGAAGTTGTACTTATCGTTAACAAATGCATTTGCAAAGCTATGAATGTTTTTCAACTTGGCAAAATTAAAATGAATGTTTTTATCAACCGATGTATAGTTTTCTATTGATTGCTATTAATTTATTGGTTTATAATGTTTTAATGATTTGAGTAAACGAATAAGTTTCCAAAATGGAATTTATTAACAACTTGTTGGGCTGAAAGGTTCTCGGTTTAGTCGAACATAAGGTTACTTTTATCTGCTCGTAGAGATAATAATTGTTCATTTCTTGTTGAAAAGATGTATTTTATTCCGGATATATGATGATAAAAAAAGTGTGAACTCTTGAATGAATTGTTCGTGGATTACATTATCTTTGCAAAAAAAGAAAGAATGGAAAGCTTGAAACAAAGGAGAACAATCCGAAAATACCAGCAGAAGGATATTTCTGCTGATTTGTTAAATGATTTGCTTGAAACCTCTTTCCGGGCTTCTACAGTCGGGAACATGCAGGTTTATAGTGTGATTGTGACGCGTGATGCAGAGCGTAAAGCCAAACTGGCGCCTGCACATTTCAATCAGCCGATGGTTCGGACGGCGCCGGTAGTGCTTACTTTCTGCATAGATTTGCGCCGCTTCAGCAAGTGGTGTAAGCAACGTAAGGCTGAGCCGGGATACAACAACTTTGAGTGGTTTGTGACGGGGGCTGTCGATACCTTGCTGGTGGCACAGACTTTTTGTGTGGCTGCCGAGGAGAAGGGGTTGGGCATTTGCTATCTGGGAACTACCACTTACAACCCTCAGATGATTGTCGAAGCGTTGGAGTTACCGGAATTGGTGTTTCCCATCACGACAGTCACAGTGGGATGGCCTGCCGAACAGCCGGAACAAGTGGACCGTTTGCCGCTGGAGGCCATTGTACACGAAGAGGTTTATCATGATTATACTCCTCAGGACATTGACCGGTTGTATGCCTATAAAGAATCGCTTCCTGAGAACAAGCAGTTCATCTTGGAGAACAATAAGGAAACGCTGGCGCAGGTCTTTACAGATGTGCGTTATACGAAGAAAGACAGTGAGGCAATGTCGGAGAATCTTTGGAAGATAATGAAAAAGCAGGGATTTTGAAAATTAAGGATTAGGGATAAGGGATAAGGGGTTAAGCTAATGCATACTTAGCTGCATTTAATCCCTTATCCTTTATTCTTATCCTTTTTTCAGTGCGGCTTGAATCTCGTCGATTTCCGCACGGAATGATTTGTCCACCTCTTTCAGTTCTTTGATGGTTTTACATGCATGCAATACGGTGGCATGGTCTTTATGTCCAATTAGCGCACCGATTTTTGCAGTAGAGAAGTCTGTATGGTTTTTGGCTAAATACATGGCTATTTTGTCGTGCTTGCACCACTTCCCGCTTTCTGGATTTTGTGTGGATGGTGGCAGTTTCCAATCCGAAGTGCTTGCATACGGTGTTGATGATTTCATCGACAGTCACTGCCTTGCTTTCGCTGTTCACTACCTTGCGGACGATACGTTGCGTCAGTTCCAGGTCTATTTCTTTATTGTATATGGTGGAATGCGCCATAATGGAAATGACGATGCCCTCCAGGTCACGTACACTGTCGCCCACGTTCTCTGCAATATAGTCAATCACTTCCTGGGGGAACTGCAGGCCGTCACGGTGTATCTTGTTGCGCAGAATGTTCTTGCGGAGTTCTACGGTAGGTTTCTCCAGCTCAGCCACCATTCCCCATTTAAAACGTGTAATCAGACGCTCTTCCATGCCCTGCAGCAATACCGGTGCACGGTCGGAAGTGAGGATGAGCTGCTTGCCGTTCTGATGCAGATGGTTGAAGATATGGAAGAATGTATTCTGCGTTTTGGTCACGCCGCAAATTCCTGAATATCATCAATGATTAGGAATATCAAATGGTCTGGTAGAAGTTGATGAAGTCGTTAGTCGTATTGTTACGTACGGAATCGGTGTATTGCACTTGGAATAGGTGTGCAGATACATACAATACCCTTTTCTCCGGGTATAGGTTCCTTGATTTTGGTTCCGATAGCATTGGCAAGATGGGTTTTGCTACACCTGATGCTCCGTATAGGAACAGCGGATTGAAGATTGTTTTAGCCGGATTGAGAGCGACAGCTTCTGCAACGCTGCGCGACAGCTTGTTGCTGTAACCTTCGATGAAGGTTTCAAAGTTGTATTCTGGATTAAGGTGCGGGTCAAGTTCGGGGACGGGAATCTGCGGAATCCTTTTATCCATCATTTGTTTTTGCGGTATGATGGTACGCTGTGTAGACTCCAGGTCGACGGTTTTCCGCG